>WNGO01003411.1_pt1 | contig 10241 bp, 10 predicted proteins | sample 5400511 | NCBI WGS metagenome assembly WNGO01 (sample SAMN13153380, study PRJNA577476) | soil metagenome | isolation source: 20 cm soil or saprolite under Garry oak tree replicate 2 | place: USA:California | collected 2016-06-15
GTCGGCCCGGGGGCCAGCCGCAGCCTGCGGGTCAGCGGGAACGCCACCAGCAGATAGACGATGTACAGGCCGCCGTGGATGGTCCCGACCACGTTCACCGCCGCCTCGTCGTTCACGAATATCTGCATGATCGCGAGAATGCACAAAACGATGAGCACCACGCCGGTCACGTAGGCCATCACCCGGTACAGGGCGACGTTCAGCCGCATGCGCCCGTTCTCCTTCGCTTGCTCATCGGTGGCATGTCACTCACCTGAGGCCGTGCCACCGGCCATGGCCCCTGACTTCCTTGGTGAGGCGGGCCAGGTAGGCGTTGTAGGCGGCGAGTTCCTCGTCGTCCTCGCCGGGCTCCTCATCGCCGCGGGGCACGGGGATGCCACCCGGCAGCGCGACGGCGTCCCTCGACTCGGCCTGGGCGGGAGGGTGGACCTCGTCCCGGATCGTCTTGGCCCAGAAGACCACGGCGAAGATCGCGAACAGGGGCCATTCGAACGTGTACGCCCAGCTGAGCGCGTTTCCCGCCTCTGCCCGGCGCAGCTGCCAGTTGCCGAGCCAGAGCATCCCCACCACGCTGAGGATCACGAACACGTGCCAGCCCAGCCACTTGGGGGAGATGAGGAACCTCCACCGGGAGGATTCCCGGGTACCGGACATGCGCCGAGTCTAACCGGCCCGGCAGGTGCCGGCCCGCGGGTCTGCCGCGGGCCCGCGGAGGCGCTGCGTGATAATCGGAACATGTCCCTGGCGGATCTGTTCCGGCTCGGGCGGTCCGGCGCCGCCGGGCGCCTGCCGGCCAGCCTGGACGAACTGCACGGGCCCGAGCAGGGAGTCGTCGTCCTGCCGCGCTACCTGGCCTGGCCGGGGCTGCGCGAGTTTGACCTGTCCGACGACCGCCTGCGCCGCAGCCTGTACGGCATCGTGCTCACCCAGGGGCGGCGCAACGACATGGCGCGCTTCGTCAACGCGCGGCTGCTGCGGGCGGACTGGCCGCTGCTGCGGATCTCGCTCGACCCGAAGGTGCGCAGGAGCTGCGAACGCCGGCTGCGGCTGCGGGCCTGAGCGGGCGCCGCCCGCAGTCACCGGCACCCACAGGAGGACGCATGACCACGACCGCACACGGCCTGGATGAGCTCAAGGCGCTAGCCGGGGCCGACCTCGGGCACACCGGCTGGCTGGAGATCACCCAGGACCGGGTCAACGCCTTCGCCGACGCGACCGGCGACCACCAGTGGATCCACGTGGACCGCGAGCGGGCGGCCGCCGGGCCGTTCGGCGGCACCATCGCACACGGATACCTGACCTTGTCCCTGGTCATCCCCCTGCTCAACGAGCTCGTCGACGTGAAGGGCGTGAGCATGGGGATCAACTACGGGCTGAACAAGGTGCGGTTCCCGGCGCCGGTCCCGGTCGGCTCCAAGGTCAGGCTCGCGGCCCAGCTCGGCGCGGTCGAGGACGCCGGGGTCAACGCCGTTCAGGCGGTGATCGACTGCACCATCGAGGTGGAGGGCAGCGGGAAACCCGCCTGCGACGCCCAGGCGGTCCTGCGTTACTACGCCTGACCGTGGATGTCTGCCTGGCCGTGGATGCCTGCCTGACCGTGGATCCTGCCTGGAGCATGGGTAGCGCAAGCCGGTGTATCGGAGAACCGGGCCAGCCGGGGTGATCGCTCGTATGCGAGGGTGGCGCTATGCGCAAATACGTCATCATGGGTGTCCAGGGCAGCGGCAAGGGCACGCAGGCGAGCATGCTCGCGGCGGACCTGGACCTGGTGCACATCAGCGTCGGCGACATCTTCCGCTGGCATGTGCAGCAGCACACCAAGCTCGGCGCTCAGGTCCGGCGCATCATGGCGGCCGGAGACCTGGTCGGCGACGACCTGGCGGAGTCGGTCACGGCCGATCGGATCAACCAGCACGACTGGAACTACGGGTTCGTCATCGACGGCTTCCCCCGCAACCGCCGTCAGGCGGAATTCTTCCTCGAGAGCTACGACATCGACGGCGTGATCCACCTGGAGTTGCCCGACTCCGAGGTCCGGCGCCGGGTGCTCTCCCGTCGCCTGTGCGCCAACTGCGGCGTGGACTACAACCTCATCACCACTCGCCCGGCGCAGGAGGGCGTCTGTGACGTCTGCGGCGGCACTCTGGTCCAGCGGGAGGACGACACCGAGGAGGCGCTGGCGGTACGGCTGCGTGACTACCACGAGAAGACCAACCCGGTGCTGGAACTGTTCGCGCGCAAGGAGTACGTGATTACCGTCGACGCCCGCCGCAGCAAGGAGGAGGTCCAGCAGGAGATCCGCGAGCGCCTCCACCTCCCGCCGTACAAGCCCCCGTCCGACAAGCAAGCTTCCGGCCAGCCCGCGCCTGGCCGTTAACGGCAGCCCCTTCCCGGGAGTGTTGACGAACGTGCGAGAGATCGCCGTCTTCAGCGGCAGCGCCCACCCGGAGCTGGCCGCCGAGATCTGCCGCGAGCTGGGCGAGCCGCTGCTCCCGGTCCGGCTCCAGCGGTTCGCCAACGACTGCCTGGAAGCGCAGCTGCAGTCCAACTGCCGGGAACGGGACGTGTTCATCATCCAGCCCCTCAGCCCGCCGGTCCAGGAGCACCTGGTCGAGCTGCTGCTCATGCTCGACGCCGCGCGCGGCGCCTCGGCCGCACGGGTGACCGCGGTGATCCCTTACTACGCCTACGCCCGCTCGGACAAGAAGGACATGCCGCGGGTGTCGATCGGCGCCCGCCTGGTCGCGGACCTGCTGATCACCGCCGGGGCCAGCCGGACGCTCACGATGACGCTGCACTCGCCGCAGGTGCACGGGTTCTTCTCGGTCCCGGTGGACCACCTGAACGCGCTGCGCGAGCTCGCCGGGCACTTCCGCCGACACGACCTGTCCGGCGCGGTGGTGGTCTCACCCGACCTCGGCAACGCCAAGTCGGCCGCCGCGTTCGCCCGGCTGCTGGGGCTGCCGGTGGCGGCCGGGGCCAAGCAGCGCATCAGCGACCACGAGGTGGCGATCACCTCGATCATCGGCGACGTGGACCGCCGGAACGTGATCGTGCTGGACGACGAGATCGCGCGCGGCACCACGATCATGGAGCTGCTCGCCCGGCTCCGCGAGCACGGTGTGGACTCGGTCCGCATCGCCTGTACCCACGGGCTGTTCTGCGACGGGGCGCTGGAGAAGATCGCCGGCGAGCCCGAGGTCCGGGAGATCGTCTGCACCAACACGGTGCCGGTCTCCGGCAGGCTGCGGCACGACAAGCTGACCGTCCTGTCGGTCGCCCCGGCGCTCGCCGAGGCGATCCGCCGCATCCACGAGGGGGAGTCGGTCAGCTCCCTGTTCGAGCCCCACTGACCGATCAGCACCGGCCCGTCAGCACCGGCCCGTCAGCACCGGCCCGTCAGCACCGGCCGTCAGCACCGGCCCGTCAGCTCTCCTCGATCGCGCGGGCCACCTGCTCACGGGTCAGCGGCAGGTCGCGGACCCGCACGCCCACCGCATCGGCCACCGCGTTGCCGATCGCGCCGGCGACCGGGCCCTGTGCGATCTCGCCCGCGCCGGTCTCCGGCTGGCCGGGCGCGGCCACGATCACGGCCTCCACCTGCGGCACCTCGGTGAACCGGAGGATCGGGTAGGTGTCCCAGTTCACTGACGTGACCCGGGTCCGGTCGAAGCTGACCCGCTCCCGCAGCGCCCAGCTGGCGCTCTGCACCGCGCCGCCCTCCACCTGGTTGATGACCCCGTCCGGGTTGATCACGCGGCCGACGTCGACCGCGAGCCACAGGTGGGAGACCCGCACGTCGGTGTCGGCCTCCACCCGCGCCACCGCCGCGCAGTACCCGGAGGTGCCCTTGTACCGGGCGTAACCCAGGCCAAGCCCCGTGCCGCCCTCCCGGCTGGGCCAGCCGCCCCGGCCGGCCCAGCCGGACATCTGCGCCGCCTGCTCGATTACCCGCCGGCCCCGCGGATCGGTGAGGTGGGCCAGCCGGAACTTCACCGGGTCAGCGCCGGCGGCGGCCGCCAGCTCGTCCATGAACGACTCGATGGCGAAGACGTTGAGGAAGGCCCCCAGCGAGCGGAGCGACGACGTCCGGATCGGCATCGCGAGCAGCCGGTGCCGGACGATCACGCGGTCGGGAATGTCATAGCCGGGCACGGCATTGCGGGTGGATCCCATCGCCCCGGTCGGCGGGCCGTCCGGGGCGGGGCTCATCGGCCGGCCGCCCGCCAGATGGGCGAGCGCGAGCAGCCGCGGCTCACCGCCGCTGCCGGGGCGGCCAATGAAGCCATTGCTCCATACGTCCTGGCGCCAGGTCCTGATCCGGCCGCCGGCATCGAGGCCGGCCGACAGCCGGGCCAGCATGGCCGAGCCGACCGGCGCCCAGCCCATCTCGTCCTCCCGCGACCACAGCACCCGGACCGGGTGCCCGGGCACCGCGCGGGCCAGCAGCACCGCGTCCAGCGCGGCGTCGTCGGCGCCGTTGTGGCCGTAGGCGCCCGCCCCCTCAACGTGGTTCACGGTCACCTGGCCGGCCTCCAGGCCCAGGCCGGCCGCGATGGCCCCGCGCAGCGCGAACACGCCCTGGCTGTGGCTCCAGACGGTGACCCGCCGGCCGTCCCAGCGGGCGACGGCGCAGCTGGGCGCCATCGAGGCGTGGGCCAGGTAGGGCCGGGTGAACTCGGCCTCCAGGGTGCGGGTGACCGCGGCGGCCGCCTCCTCGTCGTGCAGCTCGTCGACGGTGACCACCTGCGTGGGCGCGGACAGCAGGAACCCCCTCAGGTCACGCTCGTCGGGCAGGGACGGGGTCACCTCCCACCGCGCCGCCCCGGCCACCGCCCGCGCCGACGCGACCGCGGCCCGGTCCGACGGCGCCACCACCCCCAGAAAGGAGCCATCGCGCACGGTCACCACGTCGCCGGGCAGCGGCGGATCGCCGAGCCCGGCCAGGGACGCCGCCGGGGCGGGCGGGCGGATGACGCGGCCGTACAGCATGCCGGGCAGGACGAGGTCGTGCAGGAACCGGGGGCGCCCGGTCACCTTGTCCGGGATGTCCAGCCGGGCGGCGCTGCGGCCCGCGACCGACCACCGCGCGGGTGCCTTGGCCGGCTCGGGGTCACCCGCCTCCCGGTCCAGCAGGCCGGGCGCGGCGGGGCCCGCCTGGCCGGCCAGCGACCAGTAGGTCAGGCCGGTGCCGCCGGCGCCGGTGGTGATCTCGCCGTCCGTCACCCCCAGCGCGCCCGCCCCCCCGCCCAGCCGGTCCGCGGCGGCGGCCAGGAACAGGTGACGGGCCTGGGCGCACGCCTGGCGCAGCGCCGAGCCGGACTCCTCGATGGAGCGGCTGCCCGAGGTGACGCCCTCATCGGGGCTGGTGGCGGTGGACACCGGGGCGACCCGGACGCGCCGCAGGTCCACGTCGAGTTCCTCGGCCGCGACCTGGGCCAGCGCGGTCCACACGCCCTGGCCGTACTCGACCTTGCCCGTGCCGATCGTGACCACGCCGGGACAGGTGAAGTCGAGCCAGGCGGACAGGAGGGGGTTGGCGGCGAGGGTGGCCGGCAGCGGCGGCAGGGCTGGCGAGGGATCGCTCATCTGGCCTGCTCAGCCACCTCGCTCGCCGCCTTCATGACCGCGCCGACGATCCTGCGGTGTGCCCCGCAGCGGCACAGGTTGCCGTCGAGCGCCGCGCGCACCTCCCGCTCGGTCGGGGCGCGGTTGCCGCGCAGCAGCGCGACCGCGCTCACCACCATGCCGGAGGTGCAGTAACCGCACTGGGCGGCCTGCTCATCGATGAAGGCCTGCTGCACCGCGTCCAGGGTGTCGCCGTCCAGCAGCCCCTCGACGGTGGTCACCTGCCGGCCCTCGGCCGCCCAGGCGGGGAAGTCGCAGGACGAGCGGGCCTGGCCGTCGATGAGCACGAAGCAGGCCCCGCACAGGCCAAGGCCGCAGCCGAAACGCGGGCCGGCCAGCCCGAGGTGGTGACGGAGCACGTCCAGCAGCGGGGCATCGGGCTCGCAGGCCACGGTGCGGCTGGCCCCGTTCACCGTCACGTGCAGTTCGTGCTGCTCCATCGCGTCCCCTCACGACCACCGCCACGGTGGCCGGCGGGATCGTTACCTTCAAGCGTGTTGACCGCGCCTTTCCCAGAGAGTATGCATTCGTTTGCAGCTTCTGGCCACCGAGTCGCGGGAGTACCGATGGATGACCGGGTGGCGGCGGCCATCTCCCACTGGGCGCCGCGGTTCACCACGAACGGCGTGACGGCCGGCGACTTCGAGCGGATCACCAGCGGGCTGGCGTCCTGGGATGACTGGTGTGCCGCGTGGAGCGCGGTGGCGGCCGAGCACGAGCGGCTGGGCCGCGACGCTCTCGCCGCCGGCCGGGAGATGTCGGCGGGCGCGCACCTGTCGCAGGCGGCGGTCTACTACCACTTCGCGAAGTTCCTGTTCGTCAACGACCCCGGCCAGATGCGGGCGGCGCACATGCGGGCGGTCGCCTGCCTCACCGACGCGCTGCCCTTCCTGGATCCGCCCGGCCGCCGGATCGAGATCCCGTTCGACGGCTCGCGGCTGGTGGGCATCCTGCGCCGGCCGGCGGGGGAGGGGCCGCATCCCGTAATGATCATGATCCCCGGCCTGGACTCGGCGAAGGAGGAGCTGCGCAGCACCGAGGAGCTGTTCCTGGAGCGCGGCATCGCGACCTTCAGCGTGGACGGCCCGGGGCAGGGTGAGGCCGAATACGACCTGCCGATCCGGGGCGACTGGGAGGTGCCGGGCGGGGCGGTCATCGACTACCTGCAGGCCGAGCCCGGCATCGATCCCGGCCGGATCGGGGTCTGGGGCGTCAGTCTCGGCGGCTACTACGCACCCCGGGTGGCCAGCGGAGACGGCCGGGTGAAGGCCTGCGTCGCGCTGGCCGGCCCGTACGACTTCGCCGAGAACTGGGACAATCTGCCCGCCCTGACCAGGGAGGCGTTCCGGATCCGGTCCTTCTCGCCCGACCCGGAGACCGCCCGCGCCCGGGCGGCCGAGCTGTCGATGGCCGGCCGCGCCGAGCTGATCCGCTGCCCGCTGCTGGCCGTCATGGGCCGGCTCGACCGCCTCATCCCCTGGCTGCACGCGCAGCGGCTGGTCGACGAGGCGGGCGGCCCCGCGGAACTGCTCCTGCTCGAGCAGGGCAACCACGGCTGCGCCAACCTGGCGCCGTTCCACCGTTACGCCACCGCCGACTGGGCCGCGCAGAAGCTCGGCGCGCGGGTGAGCCGCGGCAAGACCGCGCGGGCATGAGCGGGCGGGCCCGGGGCGTGAGGGCACGCCGGTTACCCCCCGGCAGCAGGTGGCGTGCTGCGTTAGGTTACGTGGACCAGAGCGTCTACGCCGACGCGGCCAGGCAGGTCTCGGGCTAGGGCTCAGGGCAGGGTGAGGATGCGGGGCCCGCCGCTGGTGATGGCGACGGTGTGCTCGGCGTGCGCGGCCCGGGTGCCGTCCACGGTGCGCAGCGCCCACCCGTCTGGCGCCACCGCGAAGTCGTCGCCGCCGCCGGCCATCAGCATCGGCTCGATGGCCAGCACCAGGCCCGGCCGCAGGCGCATGCCGCGGCCAGGCCGGCCGTCGTTCGGCACATGCGGGTCCTCATGCATCCGGCGGCCGATCCCGTGGCCGCCGAAACCCGCCGGTATGCCGTAGCCGGCGGCGTGTGACACCGCCCCGATGGCGGCGGAGATGTCCCCGATCCGGGCCCCGGCCACCGCCGCCGCCACGCCCGCCGCGAGCGCCTTCTCGGCCGTCTCGATGAGCAGCAGGTCGGCGGCGTCCGCCTGGCCCACGGTGAAGCTGACCGCGGCGTCGCCGGTCCAGCCGTCGAGCTCGGCGCCGCAGTCGATGCTGACCAGGTCGCCGTCGCGCAGCCGGCAGGCGTCCGGGATGCCGTGCACGATCACGTCGTTGACCGAGGCGCAGATCACCGCCGGGAACGGGGTGGGAGCGAACGACGGATGGTAGTGCAGGAAGGGGGAGCGGGCGCCGGCCTTGCGGAGCACGTCGTGTGCGACCTCGTCCAGCTCGGTCAGCCTGGTGCCCACGGCCGCGGCCTCCCGCGCCGCCGCGAGCGCGTGCGCGACGACCCGTCCCGCCTCGCGCATGGCGTCCAGCGCCGCGTCGGTCTTGAGCTCGACCATCCCTGCTACCCCTCGCCTGGTTACCCCACGCTCTAACAACCCCCTCGCCCTGACTACTCCTCGGCCCGGCCGCCGAGGTGGCGGGCGAGGAACCGTTCCGCCGCCGCGTAGAAGCGCAGCCGGTTCTCGGGCTTGGCGAACCCGTGGCCCTCGTCGGGGAAGAGCATGTACTCGTAGTCGATGCCGGCCTCGCGCAGGGCGGCCACGATCTGCTCCGACTCCGCCTGCTTGACCCGCGGGTCGTTGGCGCCCTGGGCGATCAGCAGCGGGGTCCGGATGTCCGCCGCCCGGGACAGCGGGGAGCGGGACCAGAGGAAGTCGGCGTCCTTCTCCGGGTCGCCCACCCGGGTGTGGAACAGGGCGATCATCGGGGCCCAGTAGGGCGGGATGGTCTCGATCAGCGTCTTCAGGTTCGACGGCCCGACGATGTCCACCGCGCAGCGGAACTCATCCGGGGTGAACGCCGCGCCCGCCAGGGCCGCGTACCCGCCGTAGGAGCCGCCGTAGATGGCCGCCCGGGCCGGGTCCGCCCAGCCCTGGCCCACGGCGAACGCCACCGCGTCCAGCAGGTCGTCCTGCATCTTCCCGCCCCACTCGCGGTCACCGGCGTTGACGAACGCCTTGCCGTAGCCGGTCGAGCCGCGGAAGTTCACCTGCAGGCACAGGTAGCCGCGGTTGGCGAGCCACTGCGCCTCGGGGTCGAACCCCCACACGTCGCGCGCCCACGGCCCGCCGTGCACGTTGAGCACCATCGGCAGCCCGGAGCGCCCGGCGCCGGGCGGGAACGTGGCGTAGCCGTGGATGGTCAGGCCGTCCCGGGAGGTGAACTCCACCGGCTCCATCGGCGCCAACTCGTAGCGCGACAGCTCGGGCTGGTGCTCGAACAGGAACTGCCCCTGGCGGCTCTGCCGGTCGTAGGCGTAGAAGGGCACGGGGCCGGTGTCGTTGGTGAAGCCGATCAGCCATATCCGGTCGTCGTCATCGCCGTGGCCGAGGCTCGGGTCGCCGGGGTGCAGCGCCCGGATGGCGGCCAGGTCGGGCTCGAGCGCGGGGTCCAGCGGCAGGTACTGCGAGCGGTCCTTGAGGAAGATGACCACCTGCGGCTCCCTGGTGTCCGGGTGCAGCCGGACACCGGTCACGTCGGCCTCCGGGTCCTCGGCCAGCACCTGGGTGGCCCCGCTGGCCAGGTCGATCCTGACCAGCCGGCCGGTGTTGGCGCCGACCGAGCTCAGCGCCAGCAGCGAGCCGCCGTCCGCGCTGAACGCTATCGGCTGGCTGGTCAGCGCGTCCTCCGCCGCGATGGACAGCAGCGGGCGCCAGTCCTGGCCGGCGTCGTCGCGGATCATGACCACCATGCCCCCGTCGGGCTGCGGGGCGATGCCGCACCGGACCACCAGCTCGGCGTCGGCGACCCAGTCGACGAAGCCCGGGTTCTCCACCTCCTTGACCAGCTCGCCGGTGACCAGGTCGAGCCGGTAGACGTCGTGGAGCTGCGGGTTGTCGCGGTTCAGCCCGACCAGAATGTCGGTGGGGAACTTCTTCTCGGTGGCGATGAGCTCCGCCCGGACGCCCTCGAACGGGGTCAGGTCCCGCCGCTGCATGGTCGCCAGGTCGACGTCGTGCAGCCGCCAGTTCTCGTCGCCGCCGGTGTCCTGCAGGTAGAGCAGGTGCCGCCCGTCGTGCGCCCAGGTGAACATCCGGATGCCGCGGTCGGTGTCGTCGGTGACGACGCGGGCCGTGGCCCAGTCCACGCCGTCCGGGCCCACCGGCGCCGTCCAGACGTTGAGCACCCCCCCGTGCGGAGCGATCCACGCCAGCGTGCCGGCGTCCGGGCTGATGCGCGGGCTGATGCGTTCCGGGTTCCCGAAAAGGACCCGCCGGGGAATGAGTTCGGCCATGCGCACATGCCTACCACGCGCGACTGTGTTCTCAGTACCGTCCGCCTTCTGTACCATCGGCGCCGTGGCCCCCGCCCCGCCCGGCCCCCCCGATTCGGCCGCGCTGCCCCCGCCCGCGGCGCTCGTCATCCGCGGCGGCTACGTGCTGACGATGGACCCGGCGGCGGGGG
>WNGO01003412.1_pt1 | contig 10240 bp, 7 predicted proteins | sample 5400511 | NCBI WGS metagenome assembly WNGO01 (sample SAMN13153380, study PRJNA577476) | soil metagenome | isolation source: 20 cm soil or saprolite under Garry oak tree replicate 2 | place: USA:California | collected 2016-06-15
CGGGGCGCTGCGTGCCGGGCAGGCTCAGTACTCCGCGATTCTCACCGAGCAAGGCACGTTCGTGGACGACTGCGTGGTGTACCGGTTCGAGGACCGCGTCATGCTGGTCGTGAACGCGGGGAACATCGCCACCGACTGGGAACACATCGTGGCGCAGAAGCGGGGCGCCAACGTGCGCCTGCGCGACGTCTCGGCCGAGACCGGCCTGCTCGCGGTGCAGGGGCCCGGAGCCGAAGTGCTGCTCGGCCAGCTCACGACGGTGGGCGTCGCGATGATCCCGTACTACCACTTTGCCGAGGGCCGGGTGGCCGGGGTGCAGTGCTTCATCTCCCGCACCGGCTATACCGGCGAGGACGGGTTCGAGCTGTATTGCCGCGCCGCGGACCTGGAGACGCTGTGGCACGCTCTGGCGGGCGCCGGACGCGCCGAGCCGTGCGGGCTCGGCGCGCGCGACACGTTGCGGCTCGAAGCGGGCTATCCTCTGTACGGCAGTGACATCGACGCGTCGGTCACGCCGTACGAGGCGGGCCTCGGCTGGATCGTGAAGCTCGAGAAGGGCGCCAGTTTCATCGGACTCGTCGCGCTGAAGCAGCAGAAGCTCGTGGGGGTGAAGCGCCGGCTCGTGGGCTTCAAGGTCGCCGAGCCCAAGACCGTGGCCAGACACGGGTACCCTGTGTACCTGGACGGCACGCAGGTGGACGTGGTGCGGAGCGGCACGGTGACGCCCACGACCAGCTGCGCCATCGGTATGACGTATCTCCCGATCGGGCAGGCGACGCCGGGCACGCGGTTCACGATCGATGTGCGGGGGAAGCACGCGGAAGCGGAAGTGGTGCGGCTACCGTTCGTGGCGAGAAGGACAAAGAAATAGGCGGTGAAGGCGGTGGAAGACGATGGAAGACGGTGCAGGACGGTGGAGGTCAATGCGGATCGGGATTCTGACCATCAGTGACCTCGGGGCGATCGGCGAGCGGGCGGACACGTCCGGCGACGCGATCGTCGAGTGGGCGGGAGCGCACGGCTACGAAGTGGTCGTGCGGAGCGTGGTGCCCGATGAGACCGACCGAATCGCCGGCAAGCTCGCCCGCTGGGCCGACTCGGGGGAAGTTGATGTGATCCTCACGACCGGCGGCACCGGGCTCACCGGGCGTGACGTGACGCCGGAAGCGACGGCAGCCGTGCTCGACCGACTCGCGCCCGGGATCGCCGAGGCGTTGCGCGCCACCGCGGCGCCCGGCTTCCCGCGCGCCTGGCTGTCCCGCGGGGTCGCGGGTACGCGGGGCAAGACGCTGATCGTGAACCTCCCGGGCTCGACGGGCGGCGTGCGCGACGGGCTGACCGTCCTGGAAGAGCTCCTCGATCACGCCGTCGAGCTCGTCACCGGAGCGAATACCACGCACCCCGCACCACGCTCTTCTCATGGCTGACCGCGTCCTCGTCACGACCGACGATCTCGAGCACGCGGTCCGCGTCAACGCGGCGCTCGAGGCCGCGGGATTCAACACGACGCTGGCGCACACGCTCGACGAGGCGCGCCAGGCGGTGCGGCGCGAGCCCCGCCCCGATTGCATCGTGGTGACGGGCGGGCTGCACGAAACGGGGGCGGCTCAGCTCCTCGGCCTGGCGCGCGACCACTCGATCTCCACGCTCGGGCTGGTCGAGGAGACCGAGCCCGACGCCAAGGGCCTCGCCCGCCGCTTGGGCCTCACCGGCTTTCTGTCGAAGCCCGCCGACCCGCCCGAGGTGACGGGCACGGTGCGCCGCCTGATCGAGCGGCGCAAGCTGCAGCAACGCACCGGCATCATCGGCGAGTCGCCGGCCATCCAGGAAGTGCTCGTCAAGATCGAGCAGATGGCCCCGGTCAGCTCCACCGTACTGATCGAGGGCGAGTCCGGGACCGGGAAGGAGCTCGTGGCGCGCGCCATCCACGATCTCTCGCCCCGGCGCGGCAAGCCGTTCATCACGGTGAACTGCGCCGCGCTCCCCGAGACACTGCTCGAGAGCGAGCTGTTCGGCCACGAGAAGGGAGCGTTCACCGGCGCCGCCGAGCGGCGCCTCGGCCGGTTCGAGCTGGCGGACGGGGGCACGATCTTCCTCGACGAGGTGGGCGAGATGCCGCCCGCCACCCAGGTCAAGCTGCTGCGGGTACTCGAAGATCGGACGTTCTTCCGTGTGGGCGGGACCCAGGCGATCAAGGTGGACGTCCGCGTCATCGCGGCGACCAACAAGTCGCTCAAGGAAGAAGTGATGCTCGGGCGGTTCCGCGACGACCTGTTTTACCGCCTGAACGTGCTCTACATCTATCTGCCGCCCCTGCGGGAGCGCCGCACCGACGTTGGGCTCCTGGTGCGCCGCTTCATCGCCGACTTCGCCAAGGAGCACGACCGGCCGTTTCGGGGCGTCACTCCCGAGGCCCTACAGATCCTGGTGGATGCCGACTGGCCCGGCAACATCCGTCAGCTGCGCAATCTCATCGAATCGATGGTGGTGCTGGCGCCCGAGGGCGAGATCAAGGCCAGCGACATCCCGCCGGACATCCGTGAGCACGAGCACGGGCTGGCGCTGCGGCTGGTCGGTCCGTTGCGCGACATCGGTACGGCGGGGGAGGAGGCCGGTGGTGTGGGGGGGGGGGGCTCCGGCGCGGGGGGTCAACAATTGGAGTTTATTTTCCGCAGTCTTGTGGAGCTCAAGTTACAGGTCGAAGAGCTGCGGCGCCGGCTGGAGGACCGGCCGCCGCGAGTCGAGGTGATCGAGGTCGGCCCCGGGTCGGCAGTTAGCAGCGCGACGCCGGTGGCGGCCGAGCCCGCCTCGGAGGCCGAAGTGGTGTATCGTCCCGGCATGACAATGGCGGAGGTAGAACGGGCGGCGATCGAGGCCGTGTTGCGCGAGACGCAAGGCAACCGGCGCAAGGCGGCGGAGGTCCTGGGGATCGGCGAGCGCACGCTGTACCGTAAGCTAAAGCAGTACGCGCTCGCGTAAGTCACGTACCAGCAAAGGTTTGTCGCTCGTGGCGCTATTGACAGGCTGTGGCCGGGCGTCCATCTTAGGGCGCCCTAGTTCGACGTCTTTGCGAAAGCGGCAGCGCCCCGGCCGGTTGTCCCGTGGACTTTAGAATCAAGCCCGATTCCTGCGTCGCCTGCATGGCGTGCGTGCGGGTGTGCCCCGCCGACGCCGTGGCGGTCGAGGGTGCGCTGGTGCGCATCATCGACGACGCCTGCACCCGCTGCGGCCTGTGCCTCCCCGCCTGCCCGCATGACGCGATCGAAGCCATCGGCGACGTGCCGCGCGCGCTCGAGCTGCTGTTGTCGGGCCGTGCCGCGCTCATCCTGTCGGTCGAATGCGCGGTGTACTTCTATCCGGCGACGCCCGAGCAGGTGGTCAACGCGTGCTACGCGGCGGGATTTCGCAGCGTGCACCGCGGCGTGCTGGGCGACGAGCTGGTGGCGCACGAGTACATGGCCCTCTGGGCCGATCGTGACTGGGGCACGATGATCCGATCCACCTGCCCCGTCGTGGTGCAGACCGTGCGGCAGCAGTACCCGGAGTTGATCCCCTACCTCGCGCCGGTGGCGACACCGGTCGCCGCGGAAGCCCGCTATCTCAAGCGCCTCTACGGCGTGGGCACGCCGATCGTGTATGCCGGCGTGTGCCTCACCGAAGGGGGTGGAGACGTGGACGCGGCGATCACGTTCGACGAGCTGGCCGGGCTGCTCCGGCGACGCGACATCGCGGTCGCCGAGCAGCCGGCGTATTTCACCCGCGTGCCGGAGGAGCGCCGGCGGCACTGGAGCGTGGCTGGGGGGCTGCCGCGCGACCTGCTGCTCGAGGAAACGCAGGCGAGCCGGCGGTTCCGCAAGGTGCGCGGGCTGGGCGGCCTGGCCGCCATGGCGCGGGCGGTCGCGGTGGACCGGCTCGACCTCGGGTTCGTGGACATCCTGCCGTGCGAAGGATGTCTCGATCACCCGCTGCTGGGGCCGCGCGAAGAGCCGTTCAAGCGGCGTGAGATCGTGGGCGCCACCGAGCCGCCACGCGCGCGCGGGCCCGTGGTCGAGGAGGCGGTCGCTATTGGCGTGCAGGTGGCCGAGGCGTTCCCGATCCCGACCAACGGGCACGGGCCGCAGAAGGAAGCCGTCGAGGGGATCCTGCGCGAGATCGGGCTCGCGCCCAACGGCAAGCCGTGGGACTGCGGCGCGTGCGGGTATCCGACCTGTCGCGCGTTCGCGAGCGCGGCGGCGCTGGGGCGCACGACGCTGAAATCGTGTCCCCCTTATCTCGACAAGACCGCGAAGCAGGCGCAGCTTCAAGCGGCCGTGGACGGGCTGACGGGGCTCGCCACGTACCGCGTGCTGCGCGACCGGCTGGCGAGCGAGGTGGCGCGCAGCGACCGCACCGGCGATCCGTTCGCAGTGCTGTTCGTAGACCTGGACAACTTCAAGCAGGTGAACGACCAGTACGGGCACGAGGCGGGCAACGAGGTGTTGCGCACCGCCGCGCGCGACTGCACGTCGCACATCCGCTCGACCGACCTGGCGGCGCGTTACGGCGGCGACGAGTTCGTGCTGGTGCTGGTGCGCACCCGGGCGGACGGGGCGGTAGGAGTGGCGGACAAAGTCAGGGCCACCGTCGAGCAGCGGGGGCGGGGGCTGGGCTACCCCGAGGGCCTGGTGACCGTGAGCATCGGCGTGGCGGAGTTCATGCCGGGGCGAGGCCCCGAGTCGGAAGACGTGCTCGTGGCGGCCGACCGGGCGCTGTACCGCGCCAAGGCCGCCGGGCGCAACCAGGTGGCGACGGGAGAGACGCTCAAGTGACACCGCCCGATGCGGCTGGAACGCCCGAAGGCGCCGCAGAGGAGCGCGAGCCCATTCCGCTCACACCACCTCTCACACCACCTCCCCAGGGCCCCGATCCGTGGGGCGTGAAGCGCGCCGAGAACCTCATCACCAGCCTCACCGGCGTGCTCTCGGCCCGCGTCGTCGTCACGCCGCTCGGCGAGGTGAGCGAGATCCACGTGCTCACGACGAACGATCAGCAGGCGAAGCAGGTGGTGCGCAACATCGAGTCGGCCCTCATGGCGCAGCTCGGCATGAAGATCGACCACCGCAAGATCAGCGTGGCGCAGACCGCCGACGTGCGGCCGATCGAGGCGATGCAGGAGGAGGCGGTGCGCACCCGCTCCAAGCAGCGGGTCGTCGTGTTCCAGTCGCTCGAGGTGCGGCCCTCGGAGCGGCCGCAGCGGGTGCTCGTGCGGGTGCGGTTGTCGTTCGCGGGGCGCGAAGCGGAGGCGGAGGAGCAGGGCACCGACACGGTGCGGAACCGGGTGGAGGCGGCGGCGCGCGCCGCGGCGCTGTGCCTGGACGAGCTGCTGCCCGACAATTCGATCGCGCTCGAGGGCGCCACGATCATCGAGGCGTTCGATCGCAAGTTTGTGCTCGTGGCGGTGCATGGACTGGGGGGCCGCGAGGCGCAGTTGCTCACCGGAACGTGCGAGATCCGCGAGAGCAAGGAGCGGAGCGCGGTGCTGGCGGTGTTGGATGCAACCAACCGGTGGACCGACGCGCGGCGCTGACGGGGTGCTGGCGCGGCAGTGGCGCTCCTCGTAGATCGTTGTAATTCAACGTCTTACAGATAACCTTCCCCGGCTGTTGCGAGGGGGCCACAATCCCCCTTGCGCACTTCCCATTTTGGCGGTATTTCCGTTTCTGTGAGTTTGGCTAAGGGCAAACGTTACTGGGGGACGCAACGCGTGGCGCGCGTATGTCAGGTCTCTCCCGCGACGGTGGCGAACTGGATCGACCAGGGGCTGCTGAAGGGGCACAAGACCCCGACGGGGCGCCGGCGTGTCGATTCGCAGGACCTGACGTCGTTTCTGCGAGCGCACGCGATGGCCGTGCCAAGGGAGCTCGAGGGGAAGAACGGGCACGACGTCGTGGTGGTGGTGGACGACGATCCGGGCTATCTGAAGGCGCTGGTGATGATGATCGAGCGGTCGGAGCTGGACGTGGAGGTGGTGGAGGCGGCGACGGGGATGGACGCGCTGCTCGAGATCGGGCGGGTGCAACCGTCGGTGATCGTGCTCGATTACAGCCTGCCGGACCTGAACGCGCAGCAGGTGATCGAGCGGCTGCTGGCGCCGGGGCGGTTGGACGCCGAGGTGATCGTGGTGACGGGGGGGATGCCGGACGCGGCGGCGGCGGTGCTGCGGCGGTTCGGGGTGAAGGTGATCCTGAACAAGACGGAAGGGATGCCGGCGGTGGTGGAGGCGTTGGGGACGGCGTTGAAGCGGCAGCGGGGGAAGGCGGCGTAATCGGTCTTTTGGCGTATTTGGTGGTTTTGGCGGCGTCGGCGGAACGTGCGGCCGGCGAGCCACATAGAGCAACTTCGAAAAAGGGGCCCCTGGTCACCGCTACATAGAGCGGAGCTGAGCGAAAAGTTGACGAGCGGAGCGTCGGGTACGCCATAGCGAGGCGTGCCACTCCTGGTGGGTCGATGTGATGCGACTCGCAGTCTTTAGAAGGGGGTGACGCTCATGTTGCATGTGCTCGCTGGACTTTTTGCAGCGGCCGTTGCGAGGTTGTTTCTCGCTAATGGTACGGTGTCGTGGTAGTGACCAAAGGGGCCCTTTCCCTCACCTTTGCTAAGAGCAAGACCCGCGATGACGGAGTCGCTTAGGTCGAAGCTGCAGAAGGCACGGATCTACGTCTTTATCGGCGTCGTGTCTGTCGCAGCCTTCTACCTACTGACGATTCGAACGTGGGACAAGCCCGGTCCTTTCCCGTCCAAGTTCTGGAACGCGTTAGCGGCGTTTGTAATCCTTGGGATTGTGAGCGAGTCGTTTTCGTTCACCATCCCCGTAGCGAACGTGAGAACTTCAGTTTCCTTTGTCCCCTTCCTCGCGTCGGTCGCACTTTTTCGGCATCCATGGCCGATGTTGATAGGGGGAGTAACCGCGTTCGTCGCTGACAAGTTCGTTCGTGGAAAGCCTCTCCTTAGAGTCTGGTTCAACACCGCCCAGTTCATGCTTGCATCGGGCTGTGGTGCCTTTGTGTATTCCGCCCTAGGCGGGACCGTCAGTCTCGGAACTTTCGACTTTGCGGCTCTCCCATTTGCATGTCTTGTGGCAACGTATTTCACGGTCAACCATGGAAGCGTTGCGCTTGCGGTATCGTTAAGTAGTGGGCTCTCGGTCCGCGAAGCGTGGGGCAGAATAGGTAAGGATGCATTCGTAACCGACCTGCTCTCGAGCACCCTGGCCATTTTGCTCGCCTTCCTTTACGTGAAGCTAGAACTGCTCGGGCTCGCGATTCTCATCTTCCCGTTGTTCCTGGTCCGCCAGCTTTACCAGATGAATATGCAGTTGCAGGAAGAGCTTGAAGAAAAGCTCGAGTTGATGGTTAAGTCTATGGAGGCTCGCGATCCCTACACATCCGGTCACTCGCGTCGCGTGTCTGAGTATGCCCTGGCGATCGCGCGCGAGCTGCGGCTTTCTTCCAGCGATATGGACGGCATTAGGCGTGCTGCGTTACTGCACGACGTGGGTAAAATCTACGAAGAGTTCGCACCCCTACTGCGCAAAGAAGGGAGGCTCACGTCGGAGGAGATGATGACGATGCGGACCCATGTCGTCCGGAGCGCCGAGCTTGTCGAGACAGCTGCAAGGCTTCGCGGATCCATACAAGCGATGATACGGCACCACCACGAGAACTTTGACGGCTCGGGCTATCCAGATGGTCTAGCGGGTGTGCGGATTCCGTTAGGGGCTCGCATCATTATGATCGCCGACACAATCGACGCGATGACTACGGATCGGCCCTACCGTCGGGCGATGAGCCTCGCTAGAGCTCTTGAGGAGCTTGAGAAATATGCCGGACGGCAGTTCGACCCAGCGCTCGTGGCGTTGGTTGCTCAATCGACCACAATTCGCAGACTCACGGGATTGGATCGACGAATCCAGGAAGTAGGACCCGCCGGTTCTCTGCCTACGAGAGCCGCCTGGCCGCAGCGGGTCGTGCATAAGTAGCCACCGTTGATTGGACGGCTCGCGGATGAGAGACCTTCCCGAGAGCGGTCCACCCCATCCTGGTATCGGTTACGGCGGCATTCCTTCCAACCCACCCGTCGAAGGCGGGGTGTCCAGCACTAATCGACTAGGCAAGATACCCTTGGGCGGCGAGGAGGGCTCGCAGGCCGGCGAACCGGGGCTCGTCCAGGATCCGTAGATTTTCTCGTGTCGCTTCGGAATAACAACCAGCGGAATCCATCTCGAGCCATGCGACGCACGCGGCGACGTCGGCGAAGTTCACGGGATGCCGCCCTCTATACTTCGCTAAGCATTGCAGAGCCAACGCTTGCGCAGGGTCTGTGCCACCTATGTGGAACGTCCTGTGAATCCTCAGGATGTCGAAGAGCCCGGCGTGTGACACCGCCCTTTCCTTCCCCCGCGCAAGCCACTCTGCTGCCCCGGTAAGTTCCAGCGCAAGCGTCACATTGCGACTCAAAAGGGCGGCGCTGGCAGAACCGAGAAGGAATTCCATATTGGCGAGCCAGCTTCTCTCTCGATGGCTAGCCTCCTGTGCGGCACCGAGCGACTTCAATGCAGCGTCGGGTTGACCGTTCATCAGGAGTGCCTGTGCTAGATTCAGGTGGACGATCACGAATCGTGGGCTCAATGCGCGCGCAGAGGATGCGACCGCGAGCTTTCCGAACGTGACTGCCTCCTCGAAGTCTCCTTGATGAAGCTTAGCGACACAAACATTGGACAAAATAATCGCCGACCTTAGATCGTCTCCGATTTTTCTGCTTAAGTGCTGAGCTCTGTCGTATGCTTGATAGGCCGTCTCGAAGTCACCGAGGTGTTGCTTGCACGTACCGTAGGCTGTGTATCCGAGCGCCAGACCGACCGGGTCCCGGCGCCCAGTCCAGGCCTCGATGGCGCGCTCCAGCCCGCTAGCGGCTGTAGCGAGTTCGAAGAAGAAGAAATCGCAGAACGCCTTTGTGTATGTCAGCGTGGGTGGAACCTCGCAGGCCAACTGCGATATCGTGATTTGCGCTTGTTCTCGCGCTGCGGCAACCCTGGCCTCGTCGCCGGCGTTTGCACCAGATCTCGCGCATTCGAATAGCGCATTCCCGACGAGCTCGGGGTCCGCAATCTGCTGCGCTGCGTGCAGTGCGGAATCCGCAGCGTTGCAGTACGCGACCCCGAACTCCCTGTTGAGGAGGTACTCAACAGTCGCTTGCATTCCGGCAGATACCGCTCTCTCCCGTGGAGATAAAGTAGTGTCCTGTCCCAGGAGGGTGACAATAGGCGCTGCCGCGTCCGCTTTTGACTGACCCACTAGGGCTCTGGCAAGCAGCAAACGAGTGCGCCGTCGCTGCTCTTCAGTACAGGGTATCCGTGTGAGGACGGTCAGAATCAACTCTGCTTCCGAGAGTCCACCATTACTGATTGCACCCTCGGCGCCTTCGATAGCGGTGGACACGGCGCTAGCCTGATCTTCACCACGTAGGAAGTGCCAGGCTATTTCAAGCTTTCCCGGTGGCCCAATTTCCTCAGAGCGCTCTGCCAACACGCCTCCGACTCTCTGGTGCAGGTGCCGTCGAGCGGGCCCTGATATCGCGTAGTATGCGTGCGCCCGGATCAGCTCGTTACGGAACTCCAGCTGGCTTTGCACTTCCCGCAGGAAGCCCGCTTCCTGCAGCCTCGACAGCGCCTCTCCAGCTGCCGCGGGGGAGAGCTCGACTACCTGATAAAGCGGCAGATCGGCGAGGCGCCTGCCTAGCACCGCCGCGAGGTCGAGAGCCGCGCGTGTGGGTCCATCCAGTCGCCGCATCTGACGCTCGAAGACCGCCCCGATCGCCCGTGGAATTCCGATGTTGGCGGCCGGCTGCGTGTTGAGGGCCTCAAGGTCCCGAAGCAGCGAATTCGACCCGTGCGCAAGCCATTCCTTCGTCAGGAGCTCGAGCGCCAACGGATTGCCGTTGCCGGCCTGAAGAATCCGCTGCACTGGCACGTCAGCAATTCGTCCTTCCCCCTTGGCCACGCGTGCCTCGACGACCCGCTCGGCCGCCTCGTGCGACAGCGGCTCGAGCTCGAGCGTCTGCCGCGCCTCGATCGAACTGTCGGAAGCCAGCGCGCTGGCCGCGGCCGTGGTGCGCAGCTCGTTGGATCGGGCGGTCAGAATGAGCAACAGCCGTGTACTCGGCAGCTTCCGCGCCACGATGTGCAGAATGGCGACCGTGGCGT
>WNGO01005069.1_pt1 | contig 10239 bp, 10 predicted proteins | sample 5400511 | NCBI WGS metagenome assembly WNGO01 (sample SAMN13153380, study PRJNA577476) | soil metagenome | isolation source: 20 cm soil or saprolite under Garry oak tree replicate 2 | place: USA:California | collected 2016-06-15
TGGCCGCCGCCATCGCCGCGATCGTGAGGCTCGACGTGTTCGAGGCGAAGATGGTGGCGGGGCCGCACAGGCCGTCGAGCTCCGTCCACAAGGCGTTCTTGAGCTCCAGGTCCTCCGTCACGGCTTCGACCACGATGTCGCTCGCCTCGAGGTCGGCCGTGGTGGTGGTGAAACGCAGGCGTTTGAGGGTCGAGTCGCGGTCCGCGACCGTGAGCTTCCCCTTCTCCACGAACTTGGCGAGCGATTTCTCGATCCCGGCCCGCGCCTTGTCCCACACCTGTTGGGACACATCCCGCACGGTCGTGTCGTAACCCGCCGCGGCCGCCACTTGCGCGATCCCGCTTCCCATCAGCCCCGAGCCCAGCACGCCAACCCGTTTGATGTCGGTCATGTCTCGCTCAGTTGATTTCGAACGTCTTTCGGATCTCGTCCGCGATGCGGACGAACGGGCTCAGTTTCTGGCCTGGCAGGGCATGCTCGGCCTTGATCTCTCCGCGCTCGAGCCGGTCCAGCACCTGCTCCAGCCCGATCTGGACGTGCTCCTGCTGCACACGGTGGCTGCGAAGGATCGCCGCGGCGGCCGGACCGAGGATCAGGAGCGGCAGGAACGGGAAAGGCGCGAGCAGTCCCATAGCCCAAAGGGCGCCAGTCGCCGCGGTCCCCAAGCCCAGGAGCGTTCCCGCGCCCCCGAGGCGTTGCCGGCGGCCATTACGCACGTCCGCGACCAGCTGGACGTGGCAGAAGCCGCTCTCGAGTGGCGTCACCTGGCCGGCGACCTCGGCCGCCCGCGCGAGAGCGAAGCGGCGGCCCCCCGCTCCGAGCGCCCGTTGAATCGACGCGAACGCGCCGACCTTCGGCTCCCAGGTGGTGCGGTCGGGGTAGCGTCGCTTCACCTGGAGCAGCTCCTCCTGCTGCATCCAGGCGCCGAGCGCGCGATCGACCGCGACGGGCTCACCGGCGACCACGCGCTGGGCGGAGAGCCGTCCGGGGCCCACCAGCCATGCCAGCAGGCCGCCGCGTGCCTCGGCGGGAGGGCGGGTCCGCTCTTCGAGCAACGCCTGGCGCAGGTAGCGCGACGGGATCCCGACGTCCTGGCCGAGCGCGAGCAATTCCGGCTCGGTGAGCCCCTCGCCGATGTCCTGCTCGCCGGCCTGCAGCTCCGCGGCGCGCTGGATGATGCGCTCCAGCGCGTCGCGACGAATGAGCTCGCCCGCCATCGCTACGCCTCGGCCTTCGTCTTTTCCGGTGCAGCCGGGAGCCTCTCGCCCGACGCCTTCTCGGGGAGCGCCGGCGTCGCGACCCGCTTGCCCACGCTTTCGAGGAATCCCCGGAACAGCTCGAGCGGCAGGGGGAAGATGGTGGTCGAGTTGTTCTCGGAAGCGATTTCGGTCACCGTCTGAAGGAACCGCAGCTGGATGGCCGCGGGCTCGGCGCCGATGATGTGCGCGGCTTGGGCGAGCTTCTCCGAAGCCTGCAGCTCGCCCTCCGCGTTGATGATCTTGGCGCGGCGCTCTCGCTCCGCCTCGGCCTGCCGCGCCATGGCGCGTTTCATCTCAGGCGGCAGGTCCACGTCCTTCACCTCGACCGCCGACACCTCGACCCCCCACTCCTCGGTGCGCTTGTCGATGATGTTCTTCAGGATGGCGTTGATCTTCTCGCGGTTCATGAGCAGCTCGTCCATCTCTGTTTCGCCCAGCACGGAGCGGAGCGTGGTTTGGGCGAGCTGGCTCGTGGCGTAGAGATAGTTCTCCACACCGATCACCGCCTTCACGGGGTCCTTCACGCGCATGTACAGGACGGCGTTGACCTTGATGGAGATGTTGTCGCGCGTGATGACGTCCTGCGGCGGGATGTCCAGTGCCACCACGCGGAGCGACACCTGCTGCGTCTTCGCGAACAGGGGCGGAACGTAGATCAGCCCGGGGCCCTCGGGTCCCGGTGGCGGCGAGCGGGTGGCCGATGGCAATCGCGCCGCCGTGCACATTGGTCTTGGCGCGGTCGAGACCGAGCTCCCTTTCGACTGCGAGATACTGCGGCGCAAACGCCTCGTTCACTTCCACCAGATCCATCTGCTCGAGCTTCATCCCGGCCTTCTGGAGCGCCTTGCGCGCCGCGGGCGCCGGACCGATTCCCATGTATTTGGGCTCGACCCCGACCACCGCCCACGCTACGAGGCGGCCGAGCGGCTTCAGGCCGTGTGCCTTGGCGTAGTCCGCGCCCGCGATGACCGTCGCAGCGGCCCCGTCCACGATCCCGGAGGCGTTGCCTGCGGTGACGAGCCCGTCCTTCCTGAAATAGGGCTTGAGGGAGAGCAGCACCTCGAGCGTCGTGTTGGGTCGCATGTGCTCGTCGGCGCGATATTCGGTCGGCTCACCCTTCTTCCCCTTTACCGCTACCGGCACCACCTCGTCCTGGAACACACACGCATCCCAGGCTTGCTTGGCGTGCTGCTGGGACGCGAGCGCCACCTCGTCCACTTCCTTCCGGGTCAGCTTGTACTTGTCGGCGAGGCCCTCGGCGGTCTCGGCCATGGACAGGCCACACTGCGGGTCTTTGAGCGCCTCCCACAGGAGGTCTTCGAGCGGGGCTGAGGGACCGAGCCGCAGGCCCCAGCGTGCGCCGCGCACTACGTGGGGGGCCTGGCTCATCGACTCGGTACCGCCGGCGAGCACCGCCTGGGCCTCACCCAGGAGAATGAGCTGAGCGCCCTGCGTGATGGCTTCGAACCCCGAGCCACACAGCCGGTTCACGGTGACGGCCGGGACCTCCATCGGGAGGCCCGCCTTGAGCCCGATGTGGCGAGCACAGTAGATCGCGTCGGCGGACGTCTGGAGGGCGTTGCCGAACACACTGTGCCCTACCTCGGCGGGCGGGACGCCCGAGCGCTCGAGCGCGTGTTTCGCGGCGACGGCGCCCAGCTCGATCGCCGAGAGGTCCTTCAGCGTGCCGCCGAACGTACCGAAGCCGGTCCGGACGCCTGAGAGGAACACGACATCTGTATTGGAACCCTGGGTCTTCATTTGGGGGGAAGCTCCACGTGAGACGAGAGGAATATCGGGGGGATGGAGGGGGGGCGGTAGGGCGCGTGGTCCCGATCTCGTTGAAATGGACGTTGTTCCCGTCGAGGACTCGCGGCCGAAGCCGCGGCTCGGCCCCTGCCGCTCAAGCGGCTACGTCAGGCCCGTTTACGGGTGCCGTTCCAACCGGGGCGCAAGGGCACGCCAGCCTGTCCGTCAACAACGTTGGAACGGCACGGGCAGACGCCGAGCCGCGAGTTCACTCGCGCACACGACGGCGCAGCCACGTCCAGGTGACGTACGCCGGCACCCCCGTGGCCACGATTCCGAGACCGATCAACCCCTGCACCGGCCGCGCGACGATGGTATTGATGACGATCCCCGCCGCCGCGGCGATGAACAGCGCGGGGGTGACGGGGTAACCGGGGACGCGGAACGGCCGCGGTGCGTCCGGGCGGCGCCGGCGCAGCACGAAGACACTGGCCGCGGCGAGGGCTGCGAAGATCCAGCTCGCGAACACCACGTACGTGAACAGCTGCTCGAACGTACCGCTCAGGGCGAGCAGCATCGCCCATACCGCACTGACTGCGACCGCGAAGGCCGGGGTCCCGAACCGGGGATGCACGCCCGCAAGCGACCGGAAGAACACCCCGTCGCGCGCCATCGCGAAGTACATGCGTGGGCCCGTAAGCGCCATCCCGTTGGCGGCGCTGACGATCGATACGAGAATGACCAGCGTGACGAGCCTCGCGGCGCCAGAGCCGAACAGGGTGCGCACCGCGTCGGCGGCCACGCGGTCCGTCGCCGCCACCCCGGCAGCCCCGAGCGCCGCTACGTAGCCAGCGTTGGCCGTCAGATAGATCGCCACGAGCGCCGCCGTCCCGAACACGATCCCGCGCGCGAACGTGCGCTGCGGGTCTCGAGCCTCTCCCGCGGAGTTGGTCACGTTCTGCCATCCCTCGTACGCCCACAACACGCCGAGTAGCGCCACGCCGGCGGCCGAGAGTGACGCGAGCGAGAGCGGTGTGGTGAATGCGCGGGCGTCGGAGCGATGAAAGCCGCCGCCCAGCGCGATGCCAGCCACGGCGAGGGCGAGGAGCGCGCCGACCTTGAGCCCCGTGCTCCAGTTTTGCACGCTGGCCGCTTGGCGGACGCCGCGGATGTTCACGGCGGCCACGGCGGCGACCATGGCGATCCCGGCCAGCTTGTGCGCCGCCGGCGCGAGTGGAACGAGCTCACCCAGATAGTTGGCGAACGCCACCGCGAGCGTCGCGGTCCCGCCGGTGTTGATCGCCAGGAACAGGGTCCAGCCGACCAGGAAGGCGGGGAGGGAGCCGAATGCTTCGCGCACGTAGACGTAGCTGCCACCGGCATCGGGCAGCATGGCGCCGAGCTCACCGAACGTGAGCGCGCCGAGCAGTGCCAGGACGCTCCCCAGGAGCCAGACGAGCAGCGCCACACCCAGGTCTCCGCCGGATTGGCGCAGCACCGCCCCCGGCACCGTGAAGATCCCCGAACCGATCGTTGTGCCGACCACGATGAGGACCAGATCGCGTAGTGTGAGGACGCGGGCGAGCTCCCGCGGGGCCGCCGGCGCGGACACCGTCAGAGCTGCGCGGCGACGGCCGCCGCGACGTCGCGGGTTCCGGCCGTCCCGCCGATGTCCGGCGTCCGCACGCCCGCGGCAAGGGTCGCTCGCACCGCTCGCTCGAGGTCGCGCGCCCCTGCGGGAGCGCCGAGCTGCTCGAGCATCAGCGCGCCGGCGAGCACGGCCGCCATCGGGTTGGCGATCCCTTTGCCCGCGAGCGGCGGCGCCGAGCCGTGCACGGGCTCGAACAGCCCCGCTCCCCCACGGCCGGGGTGGATATTGGCGCTGGCCGCGAGCCCCAGCCCGCCGACGAGCGCGGCGCCCAGGTCTGAGAGGATGTCGCCGTACAGGTTGTTGGTGACGATGACCTGGAAGCGCTCGGGCTCGCGCACCAGCTCCATGGCGAGGGCGTCCACGTAGCGGTGCTCGGCGCCGATCCCGCGGAACTCGGCGGCGACGCGCTGGAAGGTCTCCTGCCAGATCCTGTGGGCGGGTACGGCGTTCGCTTTGTCGCTCATCGTGACGCGGGTCTTGCCGTGATCCTGCGCCCACTCGAAGGCGGCGCGGATGATGCGCTCCACGCCCTTCGCCGTGTTGATTTCTTCGGCGACGTACTCGTCGCCGCCGATGCGCCCCCGGCCGAGATACACCCCTTCGGTGTTCTCACGGAAGATCACGAAGTCGATACGCCGGGCGTTGCCCCGCAGGGGAGTGAGGTCGGGGTGGAGGAGGGTCACGGGACGAAAATTGACGTAGAGATCGAGGCGGAACCGGAGTCCCAACAGGATGTCCCGCGCGTGCTCGTTGCCCGGTACCCGCGGGTCTCCGATCGCTCCCAGCAGGATGGCGTCCGCGTCGTCGCGCAGATGGTCGAACGCGCGGTCTGGGAGCGTTTCCTTGGTTTTGAGGTAGTGATCGGCGCCGTACGGCAGACGCTCGAGCTCGAGGGTGACGCCGTGCTTCGCGGCGGCCCGTTCGATGGGGCCGAGGGCGGCATCGATGACTTCGGGCCCGATCCCGTCCCCGGGGATCACGGCGACTCTGCAACGTCTCACTCGAACCCCGTCGCGCGGCCGCAGCTCACACAATAGCGCCACCCCACATCCATCTCACCGCCGCACGCCGGACAGCGCAGCTCTCCCGAAGGCGGCTGCCCGCACTGGGGACAGAAGTTCACCTTGCGGCTGCCGGGGAGTGTTTCGCCGCAGTAGGGACACTGGCGCGGCGTCTCGCTCTGCTCCGCGAGCTCGAACGCCGCGCCTGCGAGGGGCGGCTTTTCGGTGTGATCTTCCTCCCGATCGGCGGCCTCGGCCGATTCGGGCGGCGGGGGCAGCGGCGGGGGCGGTGGCGGTGCGTAGGCGCGGTCGCCCCGCAGGAACCGCTCGGCGGCCAGGCGGTTGAGGCTCAGCACCGCGTCGGGGAACTGGCGGAACAGCCCGGTGTCGGGATTCGACTCGCCCGCTTCGCGCTGCAGCGCGTCCCGCACCTCGGCCGGCTCGAGCGAGGCGTAGCCCCGCTCGCCCGCGAGCAGCCGCAGCACCGCCATCTCGTAGTCCTGATGCGTCGCCACCTTGAGGATCGAGCGGTTCGAGCGGTAGGGCACCAGCCGCTCGTACACCTCGGCGGCGGGGAACGGCACGGCCAGCCGACCGGGAGCGTCGTCTGCCAGCACACTCACCAACCGCTCGAACAGCCGGTCGAGGTCGTCCGTCATTTCACGACGACCACGCCCTTCATGAAGGGATGCGGCGTGCAGTGGTACGTGTACGTGCCCGGCTTGTCGAAGCGGTGGACGTAGCTGCCGTTCGGCGGGATGACCGGGGAGCCCGGTTCGGCGGCGCCGTCGAACGTGACAGTGTGCTCCACGGGGTCACGGTTAGTCCAACGCACCGCCTGCCCGGGGGAGATGGTGACCGTCTCGACGGTAAACTTGAGGGCGGCCATGTCGACTTCCGCCGCGATCGCGGCGCCGGACGCGCCGAGCGCGACGGGCTTGGGCGAGCCATGGAACCAGGGGCTGAAGCGCTTCAGGTGCAGCGGGATCGTGAACTCGAAACCGTAGAGGACGTGGCCGGGCCCGAGCGCGCCGTATCCGACCGACGCTCCTTGAATTGTCGCGCTTTGTGCGTTGCTGGCCTGCAGCGAGAACGTATGCGGGGATCCCGGGATCAGGAAATCGATCGCGGCGCTCCACGCGGCGCGTCCTGCGGGACTCACGAACGATCCGAGATCGGCGTTGAGGGCGATATACTGGGTCACGCGTACGTCGAAGCCGCCGGCGAACGCCGCGGCCCCGGTTCCTGACTCGCCAAGGCGGCGCGAGACGGCGCGGGCGGCGCCGTGGAGGGTGAACGGGCCCCGGGTCCAATCAATGCCGAGCTCGCCGTCGACGCTCTTCGCCAGGAAGTTGTACGCCGGCGTCACGGCGACGGCGAGGCCGGGACGTCCTTCGGCGCCGTAGACGCGCCAGCGGGCGTAGAGCTCGGTCTCGTTGCTCGATTGCGCTGCCGCTCCCGTGCCGACGATCGACTTCGTTGCCAATCGTCCCCCCAGGGCCACGTTGTGACCGAACCCGGCGGCGAGGGTGAAGGTCGGGTGATTCTCTACGAAGTGGGAAGGGCCCGGAAACACATAGAAGCGGTGGAGGAAGTTGAACTGCACGACCCCGGCGTCGGGTACCCAGGTGCCGCCCAGGTTCGGCGGGCGGTACAAGAGCGATTGCGCTCGAAGCGGCGCGGCGGACGAGGTGACGGCGAGGACGAAAACAGCCGACGAGACGTGCTTCATCGCGGACCTCCCTAGTGTGGGAACGACCCTTCACTGCAATTCCGCATTCCGCACTCCGCATTTCGCATTGGATCTAGCGCCATTCAGCGACCCATCTGTCGTACAGTACCGGCGTCACCTTTCCCTGCGCCAGCACCTCGATCCCGGACGGGTCGCGGTACGCCTTCCGATAGAACACGTGCGTCACGCCCGAGTTGATGATCAACTTCGCGCACATGACGCAGGGCGAGGCGCTGACGAACACGACCTTGTCGCGCACGCTGCCCGGCGCCTTGACCAGCGCGTTCATCTCGGAATGAATGCAGCCGCAGCTCCCCGGCACCGCGGAGTCGCACTTGTTCGGCAAGCCCCGGGCGTTGCCGTTGTAGCCGATCGCGAGCACGTTCTCGAGTACCTGGTCCGTCACGACCGTCCCTACCTGCAGCCGCACGCAGGTCGAGCGCTTGGCCAGCTCCTCGGCCATGCGCATGTACACCTCGTACAGGGGTATGCGGTCGACCGCCGGCGCCGTGGCGCCGTCGGGCAGCACGTTGAGGAAGTGCGCGTTGGCCGGCACGCCGTCCTTAAAGACGCTCATGCAGCTCCTGATCGGGATCGTAGTCCGTATAGCGCCCGCGGGCGCGCTCCTGGGCGAGCCAGGTGTCGAACCCCGACGGTACCAAGCCGTTGGAGCGTTCCTGGCGCTCCGCAGCCTGTGTGGCGAGGCAGTCCGCGTACTCGTTCTTCGCGTGGCCCGCGTGGCCCTCGATCCATCGCCACGCGACGTCGTGCGCCGACGCGGCCTGGACCAGTTTCTTCCACAGCTCCTGATTCTCGAGCACTCCGCCCTTGCGCTTCCAGCCGCGAGCTTCCCACCCCGCCACCCACTCGCTCATCCCTTTGACGAGGTATTGCGAGTCGGACACGTAGACGACGCGGGCGTGCTTCCACTGGCGGCGGATCCATTCCAAGGTAGCGATCGCCCCGGCCAGAGCCATCTTGTTGTTGGTCGTCTGCGGGGAGGATTCATAGAAGTCCCAACGCGCCACGCTGTCGCCCGCGGGCGCCTCGATCAGCGCCGCATTCCCGCCGGGGCTCGGTTTCGAGCTGTCGTTGCCCAGGCAGCTCTCATCGGCGTGGACCAGGACGCGGGGCCCCCCCTTGGGCGCGCCGGCCATCTCAGGGCTGGATGACCACCGGAATGTCGGTGTGTCGCAGGATTTCCTCCGCGTGGGATACGACCACGGCGCTGGGCCGGCCCTCGACGTGACTCATGTGTGCCCCGGCGAACAGGGCGTCGCAGCGGATCCGCTTGATGACCCGCGCCACGACTTCCCCCGGCGTTCCCGATTCCACGTGCGTGACGAACGCCACGCGTTGCATCGACAGCGTCGCCTCCGCCACGCCCACGACCTTGAGCCCCGCCTCGTGATCGTCGCTCGCATGGATGAGGTGCACCGTGCTCCCCGCCACGCTCGCGAATTGCATCGCCACTTCGAGGGCCCGGCGGCTCGTGTCGCGCCCGTCGAAGGCGACCGCGATCGACTGCATCGGTGACGGCAGGCCGCCGCACACGATCACGCACCGCTCGGCGATGCGGATGAGCGAGATCACGGTCGGGCCGAGTGCGCCGCCCGTGGTGGTCGTCCCGCGGCGCCCGACGAGCACCGCGTCCGCGGTCTTGGCCAGCTCGGCGAGCTCGACGTCCGCGTCGCCGCTCAGCTCGGTCACCTCGACGTTCAGGCCCGCCGCCACCACCCGCTCGCGCGCCCGGTCGAGCATCGCGGGGCCGTCGGCCTTGTGTCCGTGGGGTTCGCGCACATGGGCCACGATGATCGTGCTCCCGAACCGCTTCCCGAGCAGGACTGCCTGCTCGAACGCCGCATCGGCCCGCGGGCTGCCGTCGAGTCCCACTAACAGACGCGTGAACACGGCTACGGCAGCACCGCGAACGACTCGAGCTCGCGCAGCGGGAACGCCAGCACCTCACCCGTCATCGGCAGCCTCCCCTCCAGCGCCTCGTCGCGCGCCAGCGTGTTCAGCCTCTCGGCGACAACCACATACTCCGTCCCCCGACGACGCAGGGCCACTCGACGCCGCTCCCGCACCGCCCGCTCGAGTGCATCGAGCGCGTCGGGGGTGAGGCTCCGGAACTCGCGGATCGCGCTCTTCACCGCTCGGTCACATCACGGCGATGGTGCCGGGCGCTCCGGTCACGACCCGGCCGATCACGTCCGCTGCCGGGGTCGCTTCGCGTCGGAGCGCGGCCACGAGCATGTCCACGCGCTCCGCCGCCACGGCGATCAGGAGCCCGCCCGAGGTCTGGGCGTCCGCGAGGAGCAGGCGCGCCGTCCGGTCCACGCCGGCGCCGAAGCTGACCGTTGCGGCGACGGCTGCGGCATTCCGCTCACTGCCGCCGGGGATCGCCCCACGCTCCGCAGCCTCGCGCGCGCGCGGCAGAAGCGGCACCGCCGCCGCGCGCACCTCGGCCGACGCGCCGCTGGCCTCGAGCAACGTCCGCAGGTGGCCCAGCAGGCCGAAGCCGGTCACGTCGGTTGCCGCGTGCACGCCGACGCCGAGCATGGCGCGCGCCGCGCCGGCGTTCAGCGTGGTCATCGCCGCGACGGCGGGCGCCAGGTCGGCTTCATTCAGCAGGTCGCGCTTGAGGGCCGTGGTCAGGACACCGGTGCCGAGCGGCTTGGTCAACACCAGAGCGTCGCCGGGTCGCGCACCGGCGTTCGTCACGATCCGGTCCGGGTGCACCTCTCCGATCGCCGCCATCCCGTATTTCGGCTCGGGGTCGTCCACGGAGTGCCCGCCCAGCACGAACGCGCCCGCCGCCTGCGCTACGTCCGCGCCGCCGCGTAC
>WNGO01008840.1_pt1 | contig 10239 bp, 6 predicted proteins | sample 5400511 | NCBI WGS metagenome assembly WNGO01 (sample SAMN13153380, study PRJNA577476) | soil metagenome | isolation source: 20 cm soil or saprolite under Garry oak tree replicate 2 | place: USA:California | collected 2016-06-15
TCGCCCAGCGCTTGACCTACGCGGCGGGAGACATCGCCCCATTGCTAGAGCGAGCGGCTGAGGTCGGCCGGATGCTGGCCGGACTCATACGCGCGCTGAAACGGCGCCGGAGGAGCTGACACCCGACCCCCGACACCTGACACCCGGCACCCGGCACCCGGCACCCGGCATTTCCTCCTCATTCCTGTCGCATGACGGCGTTTGGCGTCACCCCGCCGGCTCGGAGCGCCGGTCCGAGGATCGCCAGAAACGCAGACGCCAGCACGCCCGCCGCTACGACGGCGTACACCCGCCAATCGGTCGCGGTGACGCCGAACAGGACCGCCCGGGTCGCGCGCGAGACGAGAGCCGCGACGATCCCTCCCATGCCGATACCCGCGGCGCCCAGCCGCATGGCATCACCGAGGATCAAGCGCCGGATCGAGCTCGGCGATCCTCCCAACGCGAGGCGAATTCCGAATTCGCGACGCCGTGTCACGACCTCGTGCATGCATATGGCGTAGAGCGCCACGAGCGCGAGTGCCAGCGCGGCCCCGGCGAATACGCCACACAAGATCATAGGAAACCGGCGACTGAATACTGCCTTCGACTCGTTCATCTGTTGCTGAAGCGTGGTGACCGAGTACACCGGAACTCCGGCATCCAACCCCTTCACAATCGCGCGCAGTTGGCTCGCGATCGATGCGACGCCTATCTGCGTCCGGACCACCGGCGTCATGCGGTTCTCCGCCGCCTGGAGGTGCGACACATAGACAACGGGCGGGGAGTCCGCATCGAGCGCGGCGACCTGGACGTCGCCGACGACCCCCACCACTTCCCATTCGGTCTGCCCGGTGGCGGCCAACCGCAGTCTCCGGCCCAGCGTCGCGCCATCGCTACCGAGCAGTCTCGCGCAGCTGGCGCTCACGACGGCGACGGTCGGCGCATCGCTGCGGTCGCGCGCGTCGAAGGCGCGTCCCGCGACGACCGGGATTCCCATGGTCGAGAAGTACTCGCCGCCGACGATCCTTAGTACCGCGCGGGGCTGCGTCGAGCGCGGACGCGGACGATCGACCGGCTCGAAGGTCGTTATCCCGCCGCCACCTCCGGGTACCTCGTTAATGAGCCCGGCGCCGCGGACGCCCGGCAGCGCCGCGATACGACCGAGCAGTGCCTCGTAAAACTGCCGCTGCGCGACCGGCGCCTGGTATCGCGGTCCCGAGAGGGGAACGCGTGCCGTCACGAGCCTCTCAGGATCCCTGAAGCCCACGTCGCGCTGTACCAGGTTGCGGAAGCTCATGCCGAGCAGGCCCGCCGAGACGAGCAGCACGACCGTGACCGCCAGCTGCGCGGTCACGAGGCCGCGCCGGAGGCGGCGATCGCCGCGCGCCAGCGTGGTCCGCACATCGTGGGCACGCCCCGGGGCCTTCGTTATCACCAAGGCCGGACCGAGGCCGAACGCGATCGCCAGGAGGGTCGCCACGCCCACGATCAGCGCGATCACGGTTCCATTGAGCCCGGCATTCGTGAGGTACGGCATGCTAATCCTGACGCTGTCCGGAATCGCCGCCAGCAGACCGCGCGTGGTCGTGTGACCGAGGCCGAGTGCGAGGGCGGCGCCGGCCAGGCCGGACACGAGGCTTTCCACAAGGAGTTGGCGCAGCAGGCGCGCGCGTGTGGCACCCAACGCGGATCGCATGGCCAGCTCCGGGGTGCGCTCGACATATCGCGTCAGCATCAGGAGGCCAAGATTCGCGCCCATGGTCACGAGCAGCAGGGTCACCGCGATCAGCAGCCCGGTCAGAATCGGCTTCATGTTGCCGAGCAGTGCCTCGCGCAGCGGCACGGCGACGACGGTGCGGCCGGCAAGCGCCTCAGCGTGTTCGCTCGCCAGCTCGGACATCGCGGCTGACAGCTCGGCCCGAGCGCCCGTCAGGGGAACATGACGCTGGAGCCGCCCGATGACGTGGATCACGCGCTGCGCCCGGTCCGCGGTCGCTTGCTCGCCGGCCGTGATGGGTACATAGAGGTCGGCATTCTGCAGCAGGGCGAAGTGAAACGCATCGGGCAGCACCCCAACGACGACCTGCGGCGAGCCGTTGATCACGATGCTCTGGTCGAGCGCGCGCCCACCGGCCACGGAGCGGGCAAAGCGCTCGGTCACGATGGCCACACCGGCTCCGGTCGTGGCATCCTCGTCTCGCAGGAAATCACGACCAGCCGACATCCGGACTCCGAGCAGCCGGAAGAAACCCGGGGTCACGCGTGCGCCGCGCAGGGCGCGCGCCTCGTCGCCCACGCCCACCGTGACGTTGGTGGGGTCGTAGCCCTCCAGGGCACTGAAGCTCTTGACTCGCGATCGCCAGTCGCTGAGGGTGGGGTACGATGTCGGGCTCCGCTCCTCGGTGCCCGCGCGCACCTCCCAGAGATGCACCAGCCGTTCGGGCTCCGCGTACGGCAGGGGCTCGACCAGGGCGGCATCGGACGCCGTGAAGATCGCCGCGGCCGCGCCCAAACCGAGGCCGATCGTCAGAACGATCGCCGTCGCCAGGGCGGGCCTCTTCGTGAGGCTGCGCAGCGCGTAGCGGAGGTCTTGGAGCACTGTATCCATCTCGCTCTCCGGTGTTCTGGTGTCAGGTGCCGGGTACCGGGTGTCGGGTGCCGGGTGTCAGGGGTCGGGGTGTTCCTCTGACACCGCACACCCGACACCCGACACCCGACACCCGGCACCCGACACCTATTCGTACCGCAACGCCACCATCGGATCGACCTTGGTCGCCCGGCGCGCCGGCACGTACGCGGCGCCGCAACCGACCCCCACGAGCAGCACGCAGACCACCGCGAGAGTGATCGGGTCGGTGGGACTGACCTGAAACAGCAGCGCCGTCAGGAATCGCGAACTGAGGAGCGCGGCCGCGAGGCCCACGACGGCGCCGACCGACGTCACGCCGAGGGCAGCACCCAGCACCGCTCGACGCAGCTGTCCAGGCGTCGCGCCGAGGGCCATGCGCACGCCGATCTCACGAGTCTGCTCCCGGACGACAGACGCCATGAGGCCGTACAGCCCCACGGCGGCGAGCAGCATGGCCACGAGTCCGAACCCGGATAGGAGCACCGTAGAAAACTTGGGCAGCGCACGCTGCTCGGCCAACAAGTCCTCCATCGTCTCGGTGCGCACGAACGTGACCTCGGGGTCCGCGTCGTGTACGGCTCGCCGCATGGCCGGCAGCAGACCCGCCAGAGGGCCAATGGTTCGCACCGCGAATACACCTTGCGAGAAGTACTGGCGCGCCGGCAGGTAGATCGTCGGTGTCGCCTCCCGGAGACTACGAAAGCGAATGTCGCCCGCCATGCCGACCACCGTTCGCCACGCCCCAGCGCTGGTGTCACCCGCCATGCGGATGCGTTGGCCGATGGGTTCGGCCCCGAGCTGGAGGAGCCGAGCCGCCCCCTCGCTGACGACCGCAACCGAGGGCGTGTTCTCCCGATCGGTGTCGAGAAACCCTCGGCCTCGAAGCAACGGGATCTCGAACGCACGGAAATATTCTGGGCCGCCAGCCTCGATCGGTATCCGCGGATTCTCACTCGCCTTAGATGACGACCGTCCCTCGACATCCCACGGCGCGTTGAATACTTGCGGCCCGAAGAACGGCGCCGCTTCCACCGGGGTGATCGCGGAGACGCCGGGAAGCGCGTGGAGTGCTGGCGGAACGCGGTCCAGCAAGGCGGTGAATCTTGCTTCCCCGTCATTACGCAAGACGGGGACCGCAAGCCAGAGCAACGAGAGATGGTTCGCGCGGTAGCCGAGGTCGATCCGCTGCAGCCGGTCGAGGCTTCGCGCCAGAAGCCCGGCGCCGGCGAGCACGACGATGGCCAGAGCGACCTGTGCTGCGACGAACCAGCGCCGCACTTGCTTGCGCGCCTTGGTCTCGCTTCCTGACCGCGCGTCGATCCGGAGTGGGGAGGCGAGATTTGTACGGACCGCGGCGAGCGCGGGGAGCACCCCGACCAGCACGACCGCGAGGAGTGTCACACCGACCGCCGCCGCGAGCGGTGCATTCTCCAGGCGAAGGAGGTCGGTTCGAGGAAGGTCGGCGGGTTCGATCACCAAGAGCACGCGGAGCAGCGCCACCGCCAGGAAGAAACCGAGCGAGCCTCCGACGATGACGAGCGCAACGGTTTCGACGAACACCAGACGCGCGACGTCGCCGGCCGTGGCGCCGAGCGAACGACGCACCGCAAACTCATGCGTCCGCGTCGCCACGCGCAGGAGGACCAGGCTGCCGACGTTGACGCAGGCCAGCACGAGGAGCAGCGCCACCGCGGCGGTGAGCACCTGAAGGACGGGACCCACATCCCCGAAGACCGCCTGCGAGAACGCGCGGATCCGTGCTCCGGCCACTTCCTCCCAGTTGCGGGTGTGTTGCTTCCGGTACATCTCCCCCATCGTCGAGAAGAACTCGGCTCGCGCCGCCGTGGGCGTGGCAGTCGCGGCCAGGCGGGCGACGACGTCGAGCCCGCCCCCATACACCCTGGGGCTCCAATACTCGGCGCCGGCGGGGTACGCGAGTCCGGCAGGCGCCACACCCACGATCGTGTAGCGCCTCCGGGTATACGGATTCGTCAGTTGCCGTCCGAGCACGCCGGAGTCGCCGTTGAAGCGCCGCTGCCAGGTGTCGTAGCTCAACACCAGCACCGAAGGCTCCGTGAGAGACTCGTCTTCCGTCCGAAACAGCCGGCCGAGCGCCGGGCGAGCGCCGAGCACGTCGAAGAAGTTCCCCGTGACCCACGCCGCCCTGAGCAGGAGCGGGTGATCGCCGTCCAATAGCACGGTACCGAACGCGCCTTGGTGCGCCTCGCCGGCGATGGTGGACATCGTGCGGCTCTCGCGGCGCAGCTCGTCCAAGTCCTTCGGCGCCAGCGAGAGATCGACCCCACGCGGGTCAACGATGCGTGGTAGCACGATCCTCTCCTGGTCGCGGACCGGGAGCGGGCGCAGCAACAGAGTGTCGGTCACGGTGAACATGCCGACCGCCATGCCGATGCCGAGACCAAGGATCAGCACCGCCGACGCGGTGAACGTCGGCGAGCGGCTGAGACTGCGCAGCGCGTAGCGGAGGTCTTGGAGCACTGTATCCATCTCGCTCTCCGGTGTTCTGGTGTCAGGTGCCGGGTGTCAGGTGCCGGGTGTCGGGTGTCGGGGTGTTCCTCTGACACCGCACACCCGACACCCGACACCCGACACCCGGTACCCGACACCTATTCGTACCGCAACGCCACCATCGGATCGACCCTGGTCGCCCGGCGGGCGGGGATGTAGGCAGCAAGCAGCGCCACCGCGAGGAGAAGCCCGCATGCCCCCAGGAGCGCGACAGGATCCGTCGGGGTCACCTCGAAGAGCATGGTCGTAATGAGTCGGGATCCGGCCAGCGCGCCGAGCAACCCGGCCAGCGCCCCCGCCCCCGCCACGGTCAATGCTTGGCGGAGGATCATGGCGCGGAGCCGGTGGGGTGTGGCACCGAGAGCAAGGCGCACGCCAAGCTCGCGGGTTTGTTGCGAGACCGCCGAGGCCATGATGCCGTAGAGGCCGATCGCCGCGAGCAGCAGCGCCGCGAAGGCGAAGGCGGACAAGAGCAGGGCGTTGAGCCGGGGTTGGACGAGCTGGGGCGCGATAGCGTCGTCCATCGTTCGTGCGTCTACGAGAGCGGCATCAGGATCGACAGCCTGCACAGCTCTCCGAATCGCGGGCAACACCGCGGCGAGTTCCGCTCGGGTTCGGATCACCAGATTGCCCTGGGCCAAGCCCTGCCGGTACGGCCGGATGATCATCGGAGTAACCTGACGATGCTCCCGGAAATGGATGTCCCCCACCAGGCCGACGACCGTGATGACCGGTGAGCCAGCCGCTTGCCGAACCTGTTTGCCGATCGGGTCCTCTCCCGGCCAGAGCCGCTTCGCAATACTCTGCGTCACGACCGCGACGTTCGGCGAGCCCTCGCGATCGGCGTCGGTGAATCCCCTCCCCCGCAGGATGGGCAGCCCCATCGCCGCGAAATACTCGGGCCCGACGAAATCCTGGCCCACCCACGGATTCGCAGCAGTTTCGCCCTCCGATTGTCCCGCTGCCATGAGCCTGGTCATGAAAACGTTGGACCCCAGGAACGGTGGAACTGCGACCGGAGACGCTTTCTCGACGCCCGGAATGGCGCGGAACCCGCTCACCAGCTGGTCGTGGAATCGGAAGATCCAGCCGTCGGCACATTTCTGAAATCGCTTGGCCGCGACAGAGTCCGCGTGGGACGGTGCACCTCCGCACGAGACAAACCATTTGTCCCAAGGCATCGAAACCCCAAGGACCGACAAGTGGCTCGTGGGAAAACCCATATCCAATCCGGAGAGGCGCGCAAAACTTCGCATCAAGAGCCCCGCTCCGGACAAGAGAACAAGGGCGAGCGCGATCTGCGAAGCGACGAGCGCCCGCCGCACGGCGCGCAACCGCCTCCCCTCGGTTCCGGAGCGGGCATCGGCACGGAGCTGCGACGAGAGATCGCAGCGTACCGTGCCCACGACCGGTAGCAAGCCAAATAGCAGCACGGCCAGGACGGTCGCCGCCCCGGCGATGGCCAGCGGAGCGGGAGCGATTCGTTCACGATGTCGGCAGGCCCCGCGCCGAGCGCTCGCCGCACGGCGAGCTCTTGCGCGCGACCCGCGGCGCGGAGCAGCAACAGATTGCCGATGTTGACGCAGGCGAGCAGCAGGAGCATCGCAACGGCCGCTGTGAGCACGCTGAGGGCCGCTTTCACATCCCCCAGCACCATGCGCTCGAGGGGTTCCGCTCGGGCCCCAATCTGGTCCGCGAGACTCGCCTTCACGTAGTCCGGGTCCCTCCTGACGAACGCCAGATAGTCCGCCCGTGCCGCATCGAGCGTCGCGCCGGGCGCCAGCCGGGCGACCACGTCCATCCCACCCGCGTAGACGTTGGGTGTCCACAACTCGGCACCGCGCGGGTAGTCGAGTCCCGGCGGAGCGACACCGACGATCGTCGCATTCCATTTCAACTCGGGCAAGTGCAAGCGTCGGCCGATGATCGCGGCGTCACCGCCAAATAACCGGCGCCATGCGTCATAGCTGATCACGGCAACCAGCGCATTGGCGTTGGCCGCATTGGGCCCGTATCCTCGCTCGTCCTCCGGCCGCAACAGACGCCCCAAGGTTGGCGCGGCACCCAATACCTGGAAAAAGTTGCCGGTGACGGTGGCCTGCCCGAGAAGGAGCGGTCGGTCGCCGTCCGTCACCGAAGCGGAAACGGAGCCCCAATGGGCGAAGCCGCCGACGCTCTGAAGGGTACGGCTCTCCTGGCGAAAGCGACGGAAGGGATCGAGTGGGAGCGGAACTTCGCGAGCGCCCTTCACGACGCCGGATAGCTCGACGATCCGATCCTGGTCTTGTACGGGCAACCTTCGCACCACGACCGCCTGAAACACCGTGAACACGGCGCTCGCCATGCCGATGCCAAGGCCGAGGATGAGGACCGCCGTCGCGGTGAACGTCGGCGTGCGGCTGAGACTGCGGAGCGCGTAGCGGAGGTACTGGAGCACTGTATCCATCTCGCTCTCCGGTGTTCTGGTGTCAGGTGCCGGGTCTCAGGTGCCGGGTGTCGGGTGCCGGGTGTCAGGGGTCGGGGTGTTCCTCTGACACCGCACACCCGACACCCGACACCCGGCACCCGACACCTATTCGTACCGCAACGCCACCATCGGATCGACCTTCGTCGCCCGGCGAGCGGGCACAGCGCTCGCAACGGTGGCCACGACGAGCAAGAGCATGGCACCCGCAAAGAGCGTCAGGGGATCGGTTGGGCTGACTTCGTACAGCATGCCGGCCAGCGCTCGACCGGTCGCGACCGCACCCAGCGCACCGATCGCGACGCCGATGACTGCCAGACGAAGCCCTTGACTGAGCACGAGCTGGTGCACGTCCCGCGCCTGCGCGCCAATCGCGAGGCGCACACCGATCTCGTGGGTACGCTGGCCGACGAAGGCGGCCATGGTACCATAGAGACCCACCGCGGCGAGCACTAGCGCGATTAGGGAGAATCCCGAGAGCAAGAGCGTATCGAACCGGGGTCGCGCGAGCGGAGCATCCAAGAAGCGCGTGAATGGGTCCCCCTCCGCAACGAGCACCGTGGGATCGAGCTCGTGGGCGGCGGCGTGCACGGCACGGATCACTGCGCCTGCAGGGCCAGACGATCGAACGGCTACATAGCTTGGTTGCTGACCCGGACTGTCCGTCTGTCGGAACGGGATGTAGATGCTCGCCGGAGCGACGGACAGCTCGCGGTACCGGGTATCGCCCACGATGCCCACCACCGTGAGCCACGGCTCGTGCATTGTATCCGGGAGACCAAACTTGAGCCGTTTGCCGATGGCGTCCTGTCCGGGCCAGAGGCGGCGCACCGTCGCCTCGCTGACGATCGCTACGGGGAGCGACCCCGCGCGGTCCTGGTCCGTGAATGCGCGGCCGCGACGGAGCGGCATGCTCATGGTCTGGAAATAGTTGGGAGCGATGGGCTCGAGGTTGAGCGTTGGGTTCTCGACCGCCGCGGCCTGCCCCTGCCCTTCCGCGCTGACAGTCGCATCCCAGCCACCGGCGCCGACGAATGGGGCGAGCACGACCGGAGTGGCCGCGGTACCCGGCGGCGCCTCGAGCCGCTCGACGAGCTGGTCGAAGAACGTGAGCCACGCGGATACCGCCGCGTACTTCGGGCGCGGGACCGCCACCTTTACGAGCGTCAAGTGCGTCGCGTCGAAGCCCATGTCGACATGCTGCAGCCTGATGAGACTATTCGTGAGCAGCCCGGCCCCAGCCACGACCACGAGGGCCAGGGCGACCTGCGACACGACGAGCGCCTGCTTGACGAAGCGCGTCCCGCGAGTATGGCCGCCTCCCCGCGCGCCGCCTCGCAAAGTCGGGTGCGCTCGCGCTCGCGCGGTCCAGACGGCCGGCGCGAGGCCGAAGAGCAGGGTCGACGCGATCGAGACGACGATAGCGAAGGCGAGCACCACGGCATCGACGCGCACCTCCGCGAGGCGGGGCAGGTGTGGCGGTGCGACCGCCACGAGCCCGCGCACCGCCCCGTACGCAAGCCCGATTCCCAGGGCACCGCCTCAAGCCCGATTCCCAGGGCACCGCCTCCGGCGGCGAGAACGCCGGTCTCGACGAGCAGCTGCCGGGCGATTCTGCCCGAACCGGCCCCGAGCGCCGTCCGGACGGCGAGCTCCCGCTGCCGCGTCACGCCACGAATCAGCAACAGAGAGGCGACATTCACGCCAGCGATCACGAGCACCAACCCCACCGCGCCCGAGAGAATGAGCACGGAGTCTCGCAGGCCCCCGATCAGCACATCCCGAAACGGCTCGACGACGGCACGCTGCCCGAGCAACAGTTGCCCCCGAGGGTAGGCGGTCTCGCGCTCGCGGACGAACGCCGTCGCTTCGCCCTGCGCCTGCTCGAGGGTCGCCCCTGCTCTCAGGCGGCCGATGATGCTGAAGGGCTGGAAATGTCCACCCGTCACGTGCTCTGGCGTGAGCTGGAGAGGCACCCAAACCTCCACTCCCTTCGGGTACACAAAGCCGCGCGGCGCGACGCCCACAATGGTGCGTGCGTCCTGCCCTTCCCGAATGGCGCGCCCCACGACACGAGGGTCGCCCCCAAACTCGCGCTGCCACAGACCGTAGCTGATCATCACGACCGGCTCGGCGCCGGCAGCCGCATCCGCGGGCTCGATGAGGCGGCCAGCGGCGGGACGCACGCCGAGGACGCGAAAGAATTCTCCCGACACCATGCTCGTCATGACCGAAAAGGCACGATCGCCGTCCTGCATCACGTACGGAAAGGCGCCATCGTACTGGACGCCCGCCACGCCGGCGAACACGCGGCTCCGCTCACGCAGCGCGGTAAGATCTCTTACGGCGAACGGGCGCAGCGAGTTGTCGCGCGGCGCTTCCATATAGATGAGAACGAGACGCTGCTGTTCCTCGATCGGGAGAGGCTTCAGCAAGACTCCATTCGTGACGCTGAACATCGCGGTCGTGGCGCCGATGCCGACGGCGAGCGTTAGCACAGCGACGAGCGTGAAGCCGGGGCTCTTGGCCAGCGTACGGACGGCGTAGCGGAGGTCTTGGAGCACTGTATCCATCTCGGTCTCCGGTGTTCTGGTGTCAGGTGCCGAGTACCGGGTGTCGGGTGTCGGGTGTGCGG
>WNGO01011172.1_pt1 | contig 10237 bp, 10 predicted proteins | sample 5400511 | NCBI WGS metagenome assembly WNGO01 (sample SAMN13153380, study PRJNA577476) | soil metagenome | isolation source: 20 cm soil or saprolite under Garry oak tree replicate 2 | place: USA:California | collected 2016-06-15
GGCATGTCGACCTTTGCCTTCAGCGCCGGGTCGAGTGGCAGATTGACCCAGAACGGCACGTCAATCGCGTTGACAACGATGCCGACCCGCCCGCCCGGCCGGGTCACTCGCACGATCTCCGACAGCATCAGCTCGGCATTGCCCTCCTCGAAAACGGTCGATGACAAGGCGACATCGACTGCGCCGTCCGCCAATGGCAATGCCTCGGCGCGGCCCTCGCCAAAATCGATGTGGTCGAGCAGCCCGGCGCGGCGCGCCAAGGCCCGCGCCTCGCGCAGCAGATAGGGGCTCATGTCGCGGCCGATCAGCCGATTGGCGCCGCCGCTCCGTCGCGCCAGCTCGCGCATGATCACGCCCGAGCCGCAGCCGACTTCGAGCACACTCTCGCCTGGATGGATCGTCAGCGCGTCGAGCAGCGCGCGCACGACCGCCATATAGCCCGACCGGCCGCGCTCCTCCAGGCTGGCGACGCTGCCGAACAGCGCGCCGCCGAGAGTGATTGTGCAATACCGCGCCGACAATGTCGGGATCAGCTTCTCCCATTGCCCCGGTGACAGATCGAGCGGCAGTAGCAACAGCGGCGGTCCGGCACCGCGCACGCGATAGGAGATGCCGGCGATCTCGCCCTCCTGATCGGGCGGGGCGGTGGCCGGCCGCGCGGGCGGCAGGCCGGGGCGGGCGAGGAATTCCTGCATCGCCGCGCCGATGCTGCCGCCGCGTTCGGCGGCAATGTCCGCCCAGGTATGCCCGACGTAATCCTCGAGGACGGCAATTGCGGCCTGCGGCAGTTCGGACAGCCCCGCCTGGACCCGGCGGGCGCCCGGGCCGCGGTCACCGGTCACGACCAGAAGCCGCTCGGCCAGTTGCGCCAGGCTCTGCGGGTCCAGCACCACCGGGCACAGCAGCGTCAACGACGCGATGCGCTCCGGACAGCGGGACATAAAGCCCCGCAAATCCGCCGAACCGCGGCCGGCAAAGTGCGCGCTCGGGATTTCGAGCTGGTCGAGCAATGCGGCGAGGCCGGTCTCGACTGGCGGGTCAGCCGCCAGCTTTGTATCGCTCGCGATAGCCTGTCCCCTTGTTTAGACGACGCGGTCTGCAGCGCGATCCGGTGTCAGTAATACGCCGCGCCGCCATTGACGTGGATCGTCTGCCCGGTGATGAAGCCGCCGTCGTCGCCGACGAGAAACAGACAGGTCGCGGCGATCTCGTCGACATGCCCCTGCCGGCCGAGCGGAATTCCGGCGGCGTTCGGCACATGGCCGCCATACCATTCCGGGTTGTCGCGCCGGGTGTCGATGCTGCCCGGCGAGACGACATTGACCCGGATATTGTGCGGCGCGAATTCGGTTGCGAGCCCGCGCGCCATGCCGATCAGCCCCATCTTCGCCGCCGAGAGATGGGCGCGGCCGCTGCCGCGAGCGGAAATCGAGCCGTCGCCGCAGAAGAACAGGACGCGCCCGTACTTGTTCTTGACCATCTCGCCGATCAGCGCGCGCGTCAGGTAGAAGGCCCCGTCGAGTACGACATTGCGGACCCGCTCCCAATCCTCATCGCTGACATCGAGAAACGGCTTGTGCGGCCGGATTGCGGCGTTGTTGATCAGGATGTCGACGCGGCCGAACTCGCCGAGCGCTTTCGCCGCCATCGCCTCAACCTCGTTCTTCTTGCCGACATCGGCGATGACCGAGATCGCCTTGACCCCGAGATCCTGCGCCTCGCGCGCGACCGCCTGCGCTTCCTGCTCGTTCGAGCGCGCATTGACGACGATATTGGCGCCTTCCCGCGCGAGCTTCAGCACCGTCGCGCGGCCGATATTGCGCCCCGAGCCGGTGACCAGCGCGACCTTCCCCTCGAGCCTGCCCATGACCGCTCTCCCCTGGCCGATCAGCTGGGATAGAGCGTATCCGCATGCGACGGCGACGGCAAACCCGTGTGCCGTCCCGGAGAGCCGGCGCGGCTTGACAACCCGCGTGTCCAGGCCGCGCAATGTCCGGCAACGGCCCGCCGTCCGCGCGGGCGGGGGAGGGGAGCCCTAGATGCCGGATGACCTGCAATCGGCGCCGCTCGGCCGCCGCGATGTCCTGAAGACCGGCCTTGCCGCCGGTGCTGCCGCGCTCCTCCCCTGGCAAACGGCCCGGGCCGACCTGCCGCCGATCCCGCGCGACCGCACGATGATCCTCGTCTGGGGCGGCCGCGAGGGACGCTGGGTCGATTGGGATTTGTGGAACCCCTACTCGATCGGCTCCAACCACCAGAACGGCTCGAACCTGATTTACGAGCCGCTCGCCTATTACAGCGCCTTTGCCGACAAGACGCAGATGTGGCTGGCGGAGAGGTACGAGTTCTCTCCCGACTTCAAGCGTCTGACCATCAAGACCCGCCCGGGTATCCGCTGGAGCGACGGCGTGCCGTTCAGCGCCGAGGATGTCGCCTATACGCTGAACAGCCTGCGCGATCTCGGCGCCAAGGTGCGGTGGGGCATCGATGTGCAGCAGGCGGTCGAGAAGGCGACCGCGACCGACGCCAACACCGTCGTCGTCGATTTCAAGATCCCGTCGCCACGCTTCTTTTTTTTCATGACCTACAAATACGACATCGGCGTCTACATCCGCCGCAGCAGAAGGTGTTCGACCGCCGCGTCTCCTGGTGGGCGGCCGAGAGCAAATTGGCGCCGTTGCCGGCGGTCGAGCGCAATATCTGGCTGCCGAGCGCCGGCGAGCAGCAGAACGCGCAGGCAATCATCACGAACCAGCTCGATGCCGGCACCGGCATGCAGCCCGCCACCTTCCCGACCGTGTTTCGCGGCAACGACAAGGTGACGACGCATACCGGCCAGAAGCCGCCTTACGGCTACATGGATTGGTGGCCGATCTCGCTCTACGTCAACAACGAGCGCCCGCCCTTCAACGACCGCGATGTGCGCTGGGCCCTCAGCTACTACATCGATCGCCAGCAACTGGTCGAGGTCGGCTATCTCGGCGCGTCGAGCGCGTCGAAATTGCCGCTGCCGCCCTATCCGCCGTTGGCACCCTATTTCGACGCGGTGAAGGATCTCCTCGCGAAATACGACACCAACGAATTCGCGCCGAAAAAGGCGGACGCGCTCCTCCAGGGCAAGGGCTTCAAAAAGGACGGGGAGGGGTTCTGGGCCGATGCCCAGGGCAAGCGCTTGAAGCTCGACATCATCGGGTTTGGCGCTTCCGGGCCGGCGATCGGCCCGGTCATCGTCGAGATGCTGAAGCGCCGCGGTGTCGAGGCGGGCATGGCCCTGCCGCCCGACTTCGACGACCGCTTTCAGAAGGGGCAGTTCGACGGCGCGATCTACGGTCATGGCGGCTCGATCAACGAGCCCTATGCGACATTGCGCCTCTACCAGGGCGCCTCGATCGCGGTGCCCGGCGCGCATCAGGCCAATTTCGCGCGCTGGAAGAACGCGGACTACGACAAGCTCGTCGACGAAGCCTACGCCGTCGCGCCGGACGATACGAAAAAGCTCGCCGATGTCTGGCACCGCGCGATGGCGATCTGGCTGCCCGAACTCCCCGATATCCAGCTCGTGCAAAACTATCACCGCATCCCGTGGAACACCGCGTATTGGAAGAACTGGCCAACCGAGCAGAACCCCTATGTCAACGGCGCCCACTGGCACCTGACCTTCGCGATGGTGCTGTGGAACCTGCAGCGCGCCTCGGCTGCATGACCCTGTGGTCCGCAGACAGCCCCTCACCCTGTCCCTCTCCCCGCCTGCGGGGAGAGGGAACGCGGCCGCAACACCGAGCACAGGTGTCGATGAGCGTGAGGAGTGTCGAGGCGATATGCCGTGGCTTACGGTGAGTTCTCCCTCTCTCCGCCTGCGGGGAGAGGGCTGGGGTGAGGGGCAGTTGCAGCTCCTTGAGATCGATTAATGCAGGCCGCCTATATCGCGCGCCGCTTCGGCGTGTTTCTGTTGATCGTCTGGCTCGCCGCCAGTCTCAACTTCTTCCTGCCGCGCCTCTCGGGGCAGGACCCGGTGCGTACCAAATTGCTGCAGCAAGCCGCGCTCGGCGGCTATGTGCAGGGCGGCATCGACGAGATGACGAAGGAATACGAGCGCCGGTTCGGGCTCGATAAGCCGCTATGGCGCCAGTATCTGTCCTATCTCGACGGCGTCGCGCATCTCGATTTCAACTATTCGATCGCCAATTATCCGCGCCGGGTCAGCGAACTGATCGCCGACGCGCTGCCCTGGACCTTGGCCCTCCTCGGCACGACAACGCTTCTCTCTTTCGCGATCGGCTCGTTACTCGGCGCGCTCCTTGCCTGGCCCGGCGCGCCGCGCTGGATGCGCTGGCTGATGCCGCCGCTCTGGGCGTTGCACGCGATCCCGTTCTTTCTGCTCGGGTTGATCCTGACCTATCTGCTCGCCTTTCAGATCCCGCTCTTGCCGATCTTCGGCGGCTATTCCGCCGGCGCCTTCCCCGCGTTGAGCTGGCGTTTCGCCACGACGGGCGGATGGGCGCTCGGCATGCGCGGCATGATGGTGACGACAATGGGCGAGGATTACGTCACCTTTGCTGAGGCGAAAGGGTTGAAGGCGCCGACCGTCTTTCTGCGCTATTGCCTGCGCAATGCGATCCTGCCGCAGGTTACCGCGCTGGCCCTTGCTCTCGGCCAGATCCTGTCGGGTGCGGTCTTGGTCGAGGTCATCTTCGGCTATCCCGGCATCGGCACGCTGTTGTTTCAGGCGATCCGCGAGAACGACCATTTCGTGATCCAGGGCGTCGTCTTCACAGTCATCGTCGCGCTCGGTTTCACAACCTTCATGCTCGACGTGATCTATCCCTGGCTCGATCCCCGCATCTCCTACCGCCGAGCATGATGCGCGGCGTCGTCCGCTATCTCCGCCGCAACCCGTCTTTGGCGCTCGGCACCGTACTGCTTGCCGCGCTCGCACTGTTTGTCGTGATTGGCGGCATGCTCGTCGATATCGAGGATGCGCGGCCCTTGTCGGCGCCGACCTTGCGCGCGCCCTCATGGGAATATCCGTTCGGCACCGACCGGCAAGGCCGCGACCTCCTCGCGGTGATGATCGCCGGCACACCCTTGACGCTGCGGATCGGCTTCATCGCCGGCTTTCTCGGCGTCGGCATCGGCACCGTGCTCGCCTTCATCGCCGCCTATTACCGCGGCCTGCTCGACACGGTGATCCGCGGCATCGCCGATATCGGCCTGACCGTCCCCGGGCTCCTCGTGCTGATCATCATTGCCGTGTCGCTGAAGGGCACGCTCACTGTCAATCAGATGGCGATCGTCGTCGCCTCGCTCGCTTGGCTCTACCCAACCCGCACGATCCGCGCCCAAGTCTTGTCGTTGCGCGAGCGCGGCTATGTCGAGGTGGCGCGTCTCTCCGGCATGAGCGGCCCTGCGATCATTTTCTTCGAGCTGATGCCGAACCTGCTGCCCTATCTCGCCGCCACTTTGGTCAACGCCGTGTCAGCCGCGATCCTCGCCTCGATCGGCCTCGAAGTCTTGGGGCTCGGCCCAATCGATGCGCCGACGCTCGGCATGACCTTGTACTGGGTCAATTTCAATGCCGCGATGATCAATGGCTGGTGGTGGTGGTGGCTGGCGCCGACCGTCATCATCGTGATGGTCTTTCTCGGCCTGTTTTTCCTGACCGTCGGGCTCGACGAGATCGCCAATCCGCGTCTCCGGAGAACCGCGTGAGCGAGCCGGTCCTGCGGGTCGAGGGTCTGCGGGTCGCCTTCGATCATCCGCTCGGCAAGGTGCGCGCGGTCGATGATGTCAGCTTTGCGCTCATGCCGGGCGAGCGCTTCGGTCTGGCCGGCGAGAGCGGCTCCGGCAAATCGACTCTAGCGCTCTCGATCCTGCGTCTGATCAAGCCGCCCGGCCATATCGAGGCCGGTGCAGTCTGGCTCGACGATGCCCGCATCGCCGATCTCGACGATGACGGCATCCGCCGATTGCGCCTTGCCGGCATTGCGCTCGTGCCGCAAGGGTCGATGAATTCGCTGAACCCGGTCCTCCGCATCGGCCGGCAGATTGCCGACGCCTTCGCCGATCACGGGCTTCGTCTCGGTCATCGTGAAGAACAGCGCCGCATTACCGCGCTCCTCGCCGCGGTCGGGCTGCCGGCGACGATCGCGCGCATGTATCCGCACGAATTGTCGGGCGGCATGAAGCAGCGCGCCTGCATCGCGATCGCGATCTCATTGCGCCCGAAGGTCATCGTCGCCGACGAGCCGACCAGCGCGCTCGATGTCGTCGTGCAGCGCCAGGTCATGGCGACCTTGGCGCGGGTGCAGCAGGAATTGGGCGCGGCGGTCATCCTGGTCGGCCACGACATGGGATTGATGGCGCAATTCGTCGACCGGCTCGGCATCATGTATGCCGGCCGGCTTGTCGAGGTGGCGCCGATCGCCGACATCATCGCGCGGCCGCGCCATCCCTATACGCGCGCCCTGATCGCCGCGCTGCCGTCGCTCGAGGCGCGCGGCATGCTCGCGGGCATCCCCGGCCTCGCGCCCTCCTTGCGCGAATTGCCATCGGGCTGCGCCTTCCACCCGCGCTGCGAGCTGGCGATCGATCGCTGCCGCGCCGAACGCCCCGTGCTGCGCGATATCGCCGGCGCGCAGGTCGGTTGTCACCTAGCATGATGCCCATTTCGCATGATGCAATGCCGCCGCTGATCGAAGCCGTGGAGGTCGGCAAGCGCTTCGGCGGCGGGCTCGGCCGCGAGGGCACGCTCGCGCTCGCCGGTCTGTCCCTGGCGATCGATGCCGAGCGTCCCTCGGTCATCGCGGTGGTCGGCGAGAGCGGCTCCGGCAAGACAACGCTGGCGCGCCTGCTGCTCGGCCTTGTCGAGCCGACCGAGGGCATGGTGCGCTACCGCGGCCAAGATCTGCGTCGGCTCGGATTTGAGGCTCGACGCACCTTCCGCCGTGACGTTCAGGCCATTTTTCAGGACCCGTACGGCGTCTATAACCCGTTCTACCGCGTCGATCACGTGCTGACCGTGCCGGTGCGCCGCTTCGGCCTCGCTACCTCGCGCGCGGATGCCCGCGATCTGATCGGCGAAGCGCTACGCGCGGTCGGCTTGCGTCCGGAGGAGATCCTCGGCCGTTACCCGCATCAGCTCTCGGGCGGCCAGCGCCAGCGTGTCATGGTGGCGCGTGCGCTCTTGCCAAAGCCGAAATTGATCGTCGCCGATGAGCCCGTATCGATGGTCGATGCGTCGTTGCGTGCGACGATCCTCGGCTCATTGCGCCGACTCACCGACGAGCACGGGATCTCGATCCTCTACATCACGCATGACCTCGCGACCGCTTATCAGGTCAGCGATGCGATCCTCGTGTTGTACCGCGCCCACCTCGCCGAAGCCGGCGCCGTCGAGCCGGTCGTGCGTCGGCCGCAGCACCCCTATACACAGCTTCTCGTTTCGGCGATCCCGCGCGCCCATGCCGAGCGCGACTGGCTCGCGGAGGAGAACGAGACGCCGCGCACCAGCGTCGCGCTCACACCCGACGGCTGCGTCTTCGCCGACCGCTGCCCGCATGCCGTCGAGCTCTGCCTCGCCGCGCCGCCGGCACTCCACCGCACCGAGCCGCGCCGCGGTGTCGCCTGCGTGCAATATCGCGAGCATGCCGTCCTCTCCGCCAGCGCGCTCGGCGAGGTGCTGTTGCCGTAAACCTGCACGCGTTCGATTCGCCGCTCGACAACGGCGCCGATCACACTCGCAATCCCGAGCTTTCTTGCTTTTCAGAGGTATGCGCCGCTCCGAGGCCGGGCTTGGGCGGCGCGTGTTAGCCTTTGCAGACACCAATTGCGATGGCACCGAGGCGCCGATGGCGAGCGACCCTTCGATCCGGCTGCGACGCGACCCCAAACGGATCGCGAGCCGGCACCGCGGAAGTCAAAGCGGCTGGGTGTTGCGGGTCGGCGATCCGGTCGAGGTGTTTGACACTGACGGCTGGGGGCCCGAGGGCGTATGGCTGCGCGGGACGGTCTTTCAGTTGCTGCCGCGCGGCCGCTATCGGGTGTCCTGCATCAGCGGCGGCATGACCGATGTGTCGCCGGACCAGATCAGGTCCTGTGCGCCAGCACAGGCGCCGATCGCCGCCTGACGCGAGGCCGCGTCGCGTTTGCCGAAACAGACCCTCCGCCTTGACCGCCGCGCGATCCCGTGGCATCGGCCCTTTCGCCTCAGCCGATCATTCCCAAATCTCTGATGCTCCGAGCCGGATGGGTGGCCGAGCGGTTTAAGGCACCGGTCTTGAAAACCGGCAGGGGTGCAAGCCTCTCGTGGGTTCGAATCCCACCCCATCCGCCATGTAAGTTACTGATTTAGAAGATATTTCGGTTCCGGCACCCAGGATTCGAAATCCCCCGCCATTTGCGGGGCTTTGCGGCGATGCGATCGGGTACACCCTCTGCAGAGACCGCTTTCGGATAGCCGCGGTGCGCGAGAGCGGTCCCCGACCATGCTGCAGAGTTCTAACGGACCGAGTTGTAGACGGCACGCCAACGCTTGATGGCTTCGATGTGGCCGTCCACCGTGGTGAGATTCGCGCCCATCGTCACGACAGATATGTGGCTCCCGCCAGCTTCGCGCCACGCCGCAATATCGCCAGGCCATTGGTTGTCCCCGCGACTGTATTGCTGGATGGACTCGAAGCCGAATGCATCGGCATCCCTTCCGAGTTCGAGCAGCTGAGCCGCGATCCGCGCCTTGATTTGCACCGCCTCGGCTTGAGTCCGGCCCGAGAACAGGAATCCGTCCCCGATCCTGGCCGCACGGTCGTACGCGGCCTCGCTGAAACCTCCCAGCCAGATCGGGATCTGCCGTTTCGGCCGCGGCAATATTCCGGCTCTGTCGATCCGGTGGTCGGAATCCGCATGGTCGACCACAGGCTGTTCCCACAGCTTGCGGATCAAGGCAATCTGCTGCTCCTGCCGCTTGCCGCGGCGGCGAAAATGTCCGGACATTTCGAGGCCGTCGTATTCCACCCAGTTCCAGCCGACCCCGACGCCCAGGCGAAGCCGGCCGTCTGAGAACAGGTCGACATCCGCCGCCTGTTTGGCGAATAGCGCAGTCTGTCTCTGCGGCAGGATGATGACGCCCGTTGTCAATCCGAGATTCTTGGTGACGCCGGCGAGGTATGCGTAGGTGACCAACGGCTCGTGGAACGGATCGCTTTCTTTATAGGGACCGGTTAACTTCGGTTCTCTGCCGGCATGAACCGCGCCGAGGACATGATCGTAGATCACAATATGATCGTAACCCAGGTCTTCCGCCGCCTGGGCAAACGCCTTGACAGCGCCTGTATCGCCGCCAAGTTCGATCTGCGGATAAACCACACCAGCTTTCATCGTCCACTTCCTCTTTCACGCTCTTTCACGATGTGAGGTCTTGCGTCAGATACAGACCATCGACGTCCGGTTCGGAAGCAGCAGCCCGAACACCGGCACATAACTTTGGCCGCGACACGGTCGCAGATTACCCGGCGCGATGATGATCGCGAACTGCAAATGGAGCAACGGAGCGTCGGCCTGCCGGCTCGAAAGCTGCAGCCTGACCGGATGGACGCGCGAGCAAAGGCAGAGAGGTGCCCAGCAAACGACCCTCAGTTTAGCTCGAAGCGGCAGCCTTCTCGTCGCCGGGGGCGGCGAGGAACACGTTGGTGTAGCGGCCTTTCTCGTCAGGGCGGCGGCGGATCTCGCGCAAGCCGAGCACCTCGAAGAAGGCGATGGTGTCCTCCAGCGAACTGACGCGGATCATCGTGTGCAAATATTTGGTCATGGATTTCCGCCGGTGTGCGTGTTCGTGGCAGCACGGCAGAGGGTCACGGCGTGGTGACAAGGATCAGGTAGCCGCCAGATCCTCTCATGGGGTCGGCACCCCAATCGACTTCAACCGCGCATGTGCACGGGCCGCGCGCGCTTTCATTCCGTCGAGATACGTGCTCACGTCGTTCCCCGACAGGTTCAGCACCTTGCATCCGAGCTGCCAGTATTCCTCGATCTGCGCCTCGGTCTCCGCCGATCCCCGAGCGAGCTTGCCGTGTGCATTGCATGCCGCCGCGATCCGACGCACCGCCGCTTTGAATTTCGGGTGCTCTAGGTCGAGGTGAACCCCAAGCTGCGCACTGAGATCGGAATGCCCATACGCGATCATGTCGATCCCTTCGACCGCCGCGATCTTCTCGACATTCTCCAGGCCGTCGAGCGACTCGAT
>WNGO01003420.1_pt1 | contig 10235 bp, 12 predicted proteins | sample 5400511 | NCBI WGS metagenome assembly WNGO01 (sample SAMN13153380, study PRJNA577476) | soil metagenome | isolation source: 20 cm soil or saprolite under Garry oak tree replicate 2 | place: USA:California | collected 2016-06-15
CTGCTGACCGCTGCTGTTGTTGAATTCGGCCCCTCGTGGGGTCTGTATCGGCTCGACGTGCACGGTAAGCCCTGGAATTTTTGGACCGTCCCCGCGTTTTTCCCAATCATGTTTGAGTTAACCGTGCTCTTCGGCGCGTTCGCGGCATTTTTTGCGTGGCAGGCCATGAACCGCCTGCCGCGCTGGAATCATCCGTTGTTCAACTGGGAACGCTTCACTCGTGTTACGAACGATGGATTTTTCCTGGCGATCGAAGCGCGCGATCCACGATTTACCGAAGATGGCGTGCGCGAATTATTGGAACAAACCGGCGGACAACACATCACCATCGTCCACGAGGAATAAATATGCTGCGCGGATTTTTCGTGATTTTTTTTCTGTGCACCATCGCGATTCTCGCGGTGTTCGGATTTCGCGGACAAAAAAGCACACAACCGCCGACCGAAGTTTTTCCAGACATGGTGCGCCAGCCGAAAGTGCGCGCACAAGCGCCGCTTGATCTTTTCGCGGACGGACGCGGCCCGCGGTTGCCTGTTGCTGGCACAGTTCCGATTGGCTACGAAATGCCGAAATCGAAGACGCCTCAAACGCAGCCAATCGAAGTCGGACCGTGGTCGCATCCGGATGCGAGTTTCAGCGCCGGCACTGATTATTACAACACGGGTAAAATGGGCAACCAATGGGGAACAGGCATCCCACTGGAGATGACGAGCGAGTTGATGGAGCGCGGCCAACAGCGTTTCAACATCACGTGCGCGATGTGTCACGGCGCATCTGCTGCCGGTAACGGCATCACCAAGCAATACGGCCTGGCCACCGTGGTTACGCTTCAGGACGATCGGGTCCGCAAAATGTCGGACGGTGAAATTTTCAACACCATCACCAATGGAAAAAATACGATGATGGCCTATGGGCCAAACATCATCGTCCCCGATCGTTGGGCGATCATCGCGTATTTGCGCGCCTTACAGCGAAGTCAAAACGCAACCATAGCCGATGTTCCGGAAGAGCGTCGCGCCGAACTCGACAAACCGGCATCCCCATCGCCGCCGCCAGCTAAAGGAAAATGAGCGAACGTTTACAGACCGTCCCGACGCCGGAAGGCGAGTATTTTGAAAGCAGCCGATTCGCAGGGCTTTCGTTCGTGCTTGGAATCGTTGCAGTAGTCGCGCTCGTGCTCTGTGTCGTCGGGGCACTGGTGAGCCCACATCAGTTTAGTTATTCCTGGCTCTTTGCGTTTGCATTTTTCTTTACGCTCTGTGCCGGCTGCTTTTTCTGGACAATTGTCCATCATGCGACCGACGCCGAATGGAGCGTGGTCGTGCGCCGTCAACTGGAAAACATTGGCGCATTGCTTGCGGTCCTGGCGCTGCTTTTTGTGCCTATTCTTCTGCTGCGTCACCACCTCTACGCGTGGATGGATATTCCGCCCGGAGTCGAAGAGGCGCTCGATACCAAGCGCGCTTATCTCAATTGGGGTTTCTTTTTCATCCGTGCGGTCGTGTTTCTCGGCTTTTTCCTGTTGGCGGCACTCACATTGCGCAGACTCTCTGTGCGCCAGGATAGCGACGGCAACCCGATGTTCACGATCGGAATGCGCAAGGTCTCGTTCATCAGTCTGCCGATGTTTGCGCTTTGCCTGACTTTCGGCGCGTTCGATTGGCTGATGAGTCTGAACTACCGCTGGTTTTCAACGATGTTTGGCGTTTACATCTTCGCCGGCGCAGCCGGCGCTTCCATGTCGCTCCTCGTCCTGGTAATCACGGCGCTGCGTCAAGCCGGTTACCTCAAGGGGGTCGTTACCGTGGAGCATTATCACATCATGGGGAAATGGATGCTGGCCTTCTGCGTTTTCTGGGCCTACATCGGCTTCGGCCAGTACATGCTCATCTGGTACGCAAACATCCCGGAAGAGACGCAGTTTTTTATTACCCGAAACACCCAATCTTGGTGGGCGCTGAGCATGCTGTTGGTGGTCGGACGCTTCTTCATCGCCTTTCCAATTCTGCTTATGCGTTCCATCAAGACGCATCCGCACCAGCTTTGCATCGTGGCGGGATGGATTCTCCTCATGCAGATGCTCGACATTTATATCATTGTGCTGCCTTCGTTACACGGCACTGGCTTTCATCCCAGCATTTGGGATTTGCTTTCGGTCATCGCCATTGGCGCGACGCTCGGGTTTGTTTATCTGCGATTGCTGCCGAGGACTTCGCTGTTTCCCGTCCGCGATCCGCGCCTGATCGAATCTCTGCAAACAGTCAACTGACAATGGCCGAAACCGAATCTATTCGCCAGATTGCACACTCGCGCGCTCCCTTGTCCACGTGGTTTGGGATCGTGCTTCTCTTCGCATTGTTTGGCGTAATCGTGATCGCCGTGATTGGCCCCATCCCGCGCACCAGCGATTACGAAGAAACACGAGCAAAAAAACGGATCGAGAATTTGAAAACGGTGCGCGAAGACGCAGAGAAGGCGCTGAACACCTACGCCTGGGTCGACAAGAACAAAGGGGTCGTTCGAATCCCGATCAGTCACGCAATGGAGCTGACGACCAGTGACCTTTCAAAGCAAAAACCGGTGCCGGCGGGTCCAATTGCCACACCACAGGCGCCGTCTCCTGCCGCGGCAACTTCACCTGCTCCTGCCGGTTCTCCAAAACCTGCCGCGGCGCAACCGACTGGCGCGCCTTCGGCGCCCGCACCTGCCGCGTCGGCTGGGCCGGCCACTCAGCCTGCTGCATCGCCTTCACCAGCGGCACAGACATCGCCACCCGCGGGCGTTTCACCGGCTCCAACTTCACCTGCGCCCGCGCAAAGTCCATGAACGCAACTGGAATTCCTTTGAAAGAACCGTCCATTTCTGCCGCCGCAGGAGCGACCGAGCAGTTGGAACGCGCGTACATCGACGCGTCAACACGTGTGCCTGTGCTGATGTTCTATACATCGGCGATGGCATGGCTGATCCTGGGTACGCTGCTTGCCGGTTTCGTTTCATTCAAGCTTCACGCGCCTGACCTGCTTTCGAATATCAGTTTTCTCACATGGGGACGTATGCGGCCTGCGCATATGAACGTGATGGTTTACGGCTGGGCATCCATGGCCGGAATTGGCACCGCCATCTGGCTAATGGCGCGATTGTGCCGCACTGTGTTGCGATATCCGCTCTTGCTGGTGGCGGCCGCTGGTTTTTGGAACTTGGGCGTGCTGCTTGGTGTCTGCGGAATTGTTCTCGGCGACAGCACCGGTTATCAATGGCTCGAGTTTCCCAGCTACGCAGCGATCATTCTCTTCGTCGCATACACGCTCGTTGCCTCGTGGGCGGTGCTGATGTTTCGCTATCGACGCGGCGAACAAATTTACATCACGCAATGGTACTTGCTGGGCGCGTTTCTATGGTTTCCGTGGCTGTACGCGGCTGGCCAACTAATGCTGTTCGTCGTGCCGGTGCAGGGGGTTTTGCAATCGGCCGTCGGCTGGTGGTATGCGAATAATCTGCTCTTTCTCTGGTTCGGCGCTATCGCGCTCGGCACGGCGTACTACATGATTCCCAAAGTGATCGGGCGTCCTGTTTACAGTTATCATCTGGCGACGATTGGTTTTTGGTCATACGCGCTTTTCTCAAGCTGGACCGGGATGCAGCGCCTCGTCGATGGGCCGTTCCCGGCGTGGATGATCACCGCCAGCATCGCCGCGATGATCCTGACGATGATTCCAGTCGCGACTGTCGGCCTGAATCATCATATGACCATGCAGGGTTATTTTCCGCTGATGCGCTACAGCCCGACGCTGCGGTTCACCGTGTTCGGCGCCATGTCTTACACAGTATTTAGCGTGGTTGGCCTTTTGATTTCGCTTCGCTCGGTCGCACGTTACGTTGATTTCACACAAGCCAGCATCGCTTACTCGCATCTCGGTCTTTACGCATTTTTCACCATGACGATTTTCGGTGCGATGTACTACATCGTGCCGCGCTTGATCGGCCGCGAATGGCGCTACGCATCGCTGATCAAACTGCATTTCTGGGCATCCGCTTACGGCATCGGTTTGATGACCCTTATGCTTCTGGCTGGCGGCTTTCTTCAAGGCGCAGACATGGAAAATCCTACGCTCTCGTTCAGCGAGACCGTGGAAACAGTGCTGCCATATCTGCGTGGACGCAGCCTCGCCGGAATTTTGCTTACCGTGTCCCATTTTATTTTCGCGTATCACTTTGGGTTAATGCTCCTGGGCCTGGGACGCACATCCACCGTGCCCACATTCCTCAATCCGGTCGAAGCGGAGGAGGCTTCCGGAGGACACTGATGAAAGGCCTCGCCCCTCTTTTTCTCGGAATCTTCGGGACGTTTGCTTTCTCATGGGTGGGATTGACCGTTCTTCCGAATTGGCAGATCGGGCATCTGAATCCGCAGTCCGACGAGGAAGGCACCGACATTTATCCGCAGCCGCAATCAGGAATGTTCGAACGCGGCGCGCGCGTCTATGCAGCGAACGGCTGCATCTATTGTCACAGCCAGCAAGTGCGCGCCGATTACGCCGCGGACGACATCGAGCGTGGTTGGGGTAATCGCCGTAGCGCGCCGCGCGATTACATTTTCGAGCGGCCTGTGTTTCTCGGGAAAATGCGCATGGGCCAGGACATCGCGAATATTGGGGCTCGCGCACCTGCAGAACAGGCGAGTCCTGCTCCGGGTGGAGGGGCGCCTCCCGCAGCTTCTCCGAGTGGAGGAACAAGTCCCGCGGCCTTGTCTGCGCCACAAGGTGCTGCACCAGTCGCTGCTTCGCCGGCTGCGAAACAAAGTCCGAGCCCTTCTCCTGCAACCCAAGCTGCCTCGCCCGCGCCAGCAGGTTCGCCCGCGACTGCGAGCTCGCCCGCGCCAGCAGCTGCGGCGTCGCCCGTCACATCACCAGGATCATCTCCGCCCGCGGGAGCGCCGCCTCCCGGTCCCAAGACAGGTCTCGCTTCGCCGTCTCCGGCAGCAGCAGCGAATGCAACGCCGGGTGGCACGACCACCGTGTCATCCGGAGCGCAAAGCGCCGGCCCGCCCTGGCCAATTCAAACAATTGGTGAGCCACCGATGTATTCCGCGGCGTGGCAGCATGTTCATCTTTATTCGCCGCGCAGCATCAACTTCGATTCGAACATGCCTGCTTATCGTTTCCTCTACAAAAAGCGCCGCATCGCTGACGCACGTTCAGCAGACGCTCTGAAGCTCACCGGCTCCGACGCACCACCCGAAGGTTGGGAGGTTATTCCCAGTTACGACGCGAAGTGCCTGGTCGCCTACCTGATGGCGCTTAACCAATCGCATCCACTAAAAGAAGCCAAGTCTGCCGGAGGTGCACCGCCGGCCGCGGGATCACCAGCCGCAGCACCAAGTCCGCCAGCCGCTGGATCTCCCGCGCCAGCAAAATGAAGACGCAATGAACGAAGAACCGAAAGAGCCGGCGCGCATAGGCCAGGGAATGGATTACGGCGAACAAGCCGACGTCCAGCAGGTGCACGCTGCTGTTCAACGTGAAAAACGCGAACCGCGCGTCGGTGCCGAGCCGCTCTCGATTTGGCTCATCGCGATCTACGGGCTGGCGATTTTTTTTGGTGGCGCGTATCTCGGTCGTTACTCGGGCAACTTCATTGGCGGCGGGCTCGACCCACTGGGCGCGCCACCTCCTGCAAAGAAAGCAGTAGCCGGTCCTGGTGGCGGTGAGCAGGCGGCGGAATTATCGCCGCACGATCGCGGCAAGAAGGTTTTCTCGGCGAATTGTCAGACCTGCCATCAAGCCAACGGCCAGGGCGTGCCCGGTCAATACCCGCCTCTTGCCGGTTCAGAATTTACAACCGGCGGCTCGCAACGTATGGGCATGATCGTGCTGAAAGGCTTGCAAGGTCCTGTCACGGTTAAAGGCCAACAGTACGGCACAGCTGTGATGCAACCTTGGGACAAAACTTTGACCGACAAACAGATTGGCGATGTCATGACTTTTGAGCGAAGCGAATGGGGCAACAGCGCCAGCCCGGTCACACCCGAACAAATTGCCGCATTGCGCAAAGAGCTGGCCAATCATCCCGAATCATACACTGAGCACGATATCCTTGCCGCTCCTGAACAGGACATTCCCGGAGGCGCACCCGGGGGCGGCGCGGCGCCAAAACCTGGCGAAGCCGCAAAACCCGGCGCACCACCAAAACCGGGCGAAGCTCCGAAACCATAACGCCAACGCACGCGGTATGACACACCGACCGCCAACCGTTAACCTGTCGATGTCTCCGGATCAAATCGACGGGTGCACTGTGGCATTCAAGCCAGTGAGAGACGGAATAGATTCGGAAGTATCCGGTGTGCTCGAGGTGATCGAAGAAGCTGACGGGTTTCACGTCAATGCTTCATACATCGCTGGTCAGGACCCACCGCAGTCGCACGTATATTGGTTCGATCAATCTGAAATCGATACGATCACCAGGTCGCTGGCCAAGGAAAAACGACGCGTCCTGATCGTTGACGACGACGCGGACAGCACGCATCTGGTCAAAATCCTTCTCGAAAAGACCGGCAATTATGTCGTGCTCGAGGAGAACGATCCAGATAAGGCTCATCAAAGCGCCCGGAATTTTAAGCCAGATGCTATCTTGCTCGACATCATGATGCCGAAGACGGACGGAGGCGACGTAGCCGCACAAATTGAAGCCGACCCAGAATTACGGAGCACGCCGATTATTTTTCTCACCGCGTTAGTTACAGAACCTGAGACAAGGGCTGGTCTCCGTATCGAAGGCCATCGATCTCTGGCCAAGCCGATCAATATTCCCGAATTGATTCACGGGATCGAAGAAAGCCTTCCGTCGGCCGGCGTCAGCGAAAGCTCACACGACTAGGACTCTAACGCGACGGTTTCGCCGCGCCGAGCGATCTCAACATTCCACGATTAATCGCAATTGGAGCGGTCATGCTGTCGCGGGCGGCGCGGGAATCGAAGGAGGAACTCCGGCAGCGACTCGCTTTTTCCAGGCGATGCGATGCAGAGTGAGAAAGATTAGCCAGCTCGCAAATGCGACCAAGCCGCCCGGAATAGTAGCGAGCATGAACCAACCCATCACACCGAGCTGGTAAAGGAGCTCGCCATAATCGTGCCCGTTTATGATGCACGGATGGATGGAGCCTTCATCCACTTTGCACCCGTGCGCATTGGCGATCCAGGCGCACAATATTACTGATCCGATCGGTGCAAACGCGAACGCCACGATAACGAAGAGCGCCAGCACGTACCAGATCCACGGGAATCGTCGGGGTTCCTTCGTATTGATCATCGCGATTCTACATCATCGGCCTAACTCCGCGCTTGAAACAACGTCCTGCGCATCAGGAGTGAGATCGTTAGACCAATGCAGAGTAAAATGGCGAGCACCGCGTTGATTCGAGAGATGAGTGTGATCGGGCGCAGCGGGTGCGGAACGCTAGAGTGCGGCACTACGATAAAAGTCATGATCAAATAAACGACGCCACCATAAAGCAAGCCTGACAAAACTGGCCGACGCATCACGACCGCAAATTTGCGCGCAACTGCATAAAAGACGCCCGTCCAGATAAGGGCAATGATGAAGTGTATCACCACACCAAGTACGACTGATGCCCAGCCGCCTTGGAAAGCTTGCGTCCCAATCAATCCACTCGCGATGTATTGAAAAATTGTCCACGGCGACACCCCGCGTAATTGGCCAAAGACGAGATTCTCCGTTATATCCAGCGTCCCGGCGACCAGGCCGATCCAGAGAACCGTTCTAAACGTTACCCAACTATTACGGTTCACTGCGGAGGATGCGCCTTTTTGAATCCGTCGGTGTACCCGTTTTCGAAGGCCTGCTTCCAAGCCTGCAGCTCGCTTGCTCGCGACGGGCTTCGGAGCTGATCGGCGGATCCCTTCTGCTTGAAATATTTCTCAGCTATCATGTTTAATTCAGCATCTGTCGGCAACTTTGCGTCCCGCGGCGTTTGCTCTCCCGCTTTCTCACCGACTTCGTAAGCCGCCCGTTCTTCCGCCGTTCTGCCGTGAGCCGCGCGATGAGTAAAGAAGACCGTCACCCCGCACACGACGAACGCCGCCACTCCCATCAACATAAAAAACCGCACCGGCTTGAATTCTCTGGCCATGGCTCGGAGCTACAGACAACCATGTACAACACGTACTGGCAAGCAGTCGCGTCACTTCGGCTGAGAGAGTATCCCGTGTGTTTGGGCCCACTCCCAAAGCGGCGCAAACTCCACGGGCGCTCTGCGGCCAGTCGTAAACCTTTTCCGATGCTCGACCAGCATTTTTGGGAAATCCATTCCATCCGCGGCGACGCGTTTCGGATCCGCGCCCCGTTCGAGCAAATGCAGCGCATCTGCGTACGCTTCGCCATGATCGAGTCCCATCGCCGTGCGATAGAGCAACAGGCTATAGCCGGCGGATTGCGATTCGCTCTCGGGCATTGTGGAATTGATCTCGGCGCCGTAATCCAACAGCAAATCGAGGCGTGCACGCTGATCGTTTGGGTAATAACCCAGATACCAGTCCATGAGGATAATCGGCCGGCCAAACTCATCGCGAGCATTCGGATTTCCGCCGGCGTCGAGCATGCTCTGCAGAAGGCGCGCAGATCCATGGACGGCATTGCCCATGGCGAATGAATTCCTATGGCCGTTGGTGTAGTTCGGATCGGCGCCCAGCGACAACAACGTTCTTACCGAGTCAACCAATTGCGGACGCTGCCAGGTTTCCCTGACTGCCCACAAAGCAGCGTTGTCCCGTCCCGCCGCTCGGATCGCCTCCTGATCATTCGCTGAAATTGCCTGCGCGACCGCCAGGAGCGCAGGATGATCGCCAAAGTCGTATCTGCCGGAGCGAATCTCCCGATCGATCTGGCGTCGATGTACTTCACCTTTTTCCATGTCGATCCAAAACGCCGCGAACAACGCAAGCGAAAGTCCAGCACAAAGAACCAGAGGCGCGACAATCAACCAGCCTCGCCATTTGTTAGCCAAAAAGGTCGCGACCGCGGCGATAGCGCCGATTATCAGAAAGAAGAAACCGAAGACAATGTAGGCACGGTCCAATGAATCGGCCGCGTGAGAGCCGCTTAGTGCGCCAGCAATGCCGAGAACACCCACTACAGCGTAGGCGCTGGCGGCGAGCCACAGAACGATTTGAAAGATCTTCCAAATCACGGCCGCCGTTTTATCAACCAATGACGACTCGCGCAATACAACGCGTTTTGTAGTGGATGTCTATGACAGCCGATTTTCCTCGTACACGGAACGCGCCGAGATTGCTCTCGGCGCGAAGCGTTAATTGAACTGCGAGTTCGCGATCAGGTCTGCGTCTTTTCTTTTTCGCCTTTCTTGCATTCGGCTTTGAACTTCACCCACTGGTCCTTGGTAAGGACTGATTTTGCCTCTTGCATGTATTTATGCTCGCTCTCTTTGGAGCAACCCGCCTTCTGATGCTCTGCCATGGCTGCATCCATCTTCGTCTTCTGATCGGGTGTCAGGTTAAGAGTCGCCAACGAAACCTGACACGCCATCTTCGCTTCGTTTCCGACTTGCTTTGTGCAGTCGCCGTGTTCGCCTGCGAACATCGTACCTGCCGCAAAGAGTCCCGCCGTTATAAGCGCAATGAGTTTGGTCATAGTGGGAACCTAGACATCCCCGCAGAGTTTGCCGTTCAAAATCCCTTGAATCTCAATGCGATAGCTGCGGCTTGGAAAATCCGTGGTCATCCGTGACCAAGACTTCCTTTCCGCGTCATTGTTCTGGCACGAACTTTTCAATTTCACTCACCACCCGATCGAGCTCGTCGATGAGATCAGCATGATCGCCATGCTGGCGAAACGCCGTCACCAGCGTCCGATAATACCAAACCGTTCCATCCTTTTTCCCTGCAAAGCGATCAAACACTTCCAGACCGCTTCTTCGAAGCTCAGCCAGGATCGCACGCGTGTTATGCAACTTATCGGACGCCGATACCAGCCGTGTAGAAGAATCAGAATCCTTGAGGTGCTCGATGTACGTGCGTTTTCGTTCCAACCACGGTGGCTTTGGCGTCTCATAGGTATCCGTGCAACCATCAACGATCTCGGCGACGTCATCGCCAAATCGTTCTCGAATATCGCGCAATCGTTCCTCGCCACCGCAATCTTCCACCGTGTCATGAAGAAGCGCGCCGATCGCTTCGGTTTCATTCGCGCCGTACTCAAGCGCG
>WNGO01005892.1_pt1 | contig 10234 bp, 9 predicted proteins | sample 5400511 | NCBI WGS metagenome assembly WNGO01 (sample SAMN13153380, study PRJNA577476) | soil metagenome | isolation source: 20 cm soil or saprolite under Garry oak tree replicate 2 | place: USA:California | collected 2016-06-15
CAAACTCGAGCCATGGCTTGACAGAATTGCAGCGCTTCCGCGCATAGTTGATGGACGTTGACCCGTTTACAAGCACGGCGAGCAGAGAGCCTGCGGAACGGCGGTCGACAGTCGGGTGTTGGTCGTTCGCATCGATAAACTGCTGGCATGTTCGCGTGAATATTCGGCAACAAAAACGAAATCGCAGCGTGGCAAGGTATACAAGGACGTTTTCGAGAGCCAGTGGCGCCACTGGGGGAACGTTCATCCAGAGTGGTGGATGCGGTTCCTCGATTACTCCAAAAACGAGCGCCGCGCCCTGTGGAGTGCCTTCATTCCGGCCTCCAAGTGCGGGGGACTTATCTTATTTCCTCTCCCGTTTCCTTCGCAGGCGGTCTTTCAAGTTTGAATCGCCGAACGGTCGCCAAGATCATCCCGCAACGTTCGGTAGTGCTTAATTCCACCGTGTTCGTGCGCGACTGCGCGAACTGTAGCCGACGATCGGCTTGCGATTCAGTTCTGCTCCCGATTACGGCTTTGCTGAAACATTTCGGTAAGATCTCTCTCCGAAAGTTCGACGTGCCCCTCGCGGAATTTTGCCAATTCGGGGAACTGTTCCGCACTGGATTCTACGGAGGTGTCAATGATCCGATCGCGCATCGCACCGACCCATTTTGCCAGCGCTCGATACTCGTCAACGTTATCGTCGGACATGTGCGTCATGCATAAAATAGAGAGACTACAGACCATCGATTCGATTCTAATGAGCCGAGCCATCAGGGCCAGAAGCACAGCGTCGGTGGAATCGTTCATTAGCCGTTGGGCAAAGGTTGTTTTGGAGTTTGTCCGTCTACACATTAGCCACCCAGCTCGGGCGTCTTAGCTCAAATCGTAACCAAGGCGCTTCCGGCGGTATGTCGGCGACAAAAAGCGCCCGGCACTCTGTCGATAGCAGCGACCCTAACGGGATTCGAACCCGTGTTACCGCCGTGAAAGGGCGGTGTCCTAGGCCACTGGACGATAGGGTCACAAAAGCTGGCCAATATCGGAATTGAGCTCGCGTGACGCAAGGCGTTAATCGTTGAAGAGTTAAAAAGTTGAAGGGTTGAAGTGGTACATCGTTGAGGCGAGATCCGTGATCACTAACGTGAATCGTTAAATCGTGAATTGTGAATCGTTAAAAGGTTGAAGCTTTACATTATTGAGTCGTGATCCGTGAATCATTAACGTGAAGCGTTAAACCGTTGAAGCGTTAGATTCTAGACCGCAAGCCGGCAACAAGGGCAGCGGTGCGTTCAGTAGCTCCTCGATGGGCATCGAGGATGCGCACTCGTCTCGATCGCGCAAAAGTTTTGCCACCGCTTCCTGCAAGGAGCTCTGATCGCTGACTTGAACTGCCCCTCGATTTGAAACCAGTTCCTGCGCAAGCGCGGAAAAATTCTCCATGTTCGGTCCGAAGATGACCGGCTTCCCGGCTAAAATTGGTTCGACCGGATTTTGTCCACCGTGTGCCATCAGGCTTTTGCCAACGAAAACGACGGTAGCGATGCCGTACCAGCGCTGCAATTCGCCCGTTTTGTCGAGCAACACGCAATCGGGCTTTGATCCATCATCGCGCTCCAATTCGGTCGATAAATTCACCTTTAAGGAAAGGCTCTCCAGCTGTTTTCGGATTTCTCTGGCTCGCTCCGCGTGGCGTGGCGCGATGAAGAGCGAGAGCTGTGAAAAGTCCGGCCGCAGGTTCAAGAAAACACGGGCGAGAATTTCTTCTTCCCCGCGATGGGTACTGCCGCCAAACAGGACGAGATGATCCAGATTGAGCGCGCTCAGATAAGATGCTGCGATGGCTTGAATCTCTCTGCCAGTTTCGAGGCCGGCGGGATCATACTTGATACTGCCGGTGTAATGAATTCGATCGCGTTCAACGCCGAGCGCCGCCCATCGCTCAAGATCGCTCCTCTCCTGTACGCAGAGCAAATCGAGAAGCCGAAAACTGGGTGCAATCACCCACCGGAATCGGCGAAATCGCCTCTCTGACCGTGGCGACAACCGCGCATTGACAAGCGCGATAGGAATGCCACGCGCATGCGCTTCAGCGACAAGATTGGGCCAGACCTCGGCTTCGATCAGAACGATCTTCTTTGGCCGGATGACGGAGAAAGCCCGCCGCATCACTGGCCAAAAGTCGAGCGGGCTGTACATCACTTCGATCCAAGGCGGTGCGTTTTTGCTCGCGAAGGCGAAACCGGTCGTGGTCGTTACGGTCAAGATACAGGCCAGGTCGGACAGAGTCGCGCGGAGTTGGGCGGCTAGTTTCAGCGCGATCGCCACTTCTCCTACGCTGACGGCGTGCAACCAAATTGACGTTTGCCTGGCCAGACGCGTGCGGACATCGGCATCATAGATCCCGATCCGCTGCCCGAATTTTTCGCGGTAGCCGCCACGCCGGAACATTTTTAACAGATAACGAGGGAGGAAAAGCAGAAGCCCCAGCGGCCAAACCAGATTGTAGATAAAACGAATCACGTAGCCGATTGCGGATTGGTCTGAGCCGGACTGGCATTGATTGCGGAGTGCGGATTGGCGGATAGAAAGAGCACTTCTGTCGCGCCGTACTTTTTCCGACGAATTAGGTTCCAGAATGGCGTTTCGGGAACAGCTTCACTCGGCCGTTTCTCCAAAACGAAAACACCGTCCTCTTCCAGCAATTGGGGCAATGCTTCGTGTGCCATCAGCTTGTCCGTAAAACGCTCACCGGAGTTCATTTTTTCGTAGGGCGGATCGGCAAAGATAATCCGGAATTTGTCGGCAGGTTTCGCGCGATTCAAAAATTCGAAGACTTCTTGGTGTCGGGTCCGGCCGCTCAGCTTGGTCTTCGCCAAATTTCGCTCGATCGTCTCAATTGCTTGCCGGTCCTGCTCGACAAAAAGAACAGATGACGCGCCGCGGCTGAGCGCTTCAATTCCAAGTCCGCCACTTCCGGCGAAAAGGTCCAAAACCTGGGCACCGATGACGTCATCACCCAAACTCGAAAAAATCGCGGCCTTTACGCGGTCCATGGTCGGTCGCACGCCGCGCCTCGGCACCAGCAGCCGGATCCCGCCGGCGGAACCGGCGATCACTCTCATGGCGTGGGCGGCGTTGGCGAGGCCATGGGAACAATCGTTTCGCTTGCCCCAGGCAGTGGAGACATCTGTTCCGCTGGAGTTGATGCGGCATCGACTGACTTTTTCTTTTTAGGGCGATCAGGTTTCCGACCGCTGCCAAGGAGCCCGCTAACGAAATCCTTTAAGTCGCGTCCGACTACTTTTTCGACCAGGTTTGACTTTGGGCGGTCGATTGTGCCGGTCACTTGAAAATCGACTGCGGAATAACCAGCCTCGGCAATTGATCGAAAATTGTCGCGAATAGGTTTAAAGAGCTGGCCGCGAATCTTGTCGTTGATCGCAAGCTGAGAATCGAGCCGAAGCCTTCCATTAAATGTCACTGTGCCCGTGGCGGAGAGTCGAATGTTAGGCGAACGCAAAAGCAATTGATCGATTGTTACTAATCCCGGGCTGAGATGATACTTCACTTCGGCCTGCTCGAGCTGAAGTTGCGTTAGCTCCTCGATTTGCAGAACCTGGCCGAGCGCAACAAGCAAACTGTACTGTTGAACTTGGCCGTTGCGCAAAAAAATCTCGCCTCCGCCAGTCAAGGCACTCGGATCAGCAGTTTTTCCCGTCGCCTGAAAATTACCTTCCAGCTTCCCTTGCACCATACCCTTGGGCCCGCCGGCTTCGGTAATGATTTGATCGGCCTGAACGTTGCGGAATTTTACGGTTGCGCTGAACGGCGAATCCTTCGCTTGCGGCTCCATCGTACAATGCCCGCTGATTTCACCGCTGCCGGCCTGCGCGAAAATATTGGAAAGGTCCAACTCCTTTGGATCGTAATGAAGTGGCGATTGCAAATGCTGGAGGAAGAAACGATTTCGAAGCGACACTTTCGCTATTTTGGCAGTGCCACGCAGCGCTACGGCATTGCGTAAAGTTGAGTAAAAATCCACCCCTTCGAAAGACGAGACCATGTTACCGGATCGATCGAGGAAGCGGAAATTACCATTTGTGACGTTGACCCGTCGAATTTCGGGAACGAACGCGCTGTCTGCTTTTTCCGGTGTTTGCTTGGCGAGCGTAACAGCAGGCGTTGCGGAGGACCGCGGCGTGGAATGCACGGTTTCGCCAGACGTCGGCGGCGCTGCAACGGTGCTGTCGCCTGATTTTTCTATAACGGCCGCAGCAGGACGTTCTTCCGCAACCCCGCCTGGCAATCTCCACTTTCCGTCTTCGTTTTGGGGCCACACTACAGATGGACTGAGAAGCGACACTTTTTTAATTACCAAACGACGTGAAAAAAGTGAGAGGAGCCGAACATGAAGATGAAAGCTTTTCGCCTCTAAAAAATCACTTGAACTGGCGGAGGAAATTTGCGGAATGGTGATTTCGGTAAGGGTGAGACCCCCCCACGGGGTCACGCTGGCGCTGCGAATATGCAATGGGGTGCCCAGCCGCTGGCTAAGTTCCTGCTGAATGCGTGCTTGTGTCCCTTGCGATTGCACATACAGATTCACGCCGATCAGCGCAATCGCCGCGAGTGCAATCGCGATCACGGACAGGAACAAAGCAATCCGTGCTAAGCTTTTCACGGTGAGACGTTACGCAGGCCCAGTTTGAAGAAAAGATTAAAGCCCTATCTCAATTTTGTCTGTGAATAATACAGTGGTCATTCTCAATCCGGCAGCTAGTGGCGATCGCGCTTATCGCTGGCGTTCCCGGGTTGAGTCGCTGGCGCGCGGTTGCGCGGTTTACGCAACGGCCCGACCCGGCGAAGCAGAAACGCTGTCACGTCGCGCCGCCGAGGACGGATTCACGAAAATCGTCGCGGCCGGCGGCGATGGCACGATCAATGAAGTCGTGAATGGACTGGCGGGCAGCGCAGCAACACTGGGCCTGTTGCCAATCGGCACGGTCAATGTTTTCGCGATGGAACTCGGGCTGCCTCCCCACAATCTCGCGCTGTGTTGGGAAATCATTCAAGGCGACAACACACGCTTAATTGATCTGCCGAGCGCGAGTGGGAAATATTTTGTTCAGCTCGGCGGCGTCGGATTGGATGCGCAGGCGGTGAAGGAAACCAGTGCCGTTCTGAAGCGTAATTTCGGCCCGCTTAGCTACCTTATTTCCGCGGCACAAATCGCTACACGCCGGCCACCGCGCCTGTTCATCGAATCAGAAAACAGCGCAATCAAGGAAGGATCTCTGGTCCTGGTCGGGAATGGTCGCCGTTACGGTGGGCCCTTTCCTTTTTTCAAACATGCCGTGATTGACGATGGCCTGCTCGACGTCGTGGCCTTTAAGCAACTGGGCTATTTGGAGATAATAAAATATCTACAGGACGTGTTTTTTAGTTCGGACATTCGTCTGCCTGAGGTTGAGTACTTTCAAACTCGGCGGCTGCGCGTAACCAGCGATCAAGATGTGCCCGTCGAATTGGACGGTGAAATTGCCGGGAATTGCCCGGTTGAATTTCAAATCCACGAGCGCAGGCTGCGGGTGTTGGCGCCGGCTCCAGCCACATAGAGGTGGTGCGTTCGTTTAGAACACGTTCCCTGCAAATATGCTGCCAAGTCGTCACACCTCGGGTATTTCAGAATCGACAATTTAGGTCGGTTGCGATACTCTCGTAACATGCGCCTCTACGGTCGGAAATTCTCGCGTGAGACGCAGCATTGGACGCGGCACCAGCGCATCGTTTTACTGACGCTGATTAGCGCCAACGTCGCTTGCTTTGTTACGCAACTATTTCTCGATGCCTTTCAACCTGGTTTTGTTCGCACTTATCTAGCCCTTAGTAGTCGTGGAATTCACGACGCCTATTCCTGGCAATTTATCACCGCGATATTCCTGCACAGTGGACCGTGGCATCTCCTCGGAAACATGCTCGTTTTATACCTGCTCGGCCGTGACTTGGAATGCATTCTCGGCCCGAGACATTTTCTTTACCTTTACCTGGTGGGCGCAATCGGTGGAGAGCTTGGCCATCTTTTTCTCATGCCGCCCGATTGCAGCTTGCTGGCCGCGTCCGGGGGCGTTGCCGCTGTGCTTGTCGCCTATGCCACGATTCTGCCGGAGCTCGAATTAACGGCCATGATGTTCTTTGTTCTACCGTTACGTCTAAAGGCCAAACATCTTGCCTACGGAGCATTCGCGCTGGCGGTTTTGCTAGTCTGTTTCGATCGCACCGGCACGGTGGTTCACAGCGCATATTTAGGCGGTTGTGCAGCCGGATGGTTCTACGCTCACTTGCTCGGGTTCGGACGCCCGTCGTTCTTGCAGCGTTTTCTGCGACACCAGCGGGCCGAGGCGGAGCGATTCGAGCACATGAGCCTTGAACAGCTGATGACGAAAGAAATCGATCCTTTGCTGGAAAAAATTTCGCATAAAGGGCTCGTCAGCCTGACCAGAAACGAGCGGCGAATCTTGTTCAGAGCCCGCGACAAGATTTTGCGGAAGAGGCTCTCGGATTAGCAGCATTCTCCCAGGCGCGCGCGAGAAACTCGGGGAGCACGCCCGTCTCGGGTGTGGGTTTTGGCGTCTCGCCGAAACGAACTTTCATCGAAGGTGGGCGAAACCGAGACGGTTTCGCCCACGCCCGAGATGGGCGTGCTCCCCAAACTCGCGACGAAGCACTGGTCTTTAGCCTTTATTAACAGCATGTTCGACGATGGCTCGGGCCGAAGGTTGGATTCATGAAAAGGCGAGTAGTGCGCTGCACCCAACGCAAGTAGAAACCGCGCTAGCTAGTCTTAACCAGAACTGGCCCGAAGCGGCGCCCTCGTTCGTCGAAGTAATCGAAGAATTTCCTCTCGGCCAAGCGGCGCTGCTTCATCTCCTATCAGTCTCGAGCATCTGCGCCTCCAGGTTGATGCAAGATCCCCAAATCCTGTTGTGGCTTGGCCAGCCGGAAGTGTGTCTGGCCCCGCGCGATCGCGTCCAAATGTCCCATGATCTCCACATCATCGCGGGAGATTCGATTGCTGCGAAAAATTTTCGCGCGCTCCGCGTCTGGAAGAGTCACGAGATGGTCCGGATCGCACTGCGCGAAGTTGCCGACGTCGCTCCGCTCGAAGAAACGGCCGGCGAGCTTTCACAAATTGCAGAGATTTGTATTCGCCGCGTGTTCGATCATTGGAACGGGGAATTGCGGCAGCGATATGGTTCACCAGAGGCTGAATTTGCCGTTCTTGCACTCGGCAAGCTCGGTGGGGGTGAGCTAAATCACAGCTCCGACGTCGACCTGATGTTTCTCTACAGCCAGGAGGGTCAACTCTCGAGCCGGTTTTCCTACCATGAATTCTTTAATCGACTGGGAAAAAAAATTCTTGAGACATTTTCGACCCGAGATTCAGCCGGTTCTCTCTTCCGGGTCGACCTGCGGCTTCGTCCCGAAGGCTCGGCCGGCCCCCTCGCTCGCTCCCTCGAAAGTATGGAGAACTATTATGGCGGGTTTGGAGAGACTTGGGAGCGGCTCGCCCTAATCAAAGCTCGCGGAATTGCCGGCAGTCAGGAGCTCGCCTACGAATTCCTGCGGCAACATCAGCCGTTTATTTATCCAAAGAGCCCCACGCCCGATCTTCTCGACGAAATTGCGAGCATCAAAAGACGGATCGAACGCGATGTCGTCGGCATGGATAAGTTGCAGCGCGATATTAAACTCGGGCGCGGCGGAATTCGCGAGATCGAATTTGTCGTGCAGACGCTGCAGTTTATTCACGGTGCGCGCCAGGCCTTCCTGCAGGAGCCAAGCACATTAAAGGCATTGCGAGCGCTGGCGGAATTAGAGTTGGTGCCGAGGAGCGAAATTCTCGAACTTGACCGCGCCTATCGGTTTCTCCGCAGAACGGAACACCGGTTGCAGATCGAGGCCGAACAACAAACCCACACTCTGCCGCTAATGCCGGAAGAGCTACGGCGCCTGGCGCTGAGCCTCGGATTTCCTTCGAGCGAAGAATTCACGGCCGCGCTCGAGCAGCACACCCTCGCGGTGCGATCGGTTTTTCGTCGAATCATCACGGAAGCGCCCCCGGGCAAAGAAGCTGGGCCGGTTAATCTGGAGATCTTTGCAAACCAGTCTCACGCCGAGCGCGCCTTGGGCGATCTCGCTCAAGGCCCCACTGGGGCGCATATTTCTCCTCGAACCAGGCAGGTTTTTCGCAAGCTACGGCCGCTGTTGCTTGAGCGTCTCGCCGAAGCTGCCAATCCGGACGCGGCATTAAATCAGTTCGTCCGTTTCGTCCAGGCCTACGGGATGCGCAGCATGCTTTTCGAATCACTCGTGACAAATCCGAAGCTCTTGGAACTGGTCATTGAAACTTTCGATGCAAGCCGATTTGCGGGCGATTTGATCGTGCGCCACCCGCAACTTCTGGAAGACATCACACGCGATCCAAGGTTGAACCGTGCCGTCGACACGAGCGGTCATCTGCAACGGCTGAGATCCATCGGGCAAAGCGAGGCTACCCTGGGCGCGGTGCGTGCCTACCGGCAAAGACAATTACTTCGTATCATCTTGCGCGATGTGCTCGGCTTGGCTGATGCCACCATGCTTTATCAAGAGCAATCAGATCTGGCGGAAGCGTGCTTGGTTTTTGTAAACGAAATCCTCGGCGGCGCTGGGTTAACTATCATCGGCATGGGAAAATTCGGTGGACGTGAAATCACTTACGGTGCCGATCTTGATGTTCTTTTCGTGGGAAATGAGAGCGGAGCGGCGCAAAAACTCTTGTCTGCTCTGGCTCAGCCGAGCGCAGAGGGAAATCTCTCGCGGGTTGACGCGCGACTCCGGCCGGAGGGAGAAAAAGGACCTTTGGTCTGTTCGCTCAAGACTTACGAAATTTATTTTAACAACCGGGCGCAGCCATGGGAGCTGCAAGCGCTGACTCGCGCTCGGCCGATTTTGGGACCGTTACAAAATGATTTCATCGAGATTGCCAGGAGCGCATGGCAGAAGTGCGGCCAGAACCGTGATCTCTATGTAAGCATCGACACCATGCTCGAACGTATTCGCCGGGAACGTGGCAGTGGTTCCGACTTCTTCGCTCTAAAAACCGGCATCGGTGGAATTATCGAAGCGGAGTTTCTCGTTCAAGCGATGCAGATGCGAGAAGGTATCTGGGAACCAAATTGGCCGCTGGCGGTCGATGCGTTAGGTAATAAGCGACACCTGACCCAGGAAGAGACATGCCTATCAATTTCTACGTCGCTGCGAATCGGTCTTACGACGTTATGAAAACAGAAGCGTCTCTGTTTTGCCGGTTGAGCTGACTGAGGCGTTTCGGTTCTGCCGGCGTCTTGGTTTTGAAAACACCGAAACGTTTCCCGCAGAATACGAGGCAGCAAGATCGTCCATCCACGAGATCTACAATCGCCGGGTCAGGGAACTCGCCGCTACAAATGCCCCAACAACTTCAGCATTTCCTGCAGCACAAAGAAACTGACCAAAAGCCCTGTGCACACGATCAGAAATAACATGCCGAGAACGATGGCCACAAAGATCCAATCACTCTTGCGGGAGCGACTCGGCGTGGCCATGTGCCTCTGAAGCAGCTCGTAATTGCGCAGGTTAGATTTGAACCAGAACGAAAAGGCGTCACCTATCCCGGGAATGATTCCGATAATTTCGTTCAGCAAAATATTAAGCGACATCCGGGCGAGAAGCACTTTAGGCAAACCGCAGCGCGCGGCGTAGACCAGCGACAAGGCTGAGATAATCGCCGAGGCGGTATCGCCGAGTCCCGGAATAAGCCCGATGATTGGATCAAGACCGAAACGGAACTTTGTTCCCGGCAGGCGCAAGAACTGATCCATAATCAGTGCGAGCCACTTGAACAGTGGCTCGAGCTGCGCCTGTTTCTCTTTTTCTTCGGGCGGGAGGACCTCCCACTCCCAGGTTTCCGGTTTCCGATCTTCGAGTTGCGACTTCATCGCGGCCTTACGAGTTGTAATGGAGGGGGCAAGCGTTTGGTTTCAATTCCCTCAGATCAAAAAGAACTTAGCCACAGACGCCGTGGTGAGCGAAGTCGAATCCATTAACACAGATTGGACACAGATGAATGAAATGACGAAGCCCGAATGACGAATGACGAAAGAAACCCGAATGACCAAATGACGAAGGAGCAGACCGAGCGCCGTTCGTCATTCGGATTTTGTCATTC
>WNGO01015378.1_pt1 | contig 10229 bp, 5 predicted proteins | sample 5400511 | NCBI WGS metagenome assembly WNGO01 (sample SAMN13153380, study PRJNA577476) | soil metagenome | isolation source: 20 cm soil or saprolite under Garry oak tree replicate 2 | place: USA:California | collected 2016-06-15
AATCTTGGCTAGTGGGTCGGACATGGCAGTCGTTTGTCAGTTCGCTAAAAAAGTCTGCGGAGTCCGGGACCAACGGCTGGTCTCCCAGACCCCGCGTAAGGAAACATTATAGATGCGGGAGAATTGAAGTCACAAGGGGCAGCGCGCAATCAATGGGAATATCTTTTTCCGGGCGTTTTCCGGACTGGAACGCACACTTTAGCAGGGTCGGCCAGCTAGTGGACCTTGACTTCCAGGCTCTGGGTGCGCGTGTGGCCGGCCGCGTCGGCAATGGTCAGCGTGTAGGTAGTTGATTTAGCGGGCGTTACATCAACACAGCGAGAGTACGAGGGCCACACGGGATGGGGCTGCGGTTCGAGCTTGACGGTCTTGGCGTTGGCTACGCCGTAGCACAACTGTACGCTTTCACCGCGGCGAATGACTCCGGGAGAGGCGTAGAAGTTTTGGATGGCCAGCTCCTGTCCACCGAATTGCTCTAGGGCCACACGATCCTGTTCCTGCTGCTTCTGGAGGCCTACTTCTTTAGCGTGTCTGTCCAGGTCACCGTTCTCCAGCCAGCGGGAGAAAAGGATCCAGCCCACGACGAGCGCGCCGATGGCGACTGCGGCCCGGGAATAAAGGAAGGGATTCTTAAAGATGGATTTGGTTTCGGGACCTGGCAGAGCCAGCATGCCGGCACCCCATCGTAACGTGAGCTTCGACATTGACAATAGCGCGGAATGGCGTGCGAAGGAAAGATGAAGCGAGCGTCAGGACTCAATGCTGGACAGCGTGGGACAATTCCCGCCAGGTGATGAGCTTGATGTCTTGTTCCTGGAGCAACTGCCGGAATGCGGGGCTGGTGAAAAAATCGAAATCGCGCTGGCGCCAGGCGGCGCCCCAGGTGTCACGCTCGCGCGTGGCGGCTTTCATTTCGTCATCGGCGAAGGCCAGGTGGATGACGAATTCGGTGACGCCAGGTTGAAGATTCTTGAGGGCGGTCTTGTAGAAATCGGCCCATTTCTCCGGCGGAACGGCGGGATCGATGGTAACGGTGTGCTCCAGGACGATGTCAGCGGCAGTCAGGCCGGATTCCAGATAGGGACGGTCCGCGAACCAGTCCCGCGCGACGAAAACCGGCAAATTGTACTGGTGAGCGACGCGCAGAAGAACCTCGAATAGATCTTTGCCATTTTCGAAGAGACGATATTGGTGGGAATCGAGATGCGTGGGCCGGACGCCCATGGCGTAAGCGCGGTCAATTTGCGCGCGAAGCTCCAAGTCAACTTCTTTCGGATTGATCCTTTTCGCGGCCGTCCAGTCGTGATGGAAATAACCGTTCTCGTCGACCAGGCTTGGAACCGTGTCTTTTGATACGACAGGACCCCAGCGGTAGTAAACCCGCTCGCTCGTCAATGTAAGGTGCAGGCCGAAATCGATATGCGCATGAGATTTGGCGTAATCGGCAATCTCCGGAAACCATGGGCAGGGCACCATAATGCTGGCGGAGTTGACCAGACCGGTGTCCAGAGCTGTGATGGTCGCCGCGTTCACGGAATGAGTCACGCCGACGTCGTCGGCGTGTACGATCAGGAGTTTTGCGCTTTCGATTCATTGCTTGGACCCCACCGCCTTTCCTGCGCTGGAACTCGACTTGGTGCTTAGATCCTCAATCGTCCAAGGTTGCGCTGGATGTGATCGTGAATCTTGTCTGCAAGCCCTTTGTTGGCCGTTGACCGGGCGCGTCGACCGGTTGACCGGCGCCGATCCAAACCTCGACAGCGCCGGGAACGATGCGGCGAACTCCAGCCTCATCCACGATGCTCAAATCACGGTCGCGCAGGGGGAAATTCACGGTTTCAGACGCAGCGGCGTCGAGACGGATGCGCCGAAATCCAGCGAGCGCGCGAATCGGAGCGCCATCGACGCCGGGATGCGCAAGATAAAGCTGCACCACTTCATCCCCGGGGAGGGAACTGGTGTTGGTCACCCCCACGGAGACGGTGACGGTGCCGTCGGCGGCCACCTGGGCCGGGCTTACTTTCGCGTCCGAGTAGCTGAAGGACGAGAAACTCAAACCGTACCCGAAAGCATAGAGCGGCGGCTCGGTGAAGTAGCGGTAAGTCCTGCCGGCCATAGAGTAGTTGCCAAACGGCGGGAGCTGGACGACGGATTGATAAAAAGTTACCGGCAACCTTCCGGCAGGATTGTATTCGCCGGAAAGGACATCGGCTACGGCGGTGCCACCTTCCTCGCCCGGATACCAGGCTTCGAGGATAGCGGCGGCGTGCTGCTGCGCCCAATTCACGGCCAGGGCGCTTCCGCTAGTGAGCACCACGATGAGAGGCTTTCCGGTGGCAGCAACAGACTCCAGAAGTTCTTGCTGAGGCCGGGGAAGGTTGAGGTCCAGACGATCGCCTCCGAAAAAGCCAGGATCACTTGAATCGCTTTCCTCTCCCTCAAACTGCGGAGTGATGCCAACCACGGCGATAACCACATCCGCTTTGCGGGCGGCGTTCACGGCTTCTTGAGACAGATTTGGGGGCAACCAGAGAAGCCGTGCGGTGGCCTCCCACCAGGCGTGAAAGTACTCCATGCGGATCGGGTAAGCGTGGCCCGCCTGCAGGTGAACAAGTGTGGTCATCGTGCGAGCGCTGTGGGGCCCAGAATCATCCACAAACTTTTTTCCATCCAGGTAAATGCGATAGCCACCGTCGGTACTGCCGCCCAAGCGGTAGTCACCGTCTACGGGCGGGACCAATTCGCCCGTCCAGCGCACGGAATAATTCCCCGCAGGAACGCCGGGCCCCGGCGAGACATTGTTCCACTCGAAATCCACGTTGGCATCCGTGCGCTTCAGAACCGCACTACCTGAAAGGTTGACGTTGGCAAAGTATTCCCCGTTTAGACCAGGTTGGGAGTTCCTGCCGCCGGTGCGAAGGTACTCAGAGGGAAGGATAACCGCGCTTGTTTCGGTTACCGGAGATCCTAATGCCGTAAGAATCTTCGCGTTGCGAAACCGCTTTCGAAGGCCTTCGAGAATAGTGGTGTAGCTTGATGGGTTGCCGTTGTAGTTGCCCAGGAGGACAGGCAGTGAATCGGCATTCGGGCCGATGACCGCAATCGTTTTCACCGAAGATTTCAGAGGCAGCGTGTTACGTTCGTTTTTCAGGAGGACCATCGATTTGTGAGCGGCTTCGAGGGCCAGCTGGCGATGCGCAGGAGTGTCGTTATCGGCGATGGATAGTTTCGACCAAGGCACGCGCTCCGGCGGGTCAAACATGCCGAGCCGGAACCTTGCTTCGAACAGGCGCTTCACAGCGCGATCGATATCCTCGTTGGCCAGCAGGCGATTCCGAACGGCGGACGGCAACGCACCGAATTCGGGGCCGCAGCTCAAGTCCGTCCCGGCCTTCACCGCCAGGGCGGCGGCCTGTTCGAGGGTGAGGACGAAACCGTGGCCTTGATGGAGGTCACTGATGGCCCAGCAATCCGAGACGACATAGCCCCGGAAGCCCCATTTATTGCGCAGCGTGTCAAAGAGAAAGTGATTTGCGCACGCCGGTTCGCCGCGCACGGAATTGTAGGCGCACATAACCGAATCGGCCCGGCCCTCCAAGATCGTGGCGCGAAACGCAGGAGTGTAGGTGTCCGCCAGATCGTGCGGAGATACCGGCACGTTAAAGCGATGCCGCAGAACTTCTGGACCGCTGTGGACGGCATAGTGCTTGGACGTCGAGACCGTTTTCAAGTAGGTCGGGTCGTCGCCTTGCAGGCCGGTAACGAATGCTACGCCGATGCGGCTGGTGAGGTAGGGATCTTCGCCATAGGTTTCCTGGCCGCGTCCCCAGCGCGGGTCGCGAAAGATATTGATATTGGGTGACCAAAAGGTGAGGCCGTAGTAGCGTCCGGTGTTTCCATGTTGGATTGCATCATTGTATTTGGCGCGTGCTTCGGTGGAGATCACATCGGCGACGCGATGGATCAGATCGGTATCCCAGGTGGCGGCGAGACCGATGGCTTGGGGAAAGACGGTTGCATTTCCTGAGCGCGCGACGCCGTGCAAACCCTCGTTCCACCAGTTGTAGGCGGGGATGCCCAGGCGCGGAATCGCTGGCGCGACGTCCTGCATCTGCGAAACCTTTTCTTCGAGGGTCATGCGCGAGACCAGATCGTTTACACGTTCTTGGGTGGGCCGGCTGGCATCCAGGTAGGGAGCGCGCGCCGCCTCGTTCACGGCAGAAGCGGTCCGAATTTGTGCCGCGGCGGGCCATCGACTCAATAGCAATGGCAGAGCAACAAGGCTATATCGCAGAAGCTGCTTGGACATGCGTGAGATTCTCTAACAAGCGGCGGGTTCCGTCCAGATCAAGCTGGCCGGCAGACAGGCCAGAGGCGGCAATACGAGCACTGCGAACGCCGACAGCTGTCGGCCGCCTTGGTACTCGGTATGGCCGCGCTCCAGATGGCTAACAAGATTTTACGATTCCTGAGGTCATTACTCACAGATGGCGGACGGTCCCTCGGATCACGAATTCCGTGGGCAGGATTCGATGGCTGAAGGTCATTCGCGGATGATGCAACCGCTCGAGCAGCATCTTCATACAGGTTTCGCCGATCTCTTCCTTGTGGACCCGCACGGTCGAAAGCGGCGGGTCCATCAGAACGGCCTCCTCACGGTCGTCGAAACCCACCAGGCTGATATCGTCCGGCACTTTCATGGCCTGCCGCCGCAGGGATCGCCAAAGCCCGTAAGCGATTTCGTCGTTGCCAGCAACGGCAGCAGTGGGTCGCGGCTGTCGGGACAGGATTCGCCCGATGCTCGTTTGACCGAAATCGACGAAGCTCTGAGGACTTCGGGCCGCGATCAAGACGGCTTTTAGTTTGTTTTCGCGCATTCCTTGCCGGTAGCCTTCGAATCGCCGACGAAGCCACGGGTAGGAGATATCTCCTCCGGCGAAGACAATCTGGCGGTGACCCTTGCCGATAAGGTAACGCGTGGCACGGAGCGTCCCGTTGAAGTCATCAAAGCCCACTTGATCGAATTGCTGCTCGTCGCTCATTCCCACCACGTTGTTACTGAAGGCCACGAAGGGCATATGGATGGATTCGATCTTGCGGAGCAGATTCGGATAAATCGTCCCCGCCAGAATGAGTCCGTCAATCAAGCCATGCTCCTGAAGAACGGGAGGCAGGTCGATCCTGTCGGGAGGCGTTCTCGGGGAATAATGCAGAGCGGCGAACAGCACGTGCTGCTTCAAGCCGCTGGCATAAGATTCGACGCCTTGCAGGATGCGAGCATGAAAGGGATGGAGAAAATCGCGGTTGCTCAGCAGAAAGCAGACCATTTCTGCGCGCCGCTTGAGAATCCGGCGGGCCTGGGCATTGGGGCGGACTTCGCGAATGGTGGTTTTTCTTGGAACTACTTCCATGAAATGTGGTCTCTTGTTGCTTCGGCCTCTCCCCCGGTTCGGTGAGAAACCGGCAACCCTCATCCCTCTGCCAGTCTATCACACCAAAACAGCGATGGTATTCTCAGCATGATTCTGGGGATCCGCGCGCTGGGGCCAAGAAGTTGGAAAACCAATCCAGCCGATTGGCTTTACGAGATTCTGACTTGACAGCGGGTTTTCGCTCGGTTAGGGTGTGGAACCAGTTCCAAGCCTTCTTGGGCTCTCGTTGGATTGGGTGGGAGGTTCTTTCGAATCGCGTGGGGGTGTGAGGTCATGAAAAAACTGTCCGGTTGGTCTTTGCTTGGCTGCGGGGATAAGTCTTCGGCGATAACTGCCCAACGATCTAGCGGGCCTGCCCGAACCGCTCTGATCAAGCGGTGGCATTTCAGCATGGCCGTACTGCTCGGGACCATGCTCCTTGGATATTCTGCACCCCTCATGGGGCAAGCGGTGAATGCAACTTTGCTCGGAACGGTGACGGACTCGAGCGGGGCGGCGGTCGCCAGCGTGAAGGTAACCATCACGGAAACAAACACCGGGATTAGCCGCACCTCGCAAACGAACGATAGCGGCAACTATGTATTCCCGGACCTGCCGCCGGGCACCTACACGGTCACCGCGGAACAGCCTGGATTCAAACGGGCCTCGAGAGCCGGCTTTGATGTGATCGTGAACACCACCGGGCGCGTCGACCTTGTCCTTCAGCCTGGAAGCAGCTCGGAAACCATCCTCGTGGAGGCGGAGACGCCCATCCTGCAGACCGAGCGAGCGGACACCGGGCGTAAGCTCGAAAAGGTGCTAACGGAGAACGTACCGCTCGGCACCAATCGTAATTTCCAAAGTCTTCTAAACATTGTGCCCGGAACAACCCGCGCCACTTTCCAGCACTCGCAGTTTTTCAACGCCAGTAGTTCGCTGCAGACGGAAGTCAACGGCCAACTGCGCCAGGGCAACAACTACCAGATCGAGGGCATCGACGACAACGAACGCACCGGTCTTCTGCAGATCGTGGTGCCGCCGCTCGAGGCCATCCAGACAGTAGACGTTTCGACGAGCAATTACGACGCGGAGCTGGGTCGTGCCAGTGGCGCCGTTGTAAACGTTATTTTGAAGTCGGGCACCAACAACTACCACGGCGCTGCCTATGAATTTGTGAGGAACAATTATTTCAATGCCCGCAACTATTTCGATCCCTCCGTGGGGCATCTCGCTTACAACTACTTTGGCGGCAATCTTGGCGGTCCGATCAAGAAGAATAAGCTCTTTTTCTTTGCCGACTATCTGAAAGTCTATGACCACGAGGCCAACACAAACCGAGTCACCATCCCTACTACGGGTTTGCGCTCGGGCGATTTGAACGTTGCGACTTCATCGTCCACAACGCCGACGACAATCTACAATCCCTTTAGCGGCAATCCGGACGGCACGGGCCGCCAGGCGCTGGTGGCCGCGTCCGCTCCTGGCGTGGCCACGGTACCGGGTCCTAATGGGCCAGTTGACGCGTTCAATCCTGTCTGCACCAATGCCGCTGGTTGCGCCAACGTCGTTCCGACGGCCTTGATTAATCCCATCTCCGCCAAGCTCCTGGCGTTCTTACCGAACACAAATCTTCCTGGCAACACGAACAACTACTTTGCACTGCTGGCTTTCCACAAAGACACGGATTTCGTGGATGCCAAAGTAGACGCCAACATTACCGATAAAGATCGCCTGAGCGCGCGATTCAGCTTCCAGCGTCCAGTTACTTTGCAAGCCCCCATATTCGGTTTAGCAGGCGGACCAGCGCAAGGCAATTTTGAAGGGACCGGCTTTCAGAACACCTATAGCACCGGTCTCAACTACAATCGCTTTTTCTCGAATACTTTGGTTGCGGAGTTCCGCGTTGGTGCCGGGTGGTACCATAACGAGGCTCACAACACCGATTTCGGCGCGACGACTTCGGAAACCCTCGGTATTCCCGGCGTTAACCTCGATCAGATAACCAGTGGAATCGTGGGTATTACGATCAACGGCGGGTTTTCCAATCCGTTGATTGGCTTCTCGGCAAGCCTGCCCTGGATCCGCTCGGAAACCAATATTGACTTTGCGAACACCTGGACCAAGATTCTCGGCAATCATACGGTTAAGTTTGGCGCCGACTTTCGCCGGGTTCGCGATGCTTTGCTCCAGGAGCAAACCTTCAGCCCGCGCGGCCTCTATACTTTCAACGATGGCCAGACGGCACTTAACACCGGTGCCGGCGCATCCAAAACCAGTTTTACGAATGACTTCGCCAGCTTTCTGCTCGACGTGCCCGGTCAGGCGGGACGCGATCTGGCCACTTTCTTCCCGAACTATCGAGCCTCTCAATTCTTCGCCTTCGTACAAGATAAGTGGCTGGTCACCTCCAAATTCTCGGCGGATATGGGAGTCCGCTGGGAATTTTATCCGCCCGCCACACCCGCTGCCCAGGGAGGATTTTCAAATTACAATCCTGCCAACAATACGCTGGTCGTCAGCGGCATAGGAGGTAATCCGGATGACTTGGGAATCACCAGGCATTACAAATACTTCGCGCCGCGCCTGGGGCTGGCTTACCGTCTAAGGGAATCGACCGTTTTCCGCGCTGGATTCGGGATTAGCTATACGCCGTTTCCTGACAATAGCTACGCTTACAATTTCCCTGTGCGGGCCAATAACTCCTTCAATCCGGCGGTTGCCAGCTATGGCCCGGCAGTGCTGCCGAGTGGACAAACGGCGACTTTTCAGAATGGTTTTCCGTCCCTTATTCTCCCGGTGGTTCCATCGAACGGGATCATTACCAACCCGACTGTAGGTTCCGCCTACTTTGTGGTCAATCAGAATTTCAAGAACCCCTATGTGGAATCGTGGAACGCGGCGATCCAGCGGTCGCTGCCTTGGCGCTTCGTTCTCGATTTAGCTTACGTGGGGAGTCACAGCGTTGACACCGTGGTCAACTACAATCTCAACGCCGCTACGGTAGTTGGCCTCGGGAACAAGGGACAGCCGGAGTTTAACTCCTTCGGGCGAACGGCAAGCACGAATCTCCTTTTTGCGGGATACTCATCCAGCTACAACGCTTTGCAGGTGAAATTCGACCGGCACTTCTCGGGCGGCTTGGCGACCACCACGGCGTACACATTCGGCAAAGGCATGGGCTTTCAAACGGGCGACGATGGCGGCCTGGCTTTCTATATCAATCAACGCCGCAACTACGCGCGGAACGACTTCGATCGCACGCATACCTTTGTGCAGAGTATTGTGTACGATCTGCCGTTTGGAAGAGGCAAACGCTTGGTTTCCTCCGGAGTTGGCGCCGCAGTTCTGGGTGGCTGGCGCATCTCCAGTTTTCTCACGCTGATGTCGGGTCTTCCGCTTTACTTTAACGCTAGTTCCGCCTCCCTTCTGGCGCCGGGCAACACCCAAACGCCGGATTTGGTTGCTCCCGTGCAGATCCTTCACGGTATCGGCCCCGGTAATCCTTGGTTCAGCACGTCGAGCTTCGCCGCTCCGGCGGCCGCTACCTTCGGCAATGTGGGGCGGAACTATCTCAGCGGGCCCGGCTTTTTCAACCTGGATGCTGCACTCTCTAAGTCCATCCGGTTTACGGAGCGCTACAATATGGATCTGCGTTTGGAGGCTTTTGGCGCCACCAATACGCCGCAGTTTTTCTTCGCCTCTAACGGCGGCAACTCGGCCGGGATAACGCTCGCCAGCAATAGCTTTGGCCAGATCACCAGTGCCAGCGGCGGCCGCCAACTTCAACTCGGCGCAAAGTTCAACTTCTGATCAGGCCGGCAGCGACGTTCGGAAGGTGCCGGCTCTGGAGGGCCCCAGTGGCCGTTGCGCGCGACATTCGACTAACGGTTCAGGGAATGTGGAATTGCTGGCAAATTAAGATCCCCACATGAATGGCATCCAGTAGGAGGAGCCCAACATGACGCTTCACGTTTCACGTCGTGCGTTTCTCAGTGGTCTGGGGGTGATGACCGCCCTTCCCGCAATCCCAGGCTATGCATCTTGGAATCCGCCGCTCTATCCGCCGATGGACTTGTCGTATTTTGATACGCCGATTTCGCCCGCGCCGGCTGACATTCTCTTCGGATACGCGTCCATCACCTGGGGCGGAAACGACCGGCAGGCCATCGAAGACATTCGGTCATTGGGCTTCCGCGGAATCCAATTGCGTGCCAATGTCCTCCAGGAATTTGGCGGCGCAGCGGAATTGCGGGACCTGCTCGAAAAGCACCAACTGGAGATGATTGCGCTCTCCAGCGGGGGCGTGCGCATCGACCCGGCACTCCAAGCCGAAGAAATTGCCAAGCACACAGCTAATGCAAAATTTGTGCGCGATGTAGGAGGGCTGTATTTGCAAGTCACCGACGAACGTCCTAAAGACCGCGCCATCACCGCGGCGGACTATAAGCGGCTGGGACGGCTGATTTCGGAAATTGGGCAACGTACCGCCGACCTGGGGGTCTCGCTCGGATATCACAACCACATGGGCTCACTTGGAGAGCATCCCGAAGAAGTGGAGCAAATCCTCGAAGCCGCGGACCCGCGCTATGCCAAATTGGAGTTGGATGTGGCGCACTACTTCCAGGGGGGCGGCGATCCGGCCAAGGCCATTGAGAAATACAGTGACCGGCTGCTGTTCATGCATATAAAGGATGTCGAGCCGGCGCCCCCCAACGCGGCCGCCAAGCGTCCCTATCGTTTTGTCGAGCTCGGCCGGGGAAAGGTGGATCTCCCTGCCGTGTTCGAGGCACTGCGCAAGGTGAATTTCCGGGGCTGGGC
>WNGO01007270.1_pt1 | contig 10227 bp, 8 predicted proteins | sample 5400511 | NCBI WGS metagenome assembly WNGO01 (sample SAMN13153380, study PRJNA577476) | soil metagenome | isolation source: 20 cm soil or saprolite under Garry oak tree replicate 2 | place: USA:California | collected 2016-06-15
CTCGAATAAAATACAGTGCGCGAAATGTGTAGCCTGCCAGGGCAGTTAAGTGAGCTCATCTCTTGAAATTCAAGGGAGGGACGGAGCTTACATCCGTTTGTGGAAAGTTCATCGAGACAACAAACCTATCCTAACACAATATATAGCAATAGTCATGCAAAGGTGAGTACTTGAGTTCAGAAATCGAAAATCGCTTGCTAGAGCGAGGTGTCGCTCTCGATAGCGTTATTACAGCCATTCAACAATTCAGCGTCGAGACTCCCTCGTGGGGCTATGGAGATTCTGGGACGCGTTTCAAGGTCTTTCACTGGCCTGGGGCAGCCAGCAATCTGCGCGAGAAGCTGGCAGATGCGGCCCAGGTGCATAAGGTCACCGGTATCTGTCCCGGCGTCGCCATTCACATTCCCTGGGACCGAGAAGACGATTGGCATGCAGTGAAGGTGTATGCAGGGCAACTCGGCCTGCGTATTGGTGCCGTGAATCCGAACCTCTTTCAGGACGATGTGTACCGTCTCGGCAGCCTGTGCCATTTTGACAAGAAAGTGCGACAGCGAGCGATCGAGCATGTGATCGAATGCATACTGATTGCACAATCGCTGGGATCGAATATTATCAGCCTGTGGCTGGCTGATGGCACTAATTATCCCGGGCAGGATGATCTGCGACGGCGCCGTCGCCGACTGCTGGATTCCTTGCAGGCCATTTACGCGGCATTACCCGCTGGTATGCGCCTCTTGATCGAGTATAAGTTCTTCGAGCCATCGTTTTATTCCACTGATCTCCCGGACTGGGGAACGTCGCTGCTCATGTCTCAAAAACTTGGTCCGCAGGCGGAAGTGCTGGTGGATATCGGCCACCATCCACAGGGAACCAATATTGCGCAGATTGTTGCGCAGTTGCTTGATGAAGGTCGACTTGGCGGCTTTCATTTCAACGACCGCAGGTATGCCGACGATGACTTGATCGTCGGTTCACAGAACCCCTTTGAACTTTTCTGCATCTTCAATGAGATCGTCGGTGCGGGTACCGAGGGCAATGCCAATGCCAGTCGAATCGCCTACATGATCGATCAGTCTCATAATATCGAGCCGAAGATCGAGGCCATGCTCCAGAGCGTCCTCAATATCCAGATGGCCTATGCTAAAGCGCTGCTGGTAGATCGAACCGCGCTACGAGAAGTCCAGGAAGTTGGTGATGTGCTGGGAGCGTATCGCGTACTGCAGACAGCGTATGAGACAGATGTGCGCCCGTTGCTCTCAGAGGTCCGTGGCCGCCAGGGACTTGACCCCGATCCCATTGCGGCGTTCCGCGCGAGTGGCTACGCTGAGCGCATCGCACGCGAACGGATTGCTGCTGCAACGTCAAGCGGTTATCCGGGTGCGTAGGGGCCTGTTTTATCGCGCCTCTCCTCCACCTGCATAGCTAAAGAAGGTTCTTGTTGATGATGAAGGATTTCATACAATGACAAATATATCTCCTCCAACGACATTAATGCAATTGGTCGCGCGCTCGCGCAAGTTGGGAATGGACCGTTCAATCTGCAATTGGGGGGGCGGCAACACCTCTGCCAAGGCTGATGAGGTTGATTTTCGCGATCGTCCTGCGCGTATTCTATGGGTGAAAGGCTCCGGATCTGATCTGGCAACTGTCACGCAAGCCTCCTTTACTGGACTGTATCTGGATGATGTGCTTCCTTTATTGGAACGCGAGCGCATGAGTGACAGCGAGATGGTGGACTACCTCGCGCACTGCTTCTATGAGCCAGGCCGCCCACGTCCCTCAATTGAGACTCTCTTGCATGGGTTTCTGCCGTTCGCGCATGTCGATCATACGCATGCAGATGCGACGAATTACTTTGCCTGTGCAGCAGATGGCGAGGCACTGGCATGGGAATGCTTCGGCGACCACCTGATCTGGATTCCGTACCGCCGCCCAGGCTTTGGACTGGCACGCGAGGTTGCGCTAGCACTACGTGCCAAACCAGATGCGAAGCTTGTCATTCTCGCGAAACATGGCTTAATTACCTGGGGCGAGACCGACGAGGCCTGCTATGCCTCGACGTTGGAAACAATCACTCGGGCGCGCAACTATGTTAAGGCGCGTATCGCCCACATAGGCAGGGCGGTCTTTGGCGGCGCTCGTATCACCACGCCCTCAGCACAGGAGCGTCGCGCCGTTGCAGCACAGGTCGCGCCAATCCTGCGTGGGCTGGTCTCAGATGAAAAATGGCAGGTTCTGCGCTTTGAAGATGGCGAGGACATTCTTACCTTCTCGAACAGCCAGGATGCATTACGCCTGACCAAGATTGGAGCGGCCTGTCCCGATCACCTGGTTCACACTAAACCCTGGCCCTTGCTCGTCGATTGGGAGCCAGATCAGGGCAGTGAGAAATTTGTAGCCTCCTTGCATGCAGGTGTGACGGCGTATGTTGCAAAATATCGTAGCTATCTTGAGGCAAACGAGCGGCAAAACCTTGATCCCGGTGCCGCCCTGTCTGTCCAACGCGCGAACGATGCCCCATCTGATCCGCACCCACGCGTGATCCTGATTCCCGGCGTGGGGATGTTCACCACTGGTAAAGACGCCGCAATGGCCGATGTCTCGGCTCAACTCTACCATCGGGCGATTGCGGTCATGCGTGGTGCAGAAGCGTGTGGTGGCTTCATCTCTTTGAACGATGCCGAGAGCTACGCCGTCGAATATTGGCCGCTGGAACAATACAAGCTCAAGTTGGCACCGCCAGAGCGCGAGTTTGCGCGCCATGTGGTGCTGGTGACCGGTGCTGCGGGCGGTATCGGTTCGGCCATCTGCCTGCGTATGGCGCAGGATGGCGCGCATATTATCGTTACTGATATCGATCTAGCCGGTGCAGAACAACTAGCAGCGTCTCTCAACCAACACTACGGTGTAGGACGAGCGGTGGCAGTCAAAATGGACGTCACAAATGAACAGAGCGTACACGAGGCCTTTGAGCAAGCTGGCCTTTGAGCAAGCTGCTCTGGCTTTCGGTGGTCTCGATATCATTGTTAACAATGCCGGGCTGGCCTCAAGTGCGCCCATCACCGAGACAAGCCTGGCAGAGTGGAACAAGAACTGGAATGTATTGGCCACCGGTTATTTCCTGGTGGCACGCGAAGGATTCAGGCTCTTGCAGGCTCAAGGACGTTGGGGAAATCTGGTTTTTATCGCTAGCAAGAACGCAATGGTGGCGGGTAAGAATGCTGCTGCATATTCGACGGCCAAGGCTGCTGAAGCACACCTGGCGCGCTGCCTGGCAGAGGAGGGCGGCCAGTACGGCATTCGCGTGAACACCGTGAATCCGGACGCTGTGCTGGCCGGATCTCGTATTTGGGACAGCACCTGGCGGCAGGAACGCGCAGCGACGTACGGCGTGGCCCCCGATCAACTGGAGGAAGTGTACCGCAAGCGCACGACGCTGGGGGTGAACATACTGCCGGAGGATGTCGCCGAAGCGGTAGCATTCTTCGCTTCACCGACGCGCTCCAGCAAGACTACCGGCAACATCCTCAACGTAGATGGTGGTGTCGCTGCTGCTTATCCGCGCTAAGGGAAGGGAACATCTTATGGCGACACGGAATATAGCAGCTGTCGATCTCGGTGCGGAGAGTGGGCGCATCATCCTGGCACGCTTCGATGGCCAGCGCATGAGCCTGGAAGAGATTCATCGCTTTCCTAATCGGCCGGTGATGCTACACGGGCATCGCTTCTGGAATGTGCTGGGCTTATGGGACGAGATGCTCTCCGGGCTTCGTAAAGCGCGGAAGCTCGCGGGAACCCTTGACAGCATCGGCGTCGATACATGGGGGGTCGATTACGGTCTGGTGGATAGCCATGGATTCCTGCTCAGTCAACCTTACCAGTATCGCGACCATCGTACGAACGGTATAATGGAGCAGGTTTTCGTAAGCGTTCCCCGAGATGTGTTATATAGGCGCACGGGCATCCAGTTCCTGCCATTCAACACGCTCTTCCAGCTTTATGCGCACCAACACATGCAGCCAGGTGAATTAGCCCGATCCCAACGTCTGCTCATGATTCCTGACCTGCTGCACAATTGGCTCTGTGGGTCGCTCGTGACTGAGTACACCAACGCGACCACGACACAGTGCTTGGACCCCATCGCTGGAGCATGGGTGACTGACCTGCTCGATCAACTCGCAATTCCTACTTCCATGCTCGCGCCCGTAGTCAATGCTGGTACGCCGTTAGGCGAGGTTTTATCGGAATTACAGAGCGATGTAGGCAAAGCGCGAGTAATTGCGCCGGCAACACATGATACTGGCTCAGCGATTGTGGCTACACCTGTATCGCTGGCGGACGGCTGGGGTTATATCAGCTCAGGCACCTGGTCGCTGGTAGGAGTGGAACTTTCACGGCCGATCATGACGCCGGAGGCGCTAGCCGCTAACTGTACGAACGAGGGAGGAGTTTTCGGCACGACCCGCTTCCTCAAGAACGTGATGGGATTGTGGCTGTTACAGGAATGCCAGCGATGGTGGGCACGTGATAGTAATGTCATGGATTACGACACATTGTTAGCAGAAGTGGATAGTGTTCCGGCATTTGCAACCCTCATCGATCCAGACGATCCGCGTTTCCTGGCTCCGGAGAACATGCCGATGGCGATCAACACGTATCTCTTAGAACATGGACACGCACCGCTTCAGACATCAGCGGCTTTTGGACGCTGCATTATGGAAAGCCTCGTGCTGCGCTATTGCGAAGTATTTCAACAAATCAGCTTGCTAACTGGCATCACAATGAATGGTGTGTATGTGCTTGGTGGAGGAGCGCGTAATACGCGTCTCAACCAATGGCTGGCTGATGCGCTCGATATCCCAGTTATCGCTGGGCCAACTGAGGCGACAGCACGAGGTAACGCGCTCATGCAGTTGGTAGGCCTTGGCGAACTGCACAATCTGGAAGAGGTGCGGGCCGTCGCACAGCACCAGCCTACGCAGATATTCTCACCGCGCAGTGCTCACCACGCCACCTGGAATGAGACAGCACAACGCTTCAGTACTATATATGCCCAATGAGATAGGTAAAGTAGCTATGTGGAAATGGGGAATAACGTAAATTTGGCTATTGACGCTTATTAAGTCAAATGGTATGGTTAATTCGTCCTCAAAATGATCCAGCCTCAATAAACAGGATACTGAGGGGAATTAGCATGAGTGCACCTGCGCCCACGTATACTCGATATCGGGTTGCTGCAATTCAATATGAGCCAACGCTTGGCGAAATAGAGAAGAACGTGACCGACCTTCTCCATCTCGTAGAGGAGGCTGCTCAGCATGGTGCGCGTTTGATCGTCTTACCGGAAATGGCGACAACGGGCTATTGTTGGGAGTCGCGTACAGAAATTGCTCCTTATGTTGAACCAATTCCCGGCCCAACTACCGACCGTTTTCAGCAACTCGCAGCACAATATGACTGTTACATCACCATTAGCCTTGCTGAGGTTGACCCTACCACAGATGTTTACTACAACTCACTGGCCTTGATCGGCCCATATGGGTTGATCGGGACATATCGTAAAATACACTCGTACATCTCTGAACCACGTTGGGCACGAGATGGTGATCTGGATATACCAGTGTGGGAAACGCCCCTGGGCCGACTTGCAGGCCTCATTTGTCAAGATGCTGCATTCTTCGAGGCAGCACGTATCCCAGCATTGCGCAAAGCAGACGTATTACTCTTCCCGACGAATTGGCTGGAAGAAAAATGCCCTAGTAGCTGGTGGATGGCACGTGCGTTTGAGAATGGGGTGTATTTTATTGCTGCTGACCGCTATGGTATCGAACGCGGCGTTCAGTTCAGTGGTGGTAGTTGCGTCATTGATCCGGATGGAGCTGTTCAGGACTACCTCGACAGTGGTGAGGGTATTGTCTACGGCGAAGTAGATTTAAACCGCAGTCGCAATAAGAGTTGGGGAAGCAGCCAGGGAGAAATCATTGGTGATAGGTTAGCTGATCGTCAGCCAACTGAGTATATGACATTAGTCAATAATACCTATCTATGGGAACCACTACGTTATCATAGTCTCTATGAAATGGGAGAGCTTCCTCCTGGACAACTATCGTGTGTTGGCATAATGCAAGTTGATTTACAAGCATTCCTGGGAGGACGTGAAAGTGAGCTAGAAAGTGTAAGCTCTGATCGTGCCAGTCCAATTGCATTATTGCGAGATACGCTCAAGATACTGCTGAATGATCACGCACCGGCGCGTCCTGATATCCTGGTTCTCCCAGAACTGATGTTGCCAGGTCCCTCAGGTACGCATGAATTAACCTCTGAGATTGTAGCCCGTATTCAAGCTAGAGCAATTGAAATTCCAGGACCAGAAATTGATGAACTGATTGTACTGGCGAACGAATATCAGATAAGCCTTGTATTGGGGGTTGCGGAGAAGGTCACAGAAAAGGGAGCGAAAGCGAAAGAGCTGACGAAAAGCGACGTGAGCACCCCCACCGACACCTATTACAATACAGTCTTGCTCATTGACCCTGAAGGGGTCTATGGTAAGTATCGAAAGATACATCTTACAGACAGTGACAAACTTTGGGCAAATCCCGGTAACCTGGGATTACCGACGTTTGATACTCCTATTGGTCGCATCGGTTTGGCAACCGGGTACGATGTACTCTTTCCAGAAACTCTACGCGTACTTGCCGGTAAAGGAGCAGACCTGGTATGTGCACCAACGTTTCTGAACTTTCCCGATCCCATTGGTCTGGGTCCTTCGAATATCAAGTTTGAACGTCCCGTTGCGCCCGATGAATATGATCCTACTCACTCTTTAATCTGGAGGGTACGGGCCGCTGAACACCAGGTATATTTAGCTGTGGCGAACTGGGGCGGAAAGTCAGGTGAGATACACGCCAATGGGTATAGTGGCATTTACTCGCCTTCTTTTCCTCACTATCCATGGGTAGAAGTTATTGCAGATGACGAAGAACTCACGCTGACGATGATGACTATCGACACGCGTGAACAGCGCACAGGTCGACGTTCGACGACGACCCCGCTGCAGTATGCTCCTGGCGAAATGGCCGGATCGCTGACCGGTGAGCTTGCTTACGATATTCTTGACAGCATTCCTGGCAACGTGGTACGCAGCAAACCTCTATTGCGAAAACGTATGCCGTTCTGGTACCTTGACCTCGTAAGGCGTTTTTAATTTCCACTTACTCGCCTTGCTAACGTGCTGGGCTGGCACGTATCTGTCTCATCAAAGTTGCTTCATGGTTAAAACAATAGACAGCTAGCGCGAGTGCTCAGGCTAGTCGAAAGGGGACAGGAATTTTATGAGACTTAAAGACAAAGTAGCCATCATCACAGGCTCCGCGAGTGGTATGGGACAGGCCGCAGCAGAACTCTTCGCTCAGGAAGGAGCAAGTATCGTAGTTACTGACATTGCAACAGATGCGGGGGAAGAGACGGCCCGAAAGATCCGTGATGTCGGCAACAAAGCCATATTTGTAGCAGCTAATGCTGCGAAAGAAAACGATGTCAAAAACATGGTTGGCGCTGCTATCGATGCCTTTGGTCATGTTGATGTGCTCTACAATAATGCTGGTATTATGCCCTCTGATGATGGGAGTGTCACCGATATTACGGAGGAGACATGGGATAGGGTACTGGATGTGAACCTGAAGAGCGCTTTTCTTTGTTCAAAGCACACAATACCGCATATGGTAAAGCAAGGCAGAGGCTCTATTATCAATGTTGCCTCATTTGTAGCCTTTATTGGCTGCACCGTGCCACAAGACGCGTATACTGCTTCCAAAGGCGGTATGCTCTCACTGACAAAATCTTTTGCAGTACAATATGGCAAAGACGGTATACGCTGCAATGCCATTTGCCCAGGGCCTATTGAGACACCACTGCTGCGTATGCTCTGGACAAGTGAAGAGGCACGTAACCTGCGTCTTAACCGTATCCCCCTGGGCCGTTTTGGGGAACTGAACGACATTATCTATATGGCGCTCTACCTCGCCTCTGATGAGTCATCCTGGACAACCGGGGCCTGGCTTGTTGTTGATGGGGGTATCACGTCACATTATTTTTAGTAATGAAATATGCTAACAACAAACGACCTCTTTGTACGATTTAAAGAGCGACTTGCCTCGGTTGGAGGCGAAGCGCATTCCGTCGATCGCCTTGAGCAAGCGACGGAGATTATTGTTGCTCATCCAGCACTGGTACAGAGAGAAATCGTTGTTGCCCCTGACTTTGCTACATCCCAATCCTGGGCGGCAATTCTTCCACTTTTACGTGACAAAGGCATTGAAATTCGTGAGGCGGGAAGTCCGTCAAACGTTGCTGATGCGCCTGCCGGACTTTCCGTGGCAGAACTGGCTATTGCCGAAACCGGCAGTGTCCTCCTGGCAGAGAATGCGCTTGAAGCACGAGTAGTCGGCATGCTAACACTGACCCATTTTGTGCTTGTGCGCAAAGAGACGCTGTTTCCCATGTTGGAGGATGCTGGGAAATTGTTAGCAGAGCTTACTAAGTCTGGGTCAAACCAACGGCACTATATATCACTCGTGACGGGTCCCAGCCGTACAGCCGATATTGAGCGTACCTTGACGATTGGAGTGCAAGGACCCAAAGCCCTGTGTGTCATCTTTGTTGGGTAGCATATAAAAAATTACGAAATTCACTATTCTCAATCACCAATCAACTGGTGATATTAGCAGAGAGCAACACACCCGTCTTCTCATCGGAAAGTTCGCGCACACGCATCTCGACATCCTGCACAAGGTGCGTGGAATCGATGTAGTCGCTTCGCGAAAGCGCCGGACCGAACCGCAGTGTGACATTCCAGCGCCCATTTTGTTCATATGACAAGCCCGCGGGTACAATTGATATCCTGGTGTGCTCATCCTTCTCGACCAACTCTACTAGCCTGGCAAAACCCTGCCGAAATGGAAGAGAGGCATGATTTTCAACTTTAGGCGTGTTGCGTGGGTCGATGTCAGGGTATGCTTCCGGAAAGACGACGAGCACCTCACCATTACGCAATATCCGAACTGAGTCTTTCATTGCATGTCGTATATAGATCCTGGCCTCATCTAATGTATAGGCCCTTGACGGTGATTTGGAATGCCGGGCAGAGCTCGCATGTAACTGTTCTGCTCGCAATACAATAGGCCAGTCCAACATGTTGCATGCCAACTCCATAAAGCTACGCAACCAGCGCTTCCGCACCCAATCTAGAGCTACAAAGATATGGAGACGCCGAGGGACTGCTCTCATCAGAACGCACCCATCATAAAGGTGGTGAAAGTGGCGCGCTGCAATCAATACAGGCCCGGTGCGCGGTACGTTTTCCAGTCCTTCAACTACTAGTTTTACTTTGCGGCGGGCAATCACCCAAATTACTTTATACAAAACCAACACCGATATGCGCTTGAAGAGCGCTTTCCTGGCTCCAGCAGTTTTCTTGGCTTTTCTACCTGGGTGAAGAAAGAAAACGAGAGATGCTGCGACAATGCCTAGGAATACCGCCATGAGATAAGGATTCCAACTCCACAATTCAGGATGCGGCAGCATCACTAAAAGCCCCGCTATACCGAACATCAGGGCAGTAATATGACAAAGAAAAAGAATTTTGACTACTCTCATTACATGCCTCCACACACTAGAACACGACCGCGCCAGATATGCCGGCGCCGTAAAGCGCTTCTCGCTAGCTGGACAGCCACTGGCAGATCGCAGAGTGGTGAAAGCCAGTAGGACCATGGTCGTTGTCGATATACTCTCATAGTACCAAAAAGCACACCAATACGCATAGTCCCAAGAACACAATTAAGCATCATCAGCCAACTAAGTCTCGTACGCATAGTGACGAGAAAGAGCATAAGTGGTAAAGGCAGTGCCTGCACCTTGCTCACCGTGGTCGCATTGATGGTATAGGAACCTGGAGCAACGTGAGATGAATGCGATATACTATGGCATTTTGACCAGAGGCGCTAATTGTGTGTTGTCGCAAGGCAGTACATTGTGTTGACATGAAGCAACAATTCTGATAGTATGTTTAGTGTTCATAGGTAAGCCAATAAATACATTTATCGACAGGAGGTATTAATCATGACAATCTCGTGCAGACTGAGGCTATTGCTGGCCAGGGCAAATGTCGAACGCGCTCAACAAGGGAAACCATCTTTAAGTTTGCGCCGACTTGCGGGAGAAAGT
>WNGO01028806.1_pt1 | contig 10226 bp, 6 predicted proteins | sample 5400511 | NCBI WGS metagenome assembly WNGO01 (sample SAMN13153380, study PRJNA577476) | soil metagenome | isolation source: 20 cm soil or saprolite under Garry oak tree replicate 2 | place: USA:California | collected 2016-06-15
CAATGGACTCGGCTAACCTTTTCCTGATCCCTTCGCGCAGCATCATCCGGTCGATCACCAGGTCGATTCGACTCGCATTCTCGATATCGAGCGGAGACTTGCTGGCCAATTCCGTCATGCGGCCATCCACCATCACCCGGGCAAAACCCTGACGCGCCAACTCCTCCAGCCGGGCGCGCGCTGCCGCCAGCGCCAGCGGCGCCAGAACAATCACTCGTGTTTGCGCCGGCAGTAAAAGCAATTGATCGACGATTTGTTCGATGCTGTAGGCTTTGATTTCGTGACCGCATTCAACGCAGGTCAACTGGCCGGCGCGAACGAATAGCAAACGGAGGAAATCGTAAACGCCGGTGATCGTACCGAGCGTCGAACGAGGACTCGCCAAGCCGGGCTTTTGTTGAATCGCGATGGTGGGTGAAAGCCCGTCGATGCTATCGACGTCCGGTTTTTCGATCTGCTGCAGCAGTTGTCGAGCGTCGGCGCCCAGCGACTCCAGATAGCGCCGCCGCCCCTCCGCGTAGAGCGTGTCGAAAGCTAGGGATGATTTTCCCGAACCGGATACGCCGGTGATGACGACAAACTGATCGCGCGGGATTTCCAAATCGATATTTTTGAGATTGTGAACCCGCGCGCCCTTGATGACGATTTTGGCCGCCACGGCAAACTCGTCTAGCCTTGGAGTTCTTTGAGCTTGCTTTCAATGACGGCGCGGTATTCGTCGAGCTTTTGTTGGCACGACGCTTCAAACCGCAGCACGAGCGCCGGCTGCGTGTTTGATGCACGAATCAGTCCCCAGCCGTCGGGAAAGCGCACGCGAACGCCGTCGACGTCGATGACATCGTAGTGCTGGCGAAAATATTCCGTCGCCTTTTCTGCAATCGCAAATTTTTCTTCGTCCGGGCAATCCACGCGAATCTCCGGAGTCGACACGCTCGGGGGCAGATCGGCGAGCAAGCAGGACAACGGTTTATCTGATTGGGCGAGTATTTCGAGCAAACGCAGCGACGCATAAATCGCGTCATCGTAGCCGAAGTAGCGTTCTTTAAAAAACATATGCCCGCTCATCTCTCCGGCCAGCAGCGCGCACGTTTCTTTCATCTTGGCTTTGACCAGAGAATGGCCCGCCTTCCACATGATCGGCCGGCCGCCGTGGCTGAAAACATCGTCGTAAAGTCGCTGCGAGCATTTCACATCCGCGATAATTCCCGCACCCGGGTTGCGCTTCAACACATCGCGCGCAAACAGCACCAATAACTCGTCACCCCAAAGGATGTTGCCATTTTCGTCCACTACGCCAATGCGGTCGGCGTCGCCGTCGTAGGCAATGCCCAAGTCCGCTTTTTCATGTTTGACCTTTTCGATCAGCATTTCCAAATTTTCCGGCACGGTCGGATCGGGATGGTGAAACGGAAATTTGGCGTCCGGCACACAGGCAATTTCCCAGACCTGACAGCCCAGTTGTCTGAATATCGGCGGCGCTACGGGTCCACCGACCCCGCTCCCCGCATCAACGACGACTTTCAGCGATCGCGAGAGCTTTGGCACGTCGGCCAACAAATACTTCTGATAGGGCGGCACGATTTCATAGCGCTGGACTTTGCCACCCGGTTTTTCGTGAAACGCGTTGCGCTCCATCTTCCGGCGAAGCTCTTGAATCTGCTGTCCATAAAGAGTGTCCTTACCAAGACAGATCTTAAAGCCGTTGTATTCGGATGGATTGTGACTGGCCGTGATTTGAATCCCGCCGTCGACGTCGAGATGAAACAGGGAAAAATAAAGCAAAGGCGTTGGACAGATCCCAATATCGTAAACGTGCAGTCCGGCGGCAACCATTCCGGCAATAACCGCTTCGGCATAAGCATCGGAAGTGGCGCGGCAATCGCGCGCCACGCTAACCCGCTTGCCGCCCTTCTCGACGATCTCCGTGCCATGGACCTTGCCCAGCAACAATGCAAAGTCTTTGTCGAAATCCACCTCGGCCAAACCCCGGATGTCGTACTCGCGAAATATGGCCGGATTCATTGAGTCCTCCGAGCCATGCGCCGACGAGCCAAGCGTGCAGCCAGAATAATTGCTTGCTTCATGCTGCTTGCGTCAGCCTTGCCGGTGCCCGCGATATCGAATGCCGTGCCATGATCAACCGATGTGCGAATGAAGGGCGGACCCAATGTGAGCGCGACGCCGCCGAAGAAATGATGCAGCTTTAGCGGAATCAGGCCTTGATCGTGGTACATGCAGACGACGGCGTCATACTCACCGCGTGCCGCGAGGTGGAATATACTATCGGCCGGAAAGGGTCCGTAGGCCGGAACACCTTTCTTGCGCGCCGATTGCACAGCAGGCGAGATGACGTTGATTTCCTCGTCGCGCGCCACTTTCGTGAAGCGGATGTGGCCTGTCACCGGCACCACCCGGAGCTTGGCGCCGATGAGCATCATCCGGCATTCCGTGGTACGGCTGAGCTCGGCAAACAACTCTGTATGGCCTGGATAATCGTAACCAGCGTCGATCAAACTGCTCTTGCTGATGGGCGCCGTTGCAATCGCGTCGGCGACTTTCGAGAGCGCTAACTGCGCCGCAACGCAAATATATCTAAATGCGCCGTGGCCACCGGCCCGAGATGCAATCCCCGGCCGTGATTCCCTAACCGTCAAAGTCGACAGTGAACACACGACGTGAGCGCTACGATGATTGAGCAGAGGTAGAAGCGGTTGACCTTGCTGCCAGCAGATCAAGGGTGGGGCATTTCTCTGACGCCGGCGGGTTCTTTGCAATACTCCCCAGTCGCCCAAAATCAAGGGTCGCGAGACCTTCTTGATCACGGGGTCCGCAAGGGCTTTGAGAATGACTTCGGGACCGATTCCTGCCGGATCGCCCATGGTAACGGCGATGATCGGCCTATTCGACATGAAATACGGAACTCCGTACCGGAATAACGGGGCTCATTGACCGCGCTGGTTATGGCAGAGACAAGGGATTATGGTTTTTTGGAAGAAAACGGATTCAACGAGTCTAAGATGTTTGAGATGGCGCCTTTCTCCGAATCCTTCTCCGGCGGAGGAGGCGTTAACACATCCGGCGCATCGTCGGCGGTTTCAGTGGTGAAGAGCGGAACCCCGAGGACACTGACAATGCTTTTTCCGGCGAGCGGGCTTTTCGGATCCTCCTCTTCAAAGGGAGTCTCCTTGACGATATACGAGAACGGATTGAGGTAACTCATGAAACTGCGGTCTTGGCGACGTGTGACGCGATTGGAATTGGCCACCAGAGTACTCATCGTGCCTTCCTTCGAATCCTCTGGTTTGAACGTAACGCCGGCCACTTTGACATCGACTCTGTGTTTACGGCGCAAATCGGTTTTAAGCCATTTCGCAAAACGTTCCTCGAGCGTCTTGTTCAGAAGCTCTTCTTTGATGCGTGGAGCTACGCTGCTGAGGGGCAATACATTGCCGGGTTCGCGCCCTTCGAGCTTGACGATGTGGATCCCCATATTGGTGCGGAACGGCTCGCTCACTTGACCCACCGACAATTTCTCGAACGCCACCTCTTCGATGCCGGCAATCAAAGTGCCGCGGTTAACCCAGCCGATTTCTCCGCCGGCCGCGCGCCCGGCTCCTTCGGAATTCTCAGCTGCCAGAGTCGCGAAATCCTCGCCCGCGAGTATTTTTGCGTAGATCTCTTTGCCTCTTGCCATCGCGCTTTGAACGCGGTCCGGGGGCGCATTTTCCGCCAGTGGCAATAAAATATGACGAATACGGGCGCGGTCATTACCGCGAAATTTTTTCGCGTTGAGCTTGTAATAGCGCTCCACGTCATCGTCCGTGATGCTGACTTTGCGCTTGACTTGCCGATCGATGATCTCGCTTTTCTCCATTTCGGACTTGACCGACGCTTTATAACTGGCCAAGGTCTGGCCTTCCCTGCTCAGAGCTACTTTTAGATCCTCATCGGACAAGCGATTATTTTTTTTGACTTGTTCGATGTAGCGAGAGACGTCATCGTCACTGATATTGATACCCGACTCCCGGACTTCGGCTTCGAGGAGTTTATCGGTAATAAACTGCTCTAAAACTTCGCGGTCGGTGGCACTGATCTGATCAAGGTTACCCGTGGGGAAAGCGCGGCCCATTTTGGTTTTCGCATACGTGTTCAAGCTTGACAGCGTATAGGGCTCACCATTGATCACGACAAGCAATTGTTCGATGACCGCGGCGCAAGCACTATGTGGAATAACCAGGAGGAAAAATACCAGGAGGCTTTTTTTAATGGCTTGCCTCAGCATAATTATCTCGATCCGCAGCAGGTGAAAAACAACTAGAACCAGGGATTAGTTACCACACTCGAAATCAAAAGCCAAACAAACCGATGGGCGGACACTCTCGCGCCGTGGGGACCGACGGCCACACACGCACCCTTAACGTATCACCATGCAACAACTAGGACCGTCAGTTAATGAGCGCTGCTGTCTTGATATCTCCACGCTCCGGCGAGCACTTGGAAAATCCGTAACCTCCAACACCATGCGTCTACCGCAGACCGCCGGCATCCCGTGATCGTTTACGCCGGCAGCGATTCCGGCTGAAATTTGTCCACGGCCGGAAGGTCGTGAATCGACCGTAGCAGCTCTGCGACTTCGTCCATGAGCGGCTGCCACGCCAAATTTCGCGGAGTAAAGGATAGCCGTCCGTCGGGCGAAAGACGGAAACGGCTCTTTTGTTTGCGAATAAGCTCCAAGAGCTTTTCGACTTTCACCGGCGACTCGGGGTGGAAAAGCAAAAATACTTTGCCGTCCGAGACGCTGATCTGTTGGACCAAGAACTCTTTCAGCGTGCGGCGCAGATTCATGACGAGAAAGAGATTTTCGACGACATCGTTGTAAGGTCCGAAGCGATCCTTGATCTCTTCTTTCAGTTCATCGAGCTCCCCGATGTTGCGCAGGCTGGCCAGTCGCTTGTAGAAATAAAGCCGCTGATTGGCATCGGGAATATAGGTGTCGGGAAAATAAGCCGAGATGCCGAGGCGAATCTCCGGGTCGACTTCCGGCAAAATCTCTTCGCCTTTCAGTTCCTGTATCGCTTTCTCCATCATTTCGGTGTAGAGCTCGAAACCCACCGCGGTGATCTGTCCCGATTGTTGATCGCCGAGCAAATTGCCCGCGCCGCGGATTTCTAAATCGTGCAGCGCGAGCTTGAATCCGCCACCGAGCCCGTCGATCTCTTGCAGCGCGCGCAAACGTTTCTCGGCATCCGGCGTGATCGCCTTTTCTCCGGGAATGAGCAAATAGGCAAAGGCGTGCCGATGCGAGCGGCCGACGCGGCCGCGCAGTTGATAGAGCTGCGCCAGGCCGAATTTATCGGCGCGGTTGATGATGATCGTGTTGGCGTTGGGAAAGTCGAGACCCGACTCTATGATCGCCGAGCAGACCAGGACTTGGGTCTTGTTATCGAGAAAATCAACCATGACCTTTTCCAACTCTTTGGGCCGCATCTGGCCATGCGCCACGGCGATTTTCGCCTCCGGCACTTGATCGGCGAGCTTGAGCGCCAGGCGATCGATCGTTTCGACCCGGTTATGGAGAAAAAACACCTGGCCGCCGCGCTCCAGCTCGCGCAATATCGCGTCACGGATCAATCTTTCATCATAGCGCGTCACATAGGTTTGAATCGCCAGGCGATCGACCGGCGGTGTTTCGATGATGCTCAAGTCGCGGATGCCGACCAGCGACATGTGCAGCGTGCGTGGAATCGGCGTTGCCGTGAGACTCAAAACATCGACCAGTTGGCGAAGTTTTTTGAGGCGCTCTTTGTGCACGACGCCAAAGCGGTGTTCTTCGTCAACGATGACGAGACCCAAATCGCGGAACTCGACGTCCTTCTGCAACAAGCGGTGCGTGCCAATGACAACGGCGACCTGTTTGCCCCCTTCGACGGCGAGAAACGCGGCGCGCATGGCGACTTCAGTTTTACCGTAGCCGACGTCGCCGCAAATCAAACGATCCATGGGCTTTTTGTTCTGCATGCCGGCGAGGGTTTCGTCGATGGCGCGCTGCTGGTCGGGAGTTTCTTCGTACTCGAAAGCTGCTTCGAATTCCTTGTACATGTTATCCGGCGGCGCATAGGCGGTGCCCGCGCGCGCCTCGCGCAGCGCATAGAGCTGAACCAATTCTTCCGCCATCGCGAGAATCGACTTGCGCGCTTTGGCTTTAACCTTTTCCCAGGCTGTCCCGCCTAGGCGATCGAGCCCGGGCGCAGCGCCGTCGCCGCCGATGTATTTCTGCACCATGTTGATGCGGTCCACCGGCAAGTACAGACGGTCGCCGCCTTGGTATTCCAAATGCAGGAATTCACCTGCGACGCCAGCGACCGTTAAGAACTTCAAACCACGATAGACGCCGATCCCGTGGTCCAAATGGACGACGAAATCGTCCTGTTTCAGCTCGCTCAAGCTGGTGAGAAAATGGCTTGGATGAAGCTTGGCCGAAGCGACAGGTTGCCGCTTGCGGGTACCGAAAATTTCGTCAAACGTGACAAAGACCAGGCGCGCTTCTCGTAGGCGAAAGCCCTGATTGAGCTGACCGAATACGATCGCCTGAGCGAAATCCGTACGCGCCAATAACGCCGGTATAGGATCTTCGATAATCGGCAACTGAAAGTTGTAATTGCTCAAGAGGTCTCTTAACCGTACGGCGTCGCCCTTGGTCGGCGCCACGAAAATCACCCGTTCACTTCCCCATAGTTTCAAATGTTCAATGAGGGGCACGAGTGAAGGATCTTTGCCCGAATACGCCGTTTCCTGGCGAATATCCGTGGTCAAGTAAGACTCCACCGTAAGCATCGATTCTTGCGCCCGTTCCGACGCCGCTAAGACGCTGAGCGATTCGGCCTGTACTTGTGGAAATTGTCCAAGCGCGTCGCGCCATTCATGCTCGTTTAAATAAAGCGCGTCGACGGGCGTGACCAAACGATGCTCTTCCGTAGCCCGCGCGTTGCGCTCCTGGGTGAGCCGACCAAAGCGTTCGGCCTCGGCTTCAACCCGATCCGCGCCATCGAGCCAAATCAGCGTATTCTGCGGCAGATAAGAAAACGCCGGCACCAGCGGCGCAGTAAAATAGGGCGCCAAGAATTCGATTCCAGGGAACGAAATGCCCGCACGCGCAGATTCGAGAAGACTATTTTTTTCTACGCGATCCACTTCCAACTCCAGCGCGCGTTGATCCAACCGACGCAGCGCGATCTCCAGCCCACTTTGCTTGAGGGAGAACTCCTTCATCGGCAGCAGCAACATCTCTTCCTGTACCTGCGCGCTGCGCTGCGTCGACGGGTTGAACTCGCGAATGGATTCCAACCGGTCGCCGTCGAATTCGAGGCGCAGCGGCCAGCCGTAGCCCGGGGAATACAAATCGACGATGCCGCCGCGCACGCTGAAATCGCCGCGCTCCTCGACCAGCGGAACATTTTGAAAACCCCACTGCACCAGATGCTCGAGCAATGACTCGCGCTGCAAGTCCTGGCCCGCGACTAGGTAAAGATAGGATCGCTTGAGCGATTCTTTGGCAATGACCTTTTGCATCATCGCGGCCGGAGTCGCGATGAGAATCGGCGCCGATTCTTCGACTAGCTTGTAAAGCCCTTCCAAACGGCCGGCGATGTTATCGGGATGGGGCGAAAGTTTTTCGAGGGGCAGCACTTCCCAGGAAGGAAATAGATGCAAGCGCTTGCGAAACGGCGCCTCTGCGCGGTTTTCACCGAGAAAAAAATTGAGATCGTCGTAAAGATTTTCCGCGTCGCGGGCGCTGGAGCAAACGACGAGCATCGGCCGCATCGCGCGTTTTGCGGCCAACGACAGCAGATAGCCGCGCGCGCCGCCCTGAACGCCTTGAATTCGTTTCGCGCCGCTCCAATTTCCTTCGAGGAATTGTCCGATTCGCTCAGCCAGCGCGATGTCACTCATGAGAAAAAGCTAAACCGTTGAAGCTTGATTTTCGGAATTGTCGACACCGTAGGATTTGAGCCATGGGCCTCTGCTGCTTTCGCCCACGACTCCGCAGCTTGACAAAGTTCCTGAACACGAATCCGTAGAAAAGCCGGCTGGTAGTTCTCAAAGCGGATCAAGGCCTCATAGATCATTCGAACCGGCCCTTTAACCTCGCTGAAATCACAAAACAAACGGAACGCGGCGGCGAGCTGAATCAAACCTTCGAGAAAAGGTTTATTGGCTTCGTCAGCTTCCTGATAAAAACTCTCTAGGATTTCGTGGCATTCGAAGAATCGCCTGTCGTTAAACAGACGTATACCCTCGCGCATCCGAGCGTCCATAATTTTCTCTGGAATTTTAAGCTACCAGCTTCTCCGGTGAGCCTCAAGGCAGCAATTGTGACGGAGAGCGAACCCTCGTGGCTATTTTTGCTGGCTCGCCCACAGCCGTTTATCGTAATTGGCCACGGATGGGACTGCGGCGAGCCAGATGCAAATATCCGACATGGACAATACCAATGCGGACAGTGCAAAAGAGACGAGATAGCTGCCGGTCCAATCGTAAAACACGCCGCCCAGCCACGAGCCGAGAGCGCCACCGACACCCACCGCAACGGTTGAATAGCCGAGAATCGAGCCAAAACCCTTTCCGGAAAAAATGTCCGCTGTGAGCGCCGAAAAAATCACCGCGCGCGAGCCGAAGCCGATGCCGAAAAAAATCACATAGACATAAAGTAACCAGGCTTGACTCGGATCGCGCAGGATCATGAGCGCGCCGACGCCGACGATGGTCATCAGGATATTGAGCGTGTAGGCTATCTGCTTCGATAGACGATCGGCAATGAAGCCGAAAATCACTCTGCCGAAGCTGCTGGTGACACCCGCCAGGCCGAAGATCGACGCAGACAAGAGCTTACTAAACCCCACGTCCACCACGTGGGCAACCTGATGCGTGACGATAACCGTGGTGCCCGACGCCGCGGCAATGCGTGCGATAAACAGTAACCAGAACTGCAGGCTCTGCAGCGCGAGGCGTGCGGTCCATTGATTGTGATCGTCTTTTTTCTCGGCGCGGTGACGCAGATGTTCGCCGTGCGGGCCGTGCTGATAGAAAAGCCAAACGACCGGCAAAAGGCCGATGAAAACGATGGCGGCATAGATTTCAAAAGCGCGCGCCCAGCCGTAGCTTGAAATCAACCATTCACTCAGCGGCGCCAGTAGCATGATGCCCAGGCCGGTGCCGGCATAGACAAAACCGATTGCCGATGCCCGATTCGACGAAAACCATTCGGAGATCAAAAATATATGCGGCACCATGCCACTGAAGGTAAAACCGACCGCGAGGATAATGCCCAAACGAGATGTAGAGCTGCCACAAGGCCGACACCTGACTGCTTAGTAAAAGCCCGGCGACGAGAGTGATACAGCCGGCGATGGAAATTTTTTTGGTGCCGTAACGATCCAGAAGGTGGCCGACGAGAGGTGACAGAACGGCGTCAACTGAGAGCACGATGGAAAAAACGTATCCAGCAACGCGACGTTAAAAACACCGAAGGAAGAATGGATTCCACGGGAGAAACCGAGAACGACAAAAGCGATCGTAGCGACGAACCAAGGTGTGGGCGACAGACGCATGTTGAAAAGATTTCCTCTCATTAGCAAAGACCCCAGAGAGTCACAAGACAATCAAGAACTGTCGGCGTAAAAAGGCGCGCCTTCATGAAATCCCCGCGCCGCTCTTTGGCCGGGCCTCGACTGAAATAGCGCGGCAATGCATGAAAGACACAATGAATAAGTTGTCTTTTGCCTGGCCTGCGCTTATCCTATGTAAAACGAGTTATGAAACCTCTTAGCTTGGCGGGCGCGTTCTTGTTCATAGCGGCGTGCGCGACCTTGGAATCGCAAAGCGAGTTCTTGACCGGGCGCCGGGCATTATTGCGCGGCGAGCCTGACAACGCGCTTTCTGCTTTCGATCGAGTCGCGCGGAGCAATGCCGGCTTCATCACCGATTCGGTGTCGCCGAGACGAAGCATCTGGACCTATGTCGGGCGCGCGCACTACAACTCCGGTAGATACGCTGAAGCAAGAGCTGCGTTTGAAAAGGCCTTGTCCCAACTGAGCGACGATCATATCGCAAGATTATATCTCGGCCTGACCATACTTCATCCATCCGCTCCAAGCTTGCCGAGCAAGGCTTTCAGTTTGCAAGAGGTCACCTACGCTCTGCGCGAAGGCGTCGAGCCCAAGAGAGTC
>WNGO01003426.1_pt1 | contig 10225 bp, 5 predicted proteins | sample 5400511 | NCBI WGS metagenome assembly WNGO01 (sample SAMN13153380, study PRJNA577476) | soil metagenome | isolation source: 20 cm soil or saprolite under Garry oak tree replicate 2 | place: USA:California | collected 2016-06-15
CTGCCAGAGCCAGACGAGCACGCTGTTGCGGGACAACATCGTGTTCGACAACTGGGCGTTCGGCATTCACTGCTTCGACAAGCCGGTACCGGCTCTCCAGAACATCGCGCTCGAGGGCAACGTCGCGTTCAACGACTACGTCTGGGGCGTGCCGTCGGACGCGGACATCTTCGTTGGCGGCCACTTTCCCGCGTCAGGAATCGTCATCGATCAGAATTACACCTACCGTACGAATGACGCCGACACCAAGGCGGCCGACATCGGCTACAATCTGGTCGTAAACGACGACATCGTCTTCACCAACAACTACTTCGTCGGGGGGTGGGCTCATCTGGGTGCGTGGGCGACGGCCACCGTGGCGGGAAACACGCTGTTCGACTTTAGTGACGGCGGCATGGTGTGGAACATGGGGACTCTCAGCGGCCAGACGTGGAACGGGAACACGTTCTTTGGCGACTCCACGGCCCTGGCGTGGCGCTACGATACCAGTACCGTCACCACGTTTGACGGCTGGCGCACGCTCACCGGATTCCCCGATCCGGGCACCTACACGGGCAGTGCGCCAACCGGGGTCAAAATCGTGGTCCGCCCGAACCGGTACGAGCCGGGTCGTGCGAACATCATCGTCTACAACTGGGCGCAGCAGAGCACGGTCAGCGTGGATGTCTCGGGGATCCTCCAGGTGGGCGAACGCTACGTGGTCCAGAACGCCCAGGACTTCTATGGCGCCCCCGCGGCCGGCGGCATCTACACCGGCCGTCCCCTCCAATTGCCGATGCTCAGCGTCACGCCCCCGATCCCGCTCGGGATCACCACAGCTCAAACAGCGCCCGTCACCGGTCCGACCTTCAACGTGTTCGTCCTCATGACGACGAGCCGCGGGCGGTGCATTCCAGGGGCGCTAGGAGATTCAGAGCTGTCAGCAGATCCAGAGGGTTGCGGCCCTCCCCGTTGACTGCGACGACCTGGCACCCAGGCTGGGTGCGCTGCGCGCTCGCGTCGTACTTGCTGTTAGCCTCGTGCCTACAGCAAGACGTCGTCAAGGCCCGTCCCGGCACGCCCGGGACAGGCACGCTGCTCCCTGCCGGCCCGGAGTTCTACGCATCGCCGAGCGGCTCCCCGCTGGGCGACGGATCGCGCACCAAGCCGTGGGACCTGCAGACGGCCTTGAGCCAGCCGGCGCCGGTCACGCCGGGCAGTACGATCTGGTTGCGGGGGGGTCGGTACACGGGGGGGAGCGATCGCGCTGGGTTTCGCAGTAACCTGACCGGGACGGCCGACGCACCGATCGTGGTGCGCCAGTTGCCCGGCGAACGCTCCATAGTGACGAATAGCCTCGACGTCACGGGCTCGTATACGTGGTTCTGGGGCTTCGAAATCACGAGCGCGCGGCAAGGCGCCACGGGTACGGATTACGAGTATCTCGTCAAAGTCCACGCCGGCGTGGGGAATCGCTTCATCAATCTCGTGATTCATGACGGGCCGAGCTCCGGCGCGGCGAGCTTCACGCCCCTGTACACCACGGCGACCCAGCTCACCATCTACGGCTGCCTCATCTACAACAACGGGACGCACTTCAACTTGGACCACGGCCTCTATCTGCAAAACGACGTGGCCACCGGGACGGTGACAGTCGCCGATAATATCGTGTTCAACAACGAGGCGTTCGGCCTGCACGTGTATTCCGCGCCAGCGGACGGCCGCCTCAGCGGGTTCGACATCGAAGGGAATGTCCTGTTCGGCAACGGATCGATCAGTACGCCCGTCAATCGGAACAACGAAATCCTGATCGGCGGCACCCCGGCTGCGAACGACATTGTCGTCCGCAGCAATTTCACTTATCGGGAGGCGGCCTCGGGCTTCAGTCCCTACAAAGTGGCGGCGGAGATCGGGTATATCGATGGCGCCAAGGCGAACGGCGATCTCGTGCTGGAGAACAATTACTTCATCGGGGGCTTCTACATCAACCGGTGGTCGTCGGGGAACGTGCGCGGCAACCTGGTCTATGATTATGCGGGGCCGATGGTGCTGACCGACTCCAGCCTAAATGGTCAGACCTGGTCCGACAACCGGTTTTACGGCGTCTCCTCCCTGTCGAGCTGGCAACGTGCACCCAACAGCCCAGCGGACTTCGCGACGTGGCAGGCGCAAACGGGCTTGCCCGGTCCGGGCAGGTATGCGGGGAGCGGTCTCCCACCCAACCTCGTGGTCGTGCGCCCTAACCAGTATGAGGCCGGGCGGGCGAACATCGTCGTCTACAATTGGGAGCAGCACGCTACGGTCAGCGTGGACCTTGCTACGGTGCTCAACGTGGGGGATCGCTACGTCATGCGGAACGTCCAGGACTTCGATGGGACGCCGGTGGCCAGCGGGACCTACGAGGGGGGCAGTATTCAACTCCCCATGGCCGCCGTCACGCCGCCGGCTGTCATCGGGAGAGCTTCCACGCCGTCCCCGGTCACGGGGCCGACCTTCAATGTCTTCGTCATCATGAAGACGTCGTGACCCACTGACGTGCTGGTCGACGAGGGCAACAATCGCGTCTTAGGTAGTCCGTGTTGTTGCCTTGCGCCACTCTGACGCAGCCGCGCAACGGGCCAGCTTGCTCGAAACCCCAGCGCAGAATTCCTGTGAGGAGGTCTGCCGTGTTGCAAGCGGCAGCACCGGGCACAGGCCGCGTGCACTCGCCAGGTGCGCAGTCGGAGCACTACTTGGTAGTCGCGGGTGCGAGGTTTGCACCACCGCCGGCCATTCCTTCACTCGGGGGACCCATGTCCTCTCGCCCCGCGCCAGCGTTGGCGCTTTTCGCACTCGCGCCGCTCCTCCTGTTTCTTTCCTGCGCGCAGCAGGATACGGTTGCGCCCAGGGCCGCCAGCTTCTCCGCCACGAGCGTCGGCAACAACTACTATGTGTCGCCCTCGGGCAACGACGCGAACGCCTGCACTCAGGCCGCCCCTTGCTACACGATGCAACGCGTGAGTCAACTGCTTCAGCCGGGCGACAACGCTCACTTCGCCTCGGGCAACTACACTTGGAGCTACTCGGGGAATAAGACGACGAAGAGCGGTACGGCCGCCGCCCGCATTACCTATATTTCTGATGTAAAATGGGGCGCTAAAGCCTACGCACCAACTTGTGATCCAATCTATACAGAGGGCGATTATGTAGACATCATTGGTTTCGATGTTACAACCGGGAGCTGTCCCGAAGGTATAAATGTAAACGGCAATTACGATAGGGTGATCGGCAACCGCGTACACGATTTACCCGGATCAAGCGGCGGCGTTGCGGGCATTCTCGGTGACTGCTGCAACTATAACAAAACTGGCATCCAGATCATCGGCAACGTGGTCGACAACATCGCCATGGGCACCGGCTCGAACCTCATTCACGGCATCTATACGGCCGGCCCAGGTAGCATCATCATGAACAACATCGTCACGCGGGCTTCCGCAGCGTGCATCACGCACTACCACGGCGCCACGCGCTCGGTGGTCTCCAACAACGTGGTGGCCAACTGCAAATACGGCATTCAAATCGCCGCTGACGGCGCTATCACGTCGGACGACTACACGACCGTCAACAACAACATTGCGGTTAATAACGGCCGGGGGATTTTCGAATACCCGACAGCCGGTCCTCACAACGTCTACAATAACAACATCGTCTACAACAACTCCACAGCGAATTTTGATCTTTGCTGCGGAGGAACCCAGTCCGGTACCCTCACATTGACTGCTGCCCAATTCAGCGCGCTCTTTGTGAATTACACCGGCGACATGACCGGGGACTACCACCTCCAAAGCGGAGCGGTCGCGATTGACGCCGGAACGACGAGTTGTGCCGCAGGAGTGAGCGACTGCGTGCCTACAACAGACTTCGACGGCGTTTCCCGGCCGCAGGGCGCAGCCTACGACATCGGCGCCTACGAATACGTTTCCGTACCTCCTCCTTCAGATCCCGTTGCCCTGTGGCATTTCGACGAAGGTAGTGGGCAGACGGGGTCGGACGCCAGCGGTAACAACAACACCGGCACGTTGGGCGCGAGCGGCAACCCCGCTTGGGTCGGGGGACGGATCAACAGCGCGCTCCAATTCGACGGCGTATCCTCGAAGGTCACCGTCGCCCCCAGTTCCACCATCAATAACCTTACCGCGTTCACGTACGCGGCCTGGATCTACCCGACGGGAGCCGGCAATAGCGGGAAGGGCCGCCTCTTCGCCAAGGAAACCTCCGTCGGGTTCGACGACGTCTATTTCATGGTAAACACTGTCGATATAAACAACCCGTATATCGAAGCGAATATCAATAACACGGCGGGCGCCTCGTTTACGTCACAGTCCGCGCTTGGTTCGCTGCCCTTGAATGGGTGGTCGCATGTGGCAGTGATCTATACTGACGCGGGTGACCGCAAGCTCCATCTCTATCTCAACGGCAGCGAAGTCACGTATCAAACGCAGAACGCCCTCACCGGAACACTGAGGACAACGGCCAATACCCTCCTCATCGGCAACCGGGTCGCGGGCGACCGCGCGTTCACAGGTACGATCGATGAGGTGCGGCTCTATAACCGGGCGCTTTCCGCCTCGGAGGTCGCAGCGCTATTCAACAGCGCTCCGCCGCTTCCACCCGTTGCCCTGTGGCATTTCGATGAAGGCTCAGGGCAGACGGCGTCGGACGCCAGTGGCAACAACAACACCGGCACACTGGGCGCGAGCGGCAACCCCGCCTGGGTCGCGGGACGGATCAACAGCGCGCTCCAATTCGACGGCGTGTCCTCGAAGGTCACCGTCGCTCCTAGCGCTTCTATCAACAACCTTGCCGCCTTCACGTACGCGACCTGGATCTACCCGACGGGAGGCGGCAGTAGCGGGAAGGGTCGCCTCTTCGCCAAGGAAACCTCCGTCGGGTTCGACGACGTCTATTTCAACGTAAACATTGTCGATATAAACAACGCGTATATCGAAGCGGATATCAATAACACGGCGGGCGCCTCGTTTGCGTCACAGTCCGCGCTTGGTTCGCTGCCCTTGAATGGGTGGTCGCATGTGGCAGTGACCTACAATGACGCGGGTGACCGCAAGCTCCATCTCTATCTGAATGGGAGCGAGGTCACGTATCAACAGCAGAACATCCTCACCGGAACACTGAGGACAACGGCCAATACCCTCCTCATCGGCAACCGGGTCGCGGGCGACCGCGCGTTCACAGGTACGATCGATGAGGTGCGGCTCTATAACCGGGCGCTTTCCGCCTCGGAGGTCGCAGCGCTCGCCGCCCCCTAGCACCTCCAGTGCGCATGACACAATTGGTGTCTCGCCCGGGGGCATCTAGGCGTTCACGTCCGGGCTAGCGCCTCAGCTTGCCCGCGTGTTGCGCGCCCGGCGATCGTACTCCTGCTCTGATGCGAAGGGCGCACATCGATTTCCCTTAGCCCGGCTTCCTCGAACCAGCGTCGAAACGCCTTAAGCGTCTGAGGTTTGTCATAGATCGGGGACAGCATATCAAACGTGTCCAGGTAGGCCAACTCCTTGAGCGTTGCATCATCCGCATCCGGAAGCAGACTCGAGTAGTCCTGAATGAGCAACCTGGGGGTGAGCGGGAGCCCGATGCGAGGGACTTTCCTCAGAAGCCGCGCGAGCGGCCACATGAGATTAACGTACCTCTTCAAAGCTCCGTAGAGCGCCCGAGGGTCGCTGGGTTTGACAAGAGGCCGAACCCAGTACTTGGTGTTCAGCAGCCAGGTTCGCAGGTTCTTCACGTACACATCCGCTACGATACTGCCGCCCGGCTTCACGTGGCGCACGATCGACATGAAAGCCTCACGAGGGTCCGGCGTGTGCTGGAGGACACCGAAACAGAAAGCCTTCTCGAAGGAATTCAGCCGAAACGGCATTTCGTAGACACTCGCTTGGACCAGCAACAGGTTCTCATGGCTTCCGTTCGATGCGTAGTTCGCTTCGACCGCTCTCGAATAGTCGAACGACACGACCGTGGCGCCTGTCTTGAGCGCATGAACGGTGAATCGCCCTGAGCCACTGCCGACCTCCAAAATCACTTCACCTCGCAGGTCTCGTTCCCATTGGGTTTCCTTCTCGAAGCGCTCTTGTGAGACCGCGAAGCCAGTGTGTTGGTCGTACTGAGACCTACTGTGAATGGTCCACTCGACGCCGAAGCTCTCTGCGTAGTTCTCGTGGGTGACAAAGCGAGGTATGAAATCCCTCACAACGTAGGAGGCGCCGCTCAGCGGCTCGATCAACACCCCTTCCTTCACCCGCGATCCCTCCACAACGGGGCGGTCACCAAGCACCAAGGGCCGCCTTGACTTGGGGCATACGAGGATGTTCAAGTGCTCAGGTCTCATGCGCTGGTCTCCGGCAAGCTTCGACAATCACAAGCGGCTCAAACGCCGCATCACACGGGGGTCGCAACGCCGTTCCCCCGAAAGAGCTTATCCACGAGGGGGGCAATCGCCTCGTACGTGATCGGCACGGGACACGACGATCGCTGCCGCGAGTCGTCCCGCCACAGCTGCTCGAGCACACCAGCAATCCCCTCGACGTCACCGGACTCGCGAACGAGGGCCCCGAGGCGGTTTCCCTCGACCCCCGCGGCACTGGCCGCCGGCGCCACAACCAGCGTGGGGACGCCCATCGCAACCGATTCATAGAGCTTGGCGGGGATCTGCAGCTCTTGGTCCTGGGCCAGGACCACCGCCACGCGCGACTGGGACACCACGTCGAGCGCGTCGGCGCGAGACAAGAGGCCCAGCACCTCCACATACTGCTCGACGCCGGCGGCCGCGACTGCGTCGTTGAATACCTGAGCGTGGCCGGAATCGGCGTCACCGGCGATGCGTAGTTTCGAGCCGGCTCGGGCAGCCTCGGGATGATGCTCCAAGAAGATCCCAAGTGCCCGCATCACCGGCCCGAGATCCCGGCCTGCGTACAATCGGCCCGTATACGCGATGCCCAACCCCGGATACCGATGGCGCGCCGGTGACGGAACGCCATCCGGGTCGACGCCGTTGGGAACGCACACCACCGGCACGTTGGGATACTTCGCCGCAAGCACCTCGGCCAGCTGCGGCGTGTTCGTAATGACCCCATGGGCCGCCCGGAAGGCGAGGCGCTCCAGTCGCGGGGTGAGTGTGCGAAACACCCGCGTCCCGAGTCGCCGATGCGACTGCCAGACCTTCGGGAGCGGTCCCGCCCATGGATCCCGCAGGTCGATGAACCAACGCACCGCCTTTCCCATGGTGGCCATCCCCGCCACCAGGTGGGCGGAGTGCGGCGGGCCGGTACTCACGACAACCTGCGGCTGGAATTGCCGGATCACGGACCGCGCGCGCAGCGCCGCTCGGAGGATCCAGCCGTGGCCCTCGTCCGGAAAGGACAAGAACGTGGCGACCTCATTACCCAGCTGGCGCAGCAGACCGCGTGGCCACGCGGGACGTGGAACGCGCGAGATGGTCCGGGACAAGCCGAGCGATTTCCCGAAGGTCAGCCGGCGTAGCAGCCGGTAGCCGTCGCCCAGCGTCCAGAGACGTGGACACCATTCCACCTGCACACCGATCGCTGCGTCGTCCCCTCCGGGAGAGGCGGCGGTGACCACAGCCACCTTCCATCCCAGGCGGGTCAAGTACTTCGTGATGCCTCCCCAGCGAAGGCCGCCGACGTAGCCATCGGGAGGGAAGCTGTAGGTGATCACTACCAGCCGCCTTGCATCGCTCGGCACCTCGCCCGCGGGCGTACTCACGGGCATCCCTCTGATCCGCGGCGCGCCGCCACAACGAGCTCGTAGAATGCCTTAAGCCGCTCGCGGTGCAGCAGGAGACAGGCGAGCCCGTAAGTGATCACTCCCGCCCCGATCTGCGCAGCCAGCCGTAGGGCCCCGGTCCCCGCGCTGCCGCTGAGCCACCCGACCGCGAGCACCCCTGCCGCCATCAACAGCGTCCCGCTCAAAGCAGGCCACAGCGCCACGAGGTACGCTCTGGGGGACAGCGCGATCTTGGAGAACACTCGCCAGTACAGCAAGCTGGCGATCAGCGGATCCATCACCACCCATGCCATCGCGAGACCGACCGTCCCCCAGCGCTGCCCGCTGACGTAGAAGCTCGTGGGCATGACGACCGCCGCAGCGACCATTGTCCCCATCTCAAACTTCGTGTCCCTGATGGTATGGAGCACCTGAGGCAGGAGTGGCGTGATCGAGCGAACAGCCGCATAGGCGGCGAGGATCTGCAGCGGTGCGATCGTCGCCTCCCACTTGGAGCCGAGCACCGTGAGCACGAAGTCCCGCGCGACCAGAGCGAGCCCGACGCTGACCGGGAACGTTATCAGTGCGATGCCTTCGGTAATCCTCAGGAGGTACCGCCTCATGGCGGCACCGTCCTTCTGTACCGCGGAAAAGAAGGCCGGCGTCACCTGCCCCACCAGCGCCGTGATTTTGTCCACCGAGATGCTGGCCAAGGTCCAGCCGACGTTGTAGAAGCCGAGGGCGGCCTTCCCCAGGACGCGCCCGGCTACCAGGAAGTCCGCGTTCACGGAGCAGTACCAGCAAAGGCGGGAGATCAGGACGTTGGAACTCAGTGTTGTCGCGTGTTTGAGGGACTGCAGCCGCGGCCACGCCAACGGTGGGTGCCGCAACCGGAGCACGGCTCCCGTCGAAATCAGCGCGCCCAGCACGCCGCCGCACACGAGTGTCCAGTACCGAAAGCCTGCCAAGGCGAGGCCGATCATGCTGATGGCCAGGACCAGCGCCTGGCCCAGGTCAATGAGCGCGAGCGCCTTGAAGCGCAGCTCCCGCTGCAGCAACGCCAGCGGCACGGTCTTGAACGAGGTGATGACGAAGGTGGTGCTCATGGCCGCGACGACGAGCGGCAATTGGGCAGCGTGGAAGAAGCGCCCCAATGGGATCGCCACAGCGCAGGACGCGACCAGGCTCGCCAGCCCCAACAGCACCGCCAGGCCGTTGAGCTGGTTGATCTGCGCCACGCTCAGCTCGCGCACGGCCAGCACAGCTGTGCCCAGGCCAAATTCGGCGACCAGCGTGATCAGTCCGAGGTAGATTGCGGCCATGCCCACGAGGCCGTAGTCCTCCGGGGTGAGCAAGCGGGCGACGATCAGCCAGGATGCCCAGCTGAGCGCCTGGCTGGCCCACTTCGCCGCCGCCGTCCAGGCGACGCCGCGCAGGAGCGAGCGATCCAGGGCCCGGACCTCGACGGGTCTACCGGACCCTGTCGCTTCGGAAATCACCGCCATGTCACGCACAGTCTACGCCCGGAAGCAAGAGCGAGACCAGCCCGGGCCAGCGCGCTATCGATGCGCGCTGTCGCGATCGCGCAACGGTCCAGGCGGGGGCACGTCCCTTGCACCGTGGGCCTCGTCGTGTCTCGCGAGGTTGGGGACGAGGGCATGTGCGGAATCGTGGGGATCGTCAAACTGAACCAGCGGGAAACCGTGGACGAGACGCGTCTCACGCGGATGCGGGACGTGCTGCGCCACCGCGGGCCGGACGGCGAGGGCCTCTGGATCGAGGGACCGGTGGGCCTGGGGATGCGCCGGCTCGCGATCGTGGACGTGCTCGGCGGCCGGCAGCCGATGGCCAACGAGGACGGGACGGTTTGGATCGTCTACAACGGCGAAATCTACAATCACGCCGCCCTTCGGCCCGCGCTCGAAGAGCGTGGTCACAGCTACCGCACTCGCAGCGACACCGAGACCATTCTGCACCTGTACGAGGAAGAAGGAGAGCGCTGCGTCGAGCGGCTCCAGGGGATGTTTGCGTTTGCGCTGTGGGACCGGAAGCGCGGGCGGCTGCTGCTGGCGCGCGACCGGCTCGGCATCAAGCCGCTCTACTACGCGTGGACCGATCACGAGCTCGTGTTCGCATCGGAGATCAAGGCGATTCTAGCCGGGGGCTCCGTTCGCCCGGCGCTGAACGAAGCGATCGTCCCCGAGTTCCTGGCAAGAGGATTCGTGGCCGGCGAAGAGACGTTCTTCCGCGGGGTGCACAAGCTCCTGCCGGGGCGGACCCTCTCGTGGTCATGCGCCGACGGACCCCGGCAACGCCGCTACTGGCAGTTGTCGATGACGACCGACGACGGCGCACCGAGGACGCTCGAGCACTGCGGACGCGAGGTGCGTGCGCAGCTGGCGGGGGCGGTCCGGAGCCACCTCATGAGCGACGTACCGCTCGGGCTGTTCCTGTCGGGCGGGATGGA
>WNGO01003427.1_pt1 | contig 10223 bp, 7 predicted proteins | sample 5400511 | NCBI WGS metagenome assembly WNGO01 (sample SAMN13153380, study PRJNA577476) | soil metagenome | isolation source: 20 cm soil or saprolite under Garry oak tree replicate 2 | place: USA:California | collected 2016-06-15
AGCGGCAACTCGAGCACGCGCGCGCCGCTGTAGTCGGCGATCCCGCCCATCACATCGAGGCGGCCGGGCGCGCGCGCGATGGAGATGGGACGTTCGGAGGAGAAGAAGCTGCACAGGCGCGTATCGGGCGACGAGCCCAAGGACTGCAACAGATCGAGCGTGGGCTGGAACCAATTCACTTCAGCAGTCCGCGACGCCGTAACGCCGCCTGCAGCACCGGCTCGATCGCGCGGCGCAGCGGCTCATTCGCGTATCCGACCCACGCTACATCAGTGGTCAGGTCGAACGGGGCGTCCACCGCCGCACCCGCCGGATCGGTGATGATGACGCCCGCTTCCGCCGCGATCATCGCGGTGCACACGTCGTATGGATGACAGCACAGACTGCCGGGCCTGACGAGCGGGCGCAGGTCCGCGACGAACCGGTCGTGACCCGCGGTCAGCTCGTACAGCTCGCCGCCCGTGCAGGCGTACTGATCCTCGAAGCACGCGGCGCGGCGCGGCTCCGGCTGCACCAGCGCGTGCATGACCTCGTCGTCGATCGCGCCCAGGATCTCCCGCGCGCCGGGGAAGAAGCGCACCACGGTCGCGAACCCGTGCGCGATCGTGGCGGCGCCGGAACGCCGCAGCGTGAGTGGCGCGGCCTTGCCCGACATGCGATTCCAGCGCCGCGCCTCCATGCCTTCCCCTCGCAGCGCCCACAGCTGATCCGAGAGGTGCTGCTTCAAGAGCGGAATCTCGGTCTGCACCGCGAGCACGATGTCCGCGAGCCGCGTCGCTGGACCACGGTTTCGCGCGACGCCGGTCAGTATCCAGGCGCTGCGTTTCTGGTACATCAAGCCGCGCGTGCCGTCGAGCGGATCCACCAGTAAGCGCCAATGGCAGTCGCTCTCGCGTGCACCGCGCGGGAGGGTCAGCGGAGCCGGAATTCCCTCAGCGACGACGCACACCGGTTCGTCGCGCGCCAGCTCACTGAGACCACGCACGAGCGCCTCTTCACCCAGGCGATCGATGGCATAGATCGTGTCGCCCGCATCGCCTGCCGTCGCCGCGAGCTGTTCCGGGACCTGCCCCGCGCACGCGTCTACGACGGCGTCGCGGATCGCGGCATGCATTGCAAGAATCGGTTCGAGCAGCCGCTCTGCGCCGGCTCTGTCACCAGTCATTGCCGCCCCTTCGCCGCCGCCTCATCACGCCGCCCTTCGCCGCCGTTTGTATAGTGAGCGCTCGAGACCGCCTGCAGCTCGGCGGCTTTCTCTTCGGGCGCCGTGTCGTTCAGAAAATTCCCGCCCCCGATTTCTGGGCCGGCGAGATACTTGAGCAGTCCCGGCTTGCGCAGCGGCGGGTGAATCTCGATGTGAAAGTGGAAGCCCGGATACGGGCGATCGGTGGGCGCCTGGTGCAGTACCATCACATAGGGAAACGACATCCGCCAGAGATTGTCGAGCCGGATCAGCGTCTCGCGCAACACGATCGCAAAGTCGCTCAGCTCGGAGGCGCTGAGATGCGCAAGGCTCGCGCGGGTCTCGCGTGGCGCGACGTACGTCTCGTACGGGTAGCGTGCGAAGTACGGAATAAATGCTAGCGCCATCTCCCGCCGCGCTATCAGCCGTCTGCCGTCTGCTTCCTCGGCCTGAATAATCTCCTGAAACAGTGGCCGATCGTGTTCGGCCAGATAGGTCGCCTGCGCCTCCGCTTCGAGCTCGATCGTCTTGAACACAAAGTTGGTCGCGTAAATCTGGCAGTGCGGGTGCGGATTGCTCACGCCGACGACTTCCCCCTTGTTTTCGAATACCAGCACGTGGCGCACCCCCGCCCGGGCGCCGAGCTGGCGGTACTGCGCTTGCAGCGCTTGCAAGAGCCCGAGGACGTCGGCTTCCGGCAATTGGGCGAGTGTGAGATCGTGTCGCGGCGAGTAGCAGACGACGCGCGACACCCCGTGCGCAGGGCTGTTGCGGTAGATACCGTCTGGCGGAGCCGGGGGGGGGACCGGCGCGGTGAACGCAACACAGGGGTGATCGTTGTCGAACACATAAACGCCGTTGTATTGGTCGTTGCGTTTCCCCGAGCTGCGCTCGTTCCCGGGACAGAGGTAGCAATCCGCGACGTAACGCGGCAGGCCGGTGTGCGCGGAATCCGCCACGCGCTCGCCCTGCCAGGGCCGCTCGTTGCGATGCGAGGACACGATTACCCACTCGCGCCGCAGTGGATGCCAACGCTGTTCCCAGACCATGTCCCTCTCGGTTTGACAAGACGCCGGAGCGAGCCGAGTATCGCCGGGATGATACGACACGGCAAGGACGGCTATGAGCCGCGGCCGGAGCACCACTTCACATTTGGTCTCTGGACCGTCGGCAATCCCGGACGCGATCCATTCGGTGAACCGGTCAGGCCGGTGCTCGCGCCGACGGCGATCGTGCGCAAGCTCGCCGAGCTCGGCGCCTACGGCGTGAATCTGCACGACAACGATCTCGTCCCCTCGGGCGCCAGTGCGGCGGAGCGCGATAAGATCGTGCGCGAGTTCAAACAAGTGCTCGCCGATACGGGCATGAAAGTGCCGATGGCCACGACGAATCTCTTCTCGGACCCGGCGTTTCGCGACGGCGCGTTCACCAGCCGCGATCAGCGCGTGCGCGCCTACGCGTTACAGAAAACGATGGCGGCGATCGACCTCGGCGTTGAGCTTGGCGCTACCACCTATGTGTGCTGGGGCGGAAGAGAAGGCGTCGAAACCAACGCGGCCAAGGATCCGCGCACGGCACTCGCGTGGTACCGCGACGCCATCAACTACCTGTGCGAATACGTGCGGTCAAAGCGCTACGATCTGCGCCTCGCGCTCGAGGCAAAGCCGAATGAACCGCGGGGCGACATCTTCCTGCCGACCACCGGCCACATGCTCGCTTTCATCTATACGCTCGATCATCCCGAGATGGTGGGCGTCAACCCCGAAGTCGCCCACGAACGGATGGCGGGGCTCGATTTCTCCCACGCCGTCGCCCAGGCGCTCGAGGCCGGCAAGCTGTTTCACATCGATCTGAACGGGCAACAGGTTGGCCGCTACGACCAGGATCTTCGCTTTGGCAGCGACGACCCCAAGGGCGCGTTTTTCCTGGTCAAGCTGCTCGAGGACGCGCAGTGGCCCGGCATGCGCCACTTCGATAGCCACGCTTACCGAACCGAGGATGAAGCGGGCGTGTGGGACTTTGCCGCCGGCAGTATGCGGACCTATCTGATCTTCAAGGACAAGGTCGCCCGCTTCCATGCGGATCCGGAAATCCAGCAACTGCTCGCCGAGGTTGACGGTGGCAAAGCCGGCGCGCGCGTCGCGTTCAATGAGCTTCGCAACACGAAGTTCGATCTCGCGGCGCTGCGCTCGCGGGGCTACGCGTACGAGCGACTCGATCAGCTCACCATGGAGCTCTTGTTGGGAGTGAGATAGGTGGCGGCGCCGGCTGATCTCTTTCTCGGCCTCGACATCGGTACCAGCAGCGTCAAATCCATTCTCATCAGTCTAGACGGCAGCGTCGCAGCCGTGGCGACCGCTCCACTGTCACTCGACACGCCAGAGCCCGGCTGGGCGGAGCAGGATCCCGAGGCCTGGTGGGATGCCGCCCGCGCGGCGATCCGGGACGCGCTGGCGCGGCGCGCCGGTACGCGTGTCGCGGGGATCGGGATCTCCGGCCAAATGCACTCGTCCGTCTTTCTCGACAAGCGCGGTGCGGTGATCAGGCCGGCGCTGCTGTGGTGCGACGGCAGAACCACGGCGGAGTGCCGAGAGATCGTGACGCGCGCCGGCGGCGAGACGCACCTGCGCGAGTGGGTGTGCAACCCCGCGCTGGAAGGCTTTACGCTGCCGAAGGTGTTGTGGCTGCGCAACCACGAACCCGCCGCGTTCGCGCGACTCGCCACCGTGCTGCTCGCCAAGGATTTCGTGCGGCTGCGCCTGACGGGCACAGTCGCCACCGAGCCCTCCGACGCGTCCGGCACGCTCATGTTCGATCCCGTCCACCTTCGTTGGAGCCGGGAGATGCTGGACGCGGTCGAGCTCGCGCCGTCATTGCTTCCCGAGGTAGCTGGATCATCGGCCGTGCTCGGCCACGTCACCAAGGAAGCTGCCGCCCTGACGGGGCTCGCGGCCGGCACGCCGGTGGTGGGGGGTGGAGCGGACAACGCGTGCGGTGCGGCAGGCGTGGGCGCGATCACTCCCGGCGAAGCGGTGTCGAGCTGGGGCACATCCGGAACCGTACTGGCTCCCACGGCGCAGCCTCGCGTGGATCCGAAGCTGCGGGCGCATACGTTCTGTCACGTCGTGCCCGATGTCTGGTACGTGATGGGCGTCGTCTTGTCGGCCGGCGGAGCGTTCGCCTGGTATCGTGATCAGTGCGCGCGCGATCTGCCGGATGGGGATCGAGACACGCAGCTCGTCGAGGAAGCGGCAACCGTACCCCCCGGGGCTGACGGTGTGACGTTCCTTCCCTACCTCCAGGGAGAGCGGACGCCGCATCGGGACGCGTCGTTGCGGGCCGCGTTTACGGGGCTCAGTCTGGCACACACCCGCAATCACATGACGCGCGCTGTACTGGAGGGCGTGTGCTTCGCACTGCGCGACTCACTCACCATTCTCCAGGAGCTTGGGCTTGCCCCAGGTCATCTCCTGCTGACGGGTGGAGGCGCGAAGAGCGCGTTTATTCGGCAGTTGCAGGCAGATGTTTTTGGTCTTCCCGTCACGACCGTCAATCGCGAAGAGGGCGGGGCGTACGGCGCGGCGCTGCTCGCGGCAGTGGGAACGGGAGCGTTTCCCGATCTCCAGACCGCGGCGCAGCGGACCCTCACGCGCCAGGCGCTCACGCCACCGAACCCAGAGATCCACAGAACGTATGAGGCCATCTATGACCGGTTCCGGGAACGCTTGGTTGCCGCGCGCTAGGCCCCGGGGCGTGCCCTCGGGGCTAGCCGCGCTCGTGTGTTTCGCGGCCCTGGCCGCGTGTCGCTCCGCGCAGACCGGGGACTATCAGAATCCCGACCTGCCGTTCGAGCATCGCGTGGCCGATCTCGTGGCCCGCATGACGGTCGAGGAAAAAGTCTCGCAGATGCAGGACGTCGCGCCGGCAATCAACCGGCTCGGCATTCCCCGATACAATTGGTGGAACGAGGCGCTGCACGGCGTCGCGCGCTCTGGGTTAGCGACATCGTTTCCGCAGGCGATTGGGCTCGCCGCCACCTGGGACGATTCGCTGATCTTCCGCATGGCGACTGTCATCTCGGACGAAGCTCGTGCGAAGCATCACGAGTACGTACGCCGTGGCTCACGCGAGCGCTATCAGGGACTCACCTTCTGGTCGCCGAACATCAATCTGTTCCGCGATCCGCGCTGGGGCCGCGGCCAGGAGACATACGGGGAGGACCCGTTCCTCACCGGCCGGCTCGCCGTGCAGTTCATCCGTGGGATGCAGGGCGATGACCCGAAATACCTGAAGACGGTCGCGACCGTGAAGCATTTCGCCGTGCACTCGGGGCCCGAGCCCGCGCGCCACACTTTCGACGCGATCGTCAGCGAGCGCGATCTGCGCGAGAGCTATCTGCCGCACTTCGCCGCCGGCATCCGGGAAGGCCACGCCTACTCGCTGATGTGCGCCTACAACCGCGTGGACGGGAGCCCCGCGTGCGGGAGCGATCTCCTGCTCAAAGACATCCTGCGAGGCGAGTGGGGCTTCTCGGGCTACGTCGTGTCGGACTGCGGCGCCATCAACGACATCTACGAGCGCCATAGGGTCGCACCGACGGCTGCCGCCGCGTCGGCTCTGGGTGCGAAAACGGGAACTGACCTCGAGTGTGGCAACGTCTACGCGAACCTCGTAGCCGCCGTGCGACAGGGACTGATCACCGAGCAGGCGATCGACACCGCGGTGCGCCGGCTGTTTCTGGCCCGCTTCCGGCTCGGCATGTTCGATCCGCCCGAGCGGGTGCGCTGGGCGCAGATCCCGATCGGCGTGCTTGACCAGCCGGCGCACCGCGCGCTCGCCCGTCAGGTGGCGCGCGAGTCCATCGTGCTCCTCAAGAATGCAGGCAATCTGCTGCCGCTCCGCAAAGACCTCGGGACCATCGCCGTCATCGGGCCGAACTGCGATGACCGGCGCATGCTGCTTGGCAACTACGAGGGAGCCCCCGCCGATTCGATCACGCCGCTACGCGGCATCCGCGAAGCTGTGTCGCCCGGCACGCGCGTGCTCTACGCCCGCGGCTCGGACCTGGTTGTTGCCGGCGACTCGGGGCTTGGCGAGGCGGTCCGCGTGGCTGAGCAAGCGGACGCGGTGGTGCTCTGCCTTGGCCTCAGTCCGCGGCTCGAGGGTGAGGAGATGCATGTAGAGATCCCCGGATTCCGTGGCGGCGATCGCACGCGCATCGACCTGCCCGACGCGCAGGAGCGGTTGCTCGAGCGCATCGTTGCCGTCGGCAAACCCACCGTGTTCGTCCTGATGAGCGGTAGCGCCGTCGCCGTGAACTGGGCGCAGGAGCACGTCCCCGCGATCATCGAAGCGTGGTACGGTGGCCAGGCGGCGGGGAGCGCGCTCGCCGACGTGCTATTCGGCGATTACAACCCGGCCGGGCGGCTGCCGGTGACGTTCTACAGGAGCGTGAACGACCTGCCGGCCTTTGACGACTATCGCATGGCAGGGGGTGGTCGCACCTACCGCTTTTTCAAAGGCACGCCACTCTACCCGTTCGGCTACGGCTTGAGCTACACCACCTTCGCATACAAGAACCTGCGCACGAGCGCGGCGACACTGCGCGCCTCCGACACGGCTGTAGTTCGGGTTGACGTGACGAACACTGGTCAGCGTACTGGGGACGAGGTCGCGCAGCTCTACGTGCGCCACCTCGGCTCGCGCGTGGAGCGACCGAATGAGGATCTGCGGGGCTACCGACGCATCACGCTCAAACCGGGCGAGACACGCACCGTGGAATTCTCCCTTCCGGCGGCCTCGTTGGCTTACTGGAATTCCGACTTACACCGGTGGGTGGTCGGGACGGAGCCCGTGGAGCTCGCCGTGGGCGCCTCGTCGGCCGGCATTCGCGTGCGCCGCAGAATTCAAGTGGCGAGCCGCTAGAGGCCGATCTCGAGCTTGGTGACCGACGCGGGCGGGAAGGTGTAGGCGAGCGTGCCCCCCCCGCCGCGCGCCGGCACGTCGGCTGACGTGGGCGCGACGACGTTCGGCGCGGTGAACGTGTTCACGTCGTGTACCGTGTGTGCGGCGAGAGTTGTGGCGCGCACAGACTGAGCTGCCCCACCACGCAACGCGATCTCCGTTTCGCGCGCCTCCGTGAGGGAGGGGTTCGTCACGGTGAGCGTGAGCGTCTTCTCCCGCAGCGACGCGGAGCCGTTCAGGCCCCACAGCCCCTGTGCGGCGCCTTGCTTGTCGGTCCACGACACCCGCGGGGCTGACCACAGCGTGCGCACCGACGTGGCCCCCTGGTGCGCGGCGTACATCGCGAACACATGGTAACTCGGCGTCACGACGAACTGCGCCTGGTGTGCGAAGAAGAGCGAGTGAATGCAGTTCACGAGCTGCGCCACGTTCGCCATCGCGACCTTGTCGGCATGGCGGTTGAACGTATCGAGCGTCAGTCCGGCGACGAGCGCGTCGCGGATCGTGGATTGCGACTCGAAGAGGTGCGACGGATCGACGAGCGGCGCCGTGCGGTGCCACGCGCCCCATTCGTCCACGACGAGCTTCACACGGTGCTCGCGGTCCGCTTGCCGCATGGCCTGCCAGTGGGCGGTGACGAGTCCCTCCATGCGGTCCGCACTCGCGAGCAGCTCGTACCAGCCGCGGTCGTCGAACGCCACCGCGTCGGCTCCGGCGTCGCCGGCGCTGCAATAGTGGTGCAGTGCCCAACCCCACACCCGATCCAGGGAGCCGCGCTCGGCCATCGCGGCGAAAAAGCGCCGCGTCCATTCGAGGTCCCCACCGTTCGGACCCGAGGCGACGAACCGTAGATCCACGCCGTATTGCGGCACCGCCCACGTCACGAAGCGACGGTACTCGGACGCGTACCCCTCAGGTGTGAAGTTGCCGCCGCACCCCCACGACTCGTTCCCCACACCCCAGTAGACGACGGCGAAGGGGTTGCGGTCTCCTCCCGCGGCGCGGACGTCCGCCCAGCTCGTGCTGCCCGCGGGCGAGTTGCAGTACTCGAGCCACTCCCAAAACGCGCGGGCGGGCAGCGACCGGACGTTGACCGCGAGATACGGCTGCGCGCCGACGAGGCGGCAGAAACGCAGGAACTCACTCGTGCCGAACTCGTTGGGGTCGTAAGTCGCGGGGACGATACCCAGATCCTTGTAGCGCGGGTCGTCGCTCCAGAAATTGGTGCGCCGCGGGCGCCGCGCCCGCGGGCCGACACCGTCCCGCCAGTCGTAGGAATCGGCGAAGCAGCCACCCGGCCAGCGGATCACGCTCGGCTTGATAACGCGCAGCGCCTCGGCGAGCGCGCGCCGCACGCCGCCTACGTTCGGGACTTTCGAGCCCTCTCCCACCCACACGCCGTCGTAGATCACGCCGCCCAGATGTTCGGTGAAATGCCCGTAGATCTCGGGCGCGATGGTGCCGATCGGCTCGTCCAGCAGGACTTCGACGTGGGCGTCAGGGAGGCGTGCGCGGCGCCGTGGAGTGAGTGGAGGACCCAGCACCGCAAGCCCGGTGGCCCCGGCCGTCCGGATAAACTCGCGCCGGCGCACTAGCGCAGCGCCTCGGCAGCCGTCTGCGACCAAGCGACCCATTCGAGCCCCGAGTGCCTGAGATCGCAGCGGCAGATCGGCTTGCGGAGTGGTCCCCGGATGTAAGGCCCGAGTTTCTCGCCCGTACTCGGGTTGACGTAACCGTAGTCGACGGGCGGACCGTGATCGATCTCAGCAAGGGTGGTGTCGAACAGGTACGAAAGACCGAAACTCAGGCAGCGATCCGCCCCTCCGATGTCGAGGCGCGGGGTGTACCCCACGTCAATCAAGCGCTCGTTGTACTCTCCAGCCGGCTCGAGCGTCAACTCGAAGCGAAAGTCCGGAACTGAGTCGCCGCACGAGAACTCGGCGAACGCGCCGCTCGGCCCGAGCTGTTGCGCCCGCGCCTGCAACATCTCGAGCTGCGCCCGCTGAAAAGCATTGCTGATGCTGTGCGTGAACCCTCCGCCCGGCCGGGTGCCCCGATCGCCAATTGTGATCTTCGGCTCGCTGCCGAGGTCGGGAAGCGCGCCGCTCAAGACGAACCACACGACGGTGGCTGTCACGGTCGTGGCGACGGTTCGCCACGGCGGTAGCCCGCTGTGCTTGGCGCGCCACCCCAGGGACCACACGAGCACCGCGCTCGCTGCGATGAAAATGATCATCCAAAAACCTGCATGCTGGGGTCCGACGTGGGTCCGGAGGGCTACCACGTTGAGAAGCCAGACCGTCAGCACGACGACAGCGGGGAGAAAGATCGCGCGGCGGCGCAGAGCGGGCGGCGAGAGCGGTGTCTGGCTATTCACGCAGGCAACAGTGCTGCACTCGAACGCAGCAGTCAACGGTTCAGCCGCTGGACGGCGTTCAGCGCACACGATAAGCTTTCTCCATCGATCCCCTCTCGCGTCGAGACTGGTTGAAGGTCGTCGGAGCGGCGGGCGCTGGTGCGATGATTCCTGTCCCCACCCGCCCCACCGCCCCCGTGCTGCCGCTCACGTCCACGAGCGAAGTCTTCGTGCCGCCGCGCGGGCGCGCATTCCAGAAGTTCAGCTTCGATTTCCCCGAGCCGTCGGTCGAGTTCAACGGCATGCGGTTCAGCGTGCTCGTCTTCACGCGCGAGAACGCGTACGGGCTCGACGCGAGCCAGATGACCGCGCAGGCGACGGATGCTGGTCTCGACCTGACCGCCGGCGGGCTCGTGTGGGCGGGCGGCCAAGAGCGCGCGCCCGGGCGCGTCACCGCGCGATTTCGAACTGAGGGCGACGCGATCCTGTGCGACGTCACCGCCGAGATGGACCGGCCCATCAAAGCCGTGACGATGGTCGTGCGCGGCATCCCGCGCGGCAAACTCTCGAGCGGCGGCGAACCGTTTGATCCGAAAGACAACGAGATCCTGTGGGGCTACCCCTTCAGCGGCGGCGATCTGTTCGGCGGCAACACGGCCGGCGGCATGGGGACGCCGCTCGCCGTGGTGCAGAGCGGTGAGCAGAGCTTCGTCGCGCTCT
>WNGO01013510.1_pt1 | contig 10223 bp, 9 predicted proteins | sample 5400511 | NCBI WGS metagenome assembly WNGO01 (sample SAMN13153380, study PRJNA577476) | soil metagenome | isolation source: 20 cm soil or saprolite under Garry oak tree replicate 2 | place: USA:California | collected 2016-06-15
TGGCCGCAGTGGGGGGGGCAGCGCGCGCACGTGGGCGGGCGGCTGCCGTTCGACCTGCTGGTGAACGAGATGCTGCCGGGCCGCACGCGGCGCGCCGGGCAGCTGGTCTGGAGTGGTGGTAACGGCTGGGTGTTCGTGCGGGGCGACCGGCAGGATGTAGCACGGATGGGTGTGCTGGAGTTGGTCGGATAATGAGAATGCGGAATTCGGAATGCGGAATGCGGAGTGTCAATGGGAGTGTCGCGAGGCGAACGACCTCACCCTGCAATTCCGCATTCCGCATTCCGCACTCCGCATTCGGGTCCTCGGAGCCATGAGTATCGTCGTCGTCTTGCACGAGCCCCAGGATCTCGTCAACATCGCCCACGTGGCGCGGGCGCTCAAGAATTTCGGGTTTCGCGACCTGCGCCTCGTGAGCCCACGTGAGTACGATCCCTATCGGGTGGAGGGCATCGCGCACCAGACGCAGGACGTGCTGGCGCGGGTAGTCCGGTTCGATCGCCTGGAGGACGCGTTGCTCGACTGCGTGCACGTGGTGGGCTTCACGGCGCGAGGCCGAACCGCGAAGCGCAATCTGCAACGGCCGCGGGAGGCGGCCGCGGAAATCCTCACGCAAGCGGACGCCGGTCCAACCGCATTGCTCTACGGACGCGAGGACAAGGGCCTCCCCAACGAGGCACTCGACCTGTGCCACCGTGTCGTCACGATTCCCACGAACGCCGCGTATCCTTCCCTCAACCTCGCGCACGCCGTCGTGCTCATGTTGTACGAGCTGGCGCTGGCGCGCGGCGACGAGGATCGGCCGTTCAAGGCGCCGCGGCGCGAGGGCCCGCCGGCGACGGTGAACGATCTGGAGCGACTGTTCGCGGACGCCGAGGCGGCGCTGCGCGTCATCGAGTTCTTCAAGACGCGTCAAGTCGAAGGCGTGATGCGAACGCTGCGTGAGGTGATTCACCGCACGCCGCTCGACCAGCGCGAGGCGAAGCTGCTCCGGGCGATGGCCATCGAGGTGGTGAAATACGGTGAGCGACTGGCGCGTTCCCGGCTTCACGTCGACGGGTAGCAAGCGCCCCGACGCGCTGTTCGGCGCCGACGCGGATGCGCGCCTGCCGACGCGCATGACGCGCGCGTCGGGGTGCCGCGTGTGGGATGCCGAGGGTCGCGAGTACGTCGACTACGTCATGGCGCTCGGCGCGGTCGCGCTCGGCTACGGGCACCCCCGGGTGAATCGCGCCGCCGAGCAGGCGATCGCGGCGGGCGTCGCGGGTCCGCTGCCGCCGGTGCTCGAGGAAGAGCTGGCCGATGCGCTTGCCATGCGGATCCCGTGGCTCGAGCAGGTGCGGTTCTTGAAAACCGGTGCGGAAGGCGTGGCCGCGGCGGTGCGGCTCGCCCGGGTGGCCACGGGACGCGAGCGGGTGCTCGGTTGCGGTTATCATGGCTGGCTCGACTGGTCTCAGGGAGGGGAAGGAGTGCCCGCGGCAACTCGGGCCCTGTATGCGGAGATCCCGTTCAACGACGTCGAAGGAACCCGGGGCCTGATCCGCGAAACAGGCGACCGCCTCGCGGTGGTCGTCGTCGAGCCGGTCGTCGTGATCGAGCCCACGCGTGAGTGGCTCGAGGTGGTGCGTGAGGAGACGACGCGCGTGGGTGCCGTCCTCGTGTTCGACGAGATCAAGACGGCGTTCCGGGTGGCGATCGGCGGTGCGGCCGAGCGCTACGGCGTCCGGCCCGATCTCATGGTGTTGGGCAAGGCCATCGCGAACGGCTTTCCGCTGGCCGCCGTGGGTGGCAGAGCGGACCTGATGGCCGGCGTAGGGCGCACCTGGATCTCTTCCACGCTCGCGACCGAGAGCGTGGCGCTCGCGGCGGCGCAAGCGACGCTGGAGATATTTGCCCATGAAGATGTGTGCGGGCACCTGCACCGGATGGGCACACGCTTACTCCATGGGCTCCATCGCTTGCACCGCAAGCACGCCGATCTGGTGACGGGCGTGGGCGGGATTGCGGAGATGTGTTTTCTCCATTTCGCGAGCGAGAATATTTCGCGCGATGTGGCGCGGGGTTGTGCGGCGCGCGGGCTGCTGTTCAAGCGCACCGCGTACAACTTCGTGTCAATGGCGCATGACGAGGAGACGGTGGATCGCACACTGGATCTACTGGGCGAAGTGCTCGCGGCGATCACGTGAAGAAACCAGCGGACGCGTGATACGAGTCACGGTCTCGAGGTCGCGAGCGGCGTATCGTCGGCGACCCTCATACCGACTTAACGGGACCTACAAGCTCATTGAATCGCACATGGTCTTCTGAGAGAGCCCGGCGCGCGCTCGCGCAGCCGAGACGAGCGGCAGGCCGCCGCAATTGGCGCTACAATTCGAGCGTGACCCTCCAGCGCAAGCTGCTCCTGGGCTTCTCGCTCATGGTTATCCCGGCCCTGCTGGTCGGCGTTCAGGCGATTCGCACCAATGCGCTGGTCCGCGGCACGCTCCAGTCGCTGGGTGAGCGGTTGGCCCGGTCGCGGACGTACGCCGAAGTGGAAGACGCGATGTTCAACCAGACGCAGGTGATCTGGCGCTACCTGAGTGGCGATCCCGCGGCCAAGAAGGAGTTTCCCCTCACCGAGCAGGTCGTGGCCTTCTGGCTCGATCGCTGGACCGCGGGCCTCCCACCCGATGAGCTCAAGCTCGCGGACGGTGTGCGCGGGATCGAGTCGGATATCCGAGCGGTGGCGGGTCGTGTGTTCAAGCTGCACGATGCCGGCCGGCACGACGCGGCGGCCGTCCTGGCACGGCAGGAGCTGGTGGAGCGCCTGCAGCCGGCCCTGGCGGAGGTGAACCGGGAGATCTACCGGCGGGCGCGCGAGTTCAGCGTCCAGGCGGCGTTCGCGCAGGTGGCGGGGATCGTCGACGTGGAACGGCGCGTCCTGTGGGGCATCATCGCGCTCGCGCTCGCGGCCGGCCTTCTGGCATCGTGGCTCATTTCCCGCAGCCTGGCGCGTCCGCTCAACGAGCTGCGGCACGCGATGGCCGTAGTCGGGGCGGGCGATCTGGACCACGCGATCGAGCCGCGCTCCTCGGACGAGATCGGCGACCTGGCGCGCGCCTTCGCCCGGATGACCGAGCAGCTCCGCCAGTCCCGCGCCCAGCTGGTGCAATCCGAGAAGCTGGCCTCGATCGGTCAGATGGCAGCGGGCGTGGCCCACGGGCTCCGGAACCCGCTCGCGAGCCTGCGTGCCGCCGCGCAGCTCGCCCAGCACCGCGTCGAGGGCATTGCCGCGCGCGAACCGTTGAACGCCATCATCGAGCAGGTGGACCGTCTCGATCTCCGGATTGCGCACCTGTTGGCGTTCTCGCGCCCTGCTCCCTTCCGCCCGCTGCGTGAGAGCGTGGGGACGCTCGTGGACGGCGCGCTCTCGGGGTTCGCCGAGCTGTTGCGCCGGCGGCGGGTCGAGGTGGCGGTGACCGTGCCCCCGACCCTCCGCGACATTCGGGTTGACCCCATGCGGCTCGAGCAGGCGTTGACCGAGATTATTTCCAACGCGCTCGATGCCATGTCGGACGGTGGACGGCTCGAGATCGCGGCGCGGTCGGACAACGACGCGGGGGGCGCCGACGGCGTCTTGCTCGAGATCGCCGACTCCGGCCCGGGGATTCCCGCCGAGATTCTGCCCAACCTGTGCGAGCCGTTCTTCACGACGCGACCCGAGGGCACGGGTCTCGGTCTCGCCATCGCGAAGCGCTATGTCGAGGAGACCGGCGGCCGACTGGACATCATCAGCCGCATCGGGCAGGGGACGACGGTGCGCATCTGGCTGCCCGTCGCGAGCGGGGACACCGCGCGGGCGCCGGCGCAGAGCCTCACGTGAGCGGCGCGACCGTGCTGATCGTCGACGACGAGCAGACCCTGGCCCGGTCCGCCAAGGCCTTCCTGGCGGACCACGGCTACGAGGCCGAAGTGGCGGCCTCCGGCGAAACGGCGCTCGAGCTCCTCGAGAAGCTCCAGCCGGACGTGGTGTTCGCGGACGTGCGGCTGCCGGGCATGAGCGGGATCGACCTCCTGAAGCGGATCCGCGAGTTCGACCCGGTGCTCCCCGTGATCATGCTGACGGCCTACGGCTCGATCGAGGGCGCCGTGGAGGCCGTCAAGCTCGGCGCCTTCGACTATGTCAAGAAGCCGGTGGACCTGGAGGAGCTGAAGCTCCTGGCCGACCGGGCACGGGAGAACCGCCTCCTCAAGCAGGAGTTGTCGTACTACCGCCGCCGCGCGACTCGGGATGTCGGGTTTGCAACCATGGTCGGCGACTCGCCCGCCGTCCGGGCGGTGCTCGAGCGGGCGCGCCAGATCGCGGCATTGGAGGACACGCCGCCCGTACTGCTGACCGGCGAGACGGGCACCGGCAAGGGGATCCTGGCGCACGCCATTCACGCCGCCGGTCCGCGCGCTCTAAAGCCGTTCATCGAGGTCAACTGTACGACCCTGCCGGCGACGCTCATGGAGGCCGAGCTGTTCGGTTACGAGCGCGGTGCCTTCACCGACGCCAAGGAATCGAAGCCCGGTCTGGTGGAAGCCGCCGAAGGTGGGTTTCTGTTCCTCGACGAGATCGGCGACGTCGATCTCTCGGTGCAGGGCAAGCTGCTCCGGGCGATCGAGGAGCGGACGGTCCGGCGCGTCGGCAGCGTGCGCGAGCGTAAGGTGGACGTCCGCATCGTCGCCGCCACCAACCGCGACCTCGAGCGCGAGGCAAGCCGCGAGCGATTCCGTCGCGATCTCTACTTCCGTCTGGCGGTGATCGTGCTGGTCGTGCCGCCGTTGCGCGAACGTGGCGAGGACGTGCTGCTCCTCACCGACTACTTCCTGCGAGTGCTCAATGCCAAGTACGGTAAGACAGTGCGAGAGATCAGCGCGCCGGCGCGCGAGCTGCTGCTGTCGTATCCGTGGCCCGGCAACGTCCGTGAGCTCAGCCACGTGATCGAGCGAGCCGTGCTCTGGAGCCGAGGCACCACACTCGACGTGGAGCACCTGTCGTTGACCAGTCCCGACCATGACGCCGCCCCGGCCCACCGTAACTCGTCGGCCGACGGGGACGCCGCTGCCGACGCACCGGCGCTGCCGCCACCGGGCGTCGATCTCGCGCAGTGGGAAAAGGCCATGATCGAGCGAGCGATGCACGAAGCCGGCGGAAACCAGACGAAGGCCGCGCAGCGGCTCGGAATTTCGCGGGACACGCTGCGCTATCGTCTCAAGAAGTTCGGCCTCCAGCACTGAGCAGATCCCGCTGCGTGATTTCACCCACATTGGGTCAAATGACTCACGTCACGGCCCGGTCTGCGGGACGGCAGGCAGCCGTCTCAATCGTTAAGTGTCGAGACGCATGCGCGTTGTGCCTTACGCCTCCGAGACCACGGGGTGGCACGTTGCGTGCGTAGGGCTATGGCGAGCGCTTGTAGTGGTCGACCATGATTTCCCCTGGAGGAAGATCCAATGACGTGGACGAAGCCTGAATTCGAGGTCGTCGAGCTGGGGATGGAAGTCGGCGCGTACGCCGGCAACGCCTGAACCTGGCTGATACGGCTAACGAGGGGCCGGGTGACCAACCCGGCCCCTTTGTTCAATGCGCGTTATCATCCTCGGCTCGGCGGCGGGTGGTGGAGTCCCGCAGTGGAATTGCCGCTGCCCGAACTGTATCGACGCCCGCCACGACGCCCGCGCCCGTATGCAGTCGTCGGTAGCTGTGAGCGCGGACGGGGAGCGCTGGATTCTGCTCAACGCCTCGCCCGACCTGCGCATGCAGCTCGCCGCCCACCACGAGCTCTGGCCCCGCAGCGTGCGCGGCTCGCCTATCGCCTCCGTGGTCCTCACGGACGGAGAAATCGACCACACGCTCGGGCTCCTCTTGCTGCGCGAGAGCGCGACACGGCTTCCGGTGTACGCCCCCGATGGCGTGACCGCACTGCTCGGCGACGAGTGGCCGTTGTATCGCGTTCTCTCCGCTTACGCCGGCGTCGAGCCGCGGACGCTCGGAGAGGGTCGGCCCGTCGCGCTCACTGATGGCGCCGGCACTCCGCTCGGCATCTCCTGCGCCGCGACAGCGGTGGCCCGGCGCCCGCCGCGCTACGCCCGCGCCGCGCCGACTCAGGCGTTCGACGTCGGCCTGCGGCTCACGGACGAACGCTCCGGCGGCACGCTCGCCTATGTCCCGACGGTGGGGGCGATCGATGATGCGACGCGGCGGGTCGCCGCCGGAGCCGACCTCCTGCTCTTCGACGGCACCTTCTGGTCGGACGACGAGCTCGCGGCCGCCGGCGTGGAAGCGCCGACGGCACGCGCGATGGGCCACCTCCCGGTGGGCGGGGCGGGTGGCAGCCTGGAGCTGCTACCGCAGCTCGACGCGAAGCGCGTGGTCCTCGTACACATCAACAACACGAATCCCCTCCTGTGTCGCAGCTCGGCGGAGCGAGCGCGGGTCGAGGCGGCGGGCATTGTGGTGGGAGAGGACGCGATGGAGTTCGAGCTGTGAGCGTGCCGGTGAGCTCGCCGGTGGTGGACGGCCTGGTCGGCCGTCTACGCGGCGTGTTGGAGCGTCGCTACCACCACCTGCATCCTTTCAACCAGCGGATGCATCGGGGTGAGCTGTCACGTGAGGAGCTGCAGCTGTGGGTGGCAAACCGCTTCTATTATCAGATCAACATCCCCATCAAGGATGCACTGATCCTCTCGAGCTGCCCCGAGCGTGAGGTGCGCCAGCAGTGGATCCAGCGGATCATCGACCACGACGGCGGGCCGGGGGAAGAGGGCGGCATCGAGGCGTGGCTACGCCTGGGCGAGGCGATGGGCGTGAACCGCCAGGACCTGGTCGGTCAGCGCTTTCTCCTGCCCGGCGTGCGGTTCGCCGTGGACGCGTACGTGAATTTCTGCCGCTCGAAACCCTGGCTCGAGGCCGTGGCGGCCTCGCTCACGGAGATGTTTGCGCCGCTGATCGTGAAGGAGCGCCTCGCGGCGATGCTGAGCCACTATCGATGGGTGGATCCGGCCGGGCTGCAGTACTTCAAGAACCGGCTCACTCAGGCGCCGCGGGATGCCGAATACGCGCTCGGCCTGGTGTCTGAGCGGTTCCGCACAGCGGAGGAGCAGGGCCGTGCTGTCGCGGCGCTCGAATTCAAATGCGATGTGCTGTGGTGTCTGCTCGATGCAGTGGAGCGTGGGCCCCTACCGGGGACAGTGACGTGACGGCCACTGGCCCGGCGGTGCCACGTCTGCACCGGAAGGCGCGCTTGCAGCACGACGAGGTGCGTGGGCGGGACGTGCTGCTCTATCCGGAAGGGCTCGTGGCGCTGAATCCCACCGGAGCGGAGATTCTCGCGCTGTGCGACGGAGTCCGCTCCGTCGCCGACGTCGTGGCAACGCTGGAGCAGCGGTACGGCTCCAAGGGCGTCGCGCACGACGTCACGGCGTTTCTCGATGGGCTCGCCGCGAAGGGGCTGGTGATACAAGTGTCCGCTCCAGTGCCCCTACTGCTCCAATCCGCTCGACTTCGCGGGCCCACGCTTCCGGCGCGAGCTCTCTACCGCGGAGTGGTGTCGCGTGTTTCGCGAAGCCAAGGCGTTGGGTGTCTTGCAGCTCGGGCTTTCGGGTGGCGAGCCGACGTTGCGCGCGGATCTCGAGGATCTGATCCGTGAAGCGTGCGGCCTCGGGCTCTATACCTCCCTCATCACATCTGCTTACCGCCTCACGAAGCAGCGTCTGGCGGCCCTGAGAGCGGCAGGCCTCGACCACGTGCAAATCAGCATTCAGGGGGCGGACGCCGAGCTCTCGGACGCGGTGGCCGGGACCACGTCCTATCGGGACAAGATCGCCGCCTACCAGTACACACGAGAGCTGGGCTTTCCGCTCACGGTCAATGTGGTCTTGCACCGCCGCAACCTGCACCAGGTCGAGGCGCTCATCCGCCTCGCCGAGTCGCTCGGCGCCGAGCGCATCGAGCTGGCCAACACGCAGTTCTACGGCTGGGCGTTGCACAACCGTGACGCGCTCATGCCGACCAAGGATCAGCTTGACGACGCATGGCGCGTGGTGCAACGAGAGCGCGCGCGACTCGGGACAGCGCTCGAGATCGTGTGGGTGCTCCCCGACTACCACGAGCAGTATCCGAAGCCATGCATGGGCGGCTGGGCGCGCGCGTACATGACCGTCACGCCCGCGGGGGAGGTCTGGCCCTGTCACGCGGCGGGCCGGATCACGACGCTCACGTTCGACAACGTGCGCGACCACCCGCTCGATTGGATCTGGGAGCACTCGGACGCGTTTACCCGCTTTCGGGGCGATGCCTGGATGCCCGAGCCGTGCCGGTCGTGCCCGCGCAAGACCCACGACTTCGGCGGTTGTCGCTGCCAGGCGTTCCTGGTGGCGGGTGACGCGGGCCTGACCGATCCGGTGTGCTCGTTGTCGCCGCACCGCCACCTGATCGACGCCGCGGTCGCCGCGGTGGAGAGCGCGGCGGCGGTCGTCGAGTGGACGTATCGCGCGGCGCCCGCGTCGCGCGCGCTCGCCCCGTTCCGCGACGGAACGGGGCTCGCTGCGAAAGGATGACCGCCGCCGCGATCGACGCCCGCGGCCTCGGCAAAGACTTCGGCGCGATCCGCGCGCTCGATCGGCTCGATCTCGAGGTCCGGGCGGGAGAGTTCTTCGGCTTGCTCGGGCCGAACGGCGCCGGGAAGACCACCACCGTTCACCTGCTCGCGACACTGCTGGCTCCCTCGCGCGGCGCGGCGCGCGTCGCGGGACGCGACGTCGTGCGGGAGGGCCTCGCCGTGCGGCGCAGCATCGGGCTCGTGTTCCAAGACACCACGCTCGATCGCGACCTGTCGATCGCGGAAAACCTGCGCTTCGCTGCGCGTCTGTGGAGCCTGCCGGACCGGGTCGCCCGGCCGCGGATCGACCTGCTGTTGCGCCAATTCGAGTTGCTCGATCGGCGGGACGACCCGGTCCGGACGCTCTCGGGCGGCCTCCGACGCGCGGTCGATATCGCCCGCGGGATCCTGCACGAGCCGCGCATCCTGTTTCTCGACGAGCCCACGGCCGGCCTCGACCCGCGCGCGCGCCGCTCGCTGTGGGAGCGGATCCGCGGCCTGCGTGCCGCGTCCGGCCTCACCGTGCTCCTGACCACCCACTACGTCGAGGAGGCCGAGCCGTGCGATCGCGTCGCCGTGTTGGACCAGGGGGAGCTCGCCGCCCTGGGGACGCCGGCCGAGCTCAAGCAAAGAGCGGGCGTCGGCTCACTCGAGGAGGTGTTCCTGGCACACACCGGCCATCGTCTGGCCGACGCGGACGGCGGGTGAATGCAGGCGATCTACGGAATCGTCGCACGGGAGTTCGTGCGGTTCTCGCGCCAGCGCGGCCGGGTGCTGGCCAGCATCGGGCGGCCGTTCGTGTGGCTGGTGTTCGCCGGGGCGGGCTTCGCGGCCGTGTTCGCAGGGCGAAACCAGATCGACTACCGCGTCTACATGGCGCCCGGTCTGCTCGGGATGGTCGTGATGTTCGGCTCGTTGCTTGCAGCCCTGTCCACGGTGACGGACCGCGAGGCCGGTGTCCTCCGCATGGTGCTGGTCGCCCCCATCCGGCGCAGTACGATCGCGCTCGGGAAAACTCTGGGCGCCGCCCTGCTCGGTACCGCTCAGGCGCTCGTGGTCGCGGGGCTGCTGCTGCCCGTCGTCCACCTCCGACCGACGCTCGCAGGGGCGCTGCTCGGGCTGGCCGCGGTCGTCCTGTTGGGGCTGGCGATGGGAGCGCTCGGGTTGGTGCTCGCGGCGAGCATTCGCTCGATCGAAAACTTCGCCGGCGTGATGAACTTCGTGATCTTCCCGATGCTGTTTCTGTCGGGCGCCTTGTACCCCGTGCGGCACCTCGGTGTCGCGCTGCGCGCCGCCGCCTACGCGAACCCGCTCGCGTACGGAGTGGACTTGCTGAAGCACGCACTACTCGGCGCGTGGGTGGAGGCGGGCTACGGCGGTGAGCTACCCGTGCCGCTCGACTGCACGGCACTCGCCGTGTTCGCGATCGTGGGTCTCGTCCTCGCCGCGTCACTCCTCGGCCGGGAGGGGGGCGTGACGCGCACGGCGTTTCGGGAGCGCCCTTAGGCCACGACCAGTCGGGTGATGATCGCGGTGATTACCAGTACGACGAGCGCTGCGGCAATGCTCGTGAGCAGTGTGACAGCGGCGGTTTTGTCG
>WNGO01003428.1_pt1 | contig 10222 bp, 10 predicted proteins | sample 5400511 | NCBI WGS metagenome assembly WNGO01 (sample SAMN13153380, study PRJNA577476) | soil metagenome | isolation source: 20 cm soil or saprolite under Garry oak tree replicate 2 | place: USA:California | collected 2016-06-15
AGCATCCAGAGTATAAGCAAGACTCTTGGAGGCAGCCTGAATCAACCATTAAACTTGTGGATTTATGCATCAGATCTGGACTTCCACGGCTCGCTCGCGCCTGGCTCCTATGAATGGGTTGGAGGGGAAGCATTGCCATTGCTGCATGAAGCTTCGATAGTTGTTCTCGATTCAACAGACCGTACGCTGGCGCGCGATATGCCGCACGAGTTGACACATCTCGTCTTTCATCAGCTTATTGCGCAAGGGATCACCCCTCCTACATGGTTTGACGAGGGTCTCGCCGTTTATAATCAGGACTTTCGCGAACCTGAATTGCAAGCACGCTGGGAAAAAGCGCTCGCTTCACAATCTTTGCTTCGCTTGAGTCAGATTTCTGATAATTTTCCTGCCAATGCAGATCAAGCATACCTGGCTTATGCACAAAGCTATTATCTACTAGATTACATGTATCAGACCTTCGGTAAAACCAGAATGATACCACTCATCAAATTAATAAATAACCCTCAAACCACGTTTGACCAGGATTTAAAACAAGCTTTAGGAGTAGATGAATTACACCTGGAGAATCAATGGCGGCTCTCTAATGGCCAATCAGCGGTACTTACTACCAATGATGTCACGCCAACGCAACAGCCGGTCATTCAAGTCAAACAAGCACAGAACGTAAGCACTAACTACACGACTTTCTGGCTGTTGATTGGCCTGGGGATCTTCCTCGTCTTCGTTTCACTCATCAGCTTGACCGTACTTATCATATACAGTCTAAGATATAATAAAACATACAAAGAGCAGGCGCTTTCGCAGAATGGCAATCAAGCCTACCCTTTCCAGTATCCTGATCCATCAATCTATATGCAAACATCGATGTTCACTCAACCACCATCGCAGCCTGCATCACCCTACCAGGGATCAGAATACCCAATACATATACCAGGAGAGCAAGCTCCGCAAGAATAATAGAAAAGATAGAAGTAACTATCAGTAAGGATGATTAAGATGGAAGTGTTTGACGCCCCCTCCCACTACTACCCTTCCGACGCCATGTCACTAGATGAACTAGCCTACTGGATCACATTCAACCGCGTATCCGGCATAGGACCCGTAAGCTTCAAATCGCTACTCGAATACTACCACAACGACCTGGAAGTAGCATGGCGAGCCGATACAAAAGAACTTGCACAGGCCGGCTTAACCCAGAAAACCATAGAAAATGTAGTCAATCTGCGTACAACCAGCACACCTCAACGTGAGCTAGAAAAACTCGAAAAACTTAGAATCAGGGTCATCACCTGGAAAGATAAAAACTACCCACCGCTCTTACGAGAAATTGATGATTCCCCGCCCATGCTCTATACCTACGGTAAACTCACAGAGGCCGACCAATTTGCCCTGGCCGTGGTCGGGACACGCAATTCAACCACCTATGGACGGCAAGTCACAGAACGCATCGTAACTGAACTGGCGAAAGGCCAGGTTACAATCATAAGCGGATTAGCGCTCGGTATCGATACAATTGCACACACCGCAGCGCTTGATGCAGGAGGGCGCACCATAGCCGTGCTCGCATCTGGATTAGACATCATCTACCCCCCAACAAATCGCAGCCTGGCACGACGCATCGTCGAGTCTGGACAGGGGGTCCTTATTACTGAATATCCACTCGGTGTGAAACCCGATGGTGGGAATTTCCCCGCGCGAAATCGCATAATCTCAGGACTCTCACTCGGCGTGCTAGTTGCCGAAGCTCCATTAAAAAGTGGAGCACTCATCACTGCAGGATTCGCTCTGAAACAAGGACGGGATGTCTTTGGGATTCCCGGTAGCATCCTTTCAAATAAAAGCTCTGGAGTGAACAAGCTGATTCAGGATGGGGCGAAGCCAGTGATGGAGGTCAACGATATCCTGGAGGCGCTTAATCTTTTCATGATTCCACAACACGTAGAGATGCAGGCTGTGCTACCCGACAACGATGATGAACGAGTTCTTCTGAAGTTGATTAGTCACGAGCCATGCCATGTCGATGATTTGATACGTGGCTCTGGATTGGCAACGACCACTGTTAGCTCTACATTAATGATGATGGAGTTGAAAGGGATGATCAAACAGGTAGGTGGGATGCAGTATGTTTTGGCGAGATAGGGAGACAATATACTTCTTCTGACTACTTTTTCCTGTCTCAAAAGGAGTACAGCACATGAAACCTGCAAAAAACGTGGATGAATATATTGCACAAGCCCCAAAAGAAGTACAGGAAAAGCTTCAAGAGCTTCGGGCAGTTATTAAGTCCACTGCGCCCGGTGCAGAGGAGCGCATCAGTTACGGGATGCCTTATTACCATTACAAAGGTCGACTGGTTTATTTTCAACTTTGGAAAAAGCATCAGGAAGTGAGCCTTTTTGATGTTTGCACAAGTAGAATGAGACGCAACCTGGTTGCGTCGATTGCCGCCAAATTGAGGACGAAGCTGCTCCTAGACTGCCATCGCCGAAATGTTGCGTGCCCTTTGGACAGGCGCAGGCCGTCCGTGTCGATCCAACGCATCCTGGCGAGTTCCAGGGGGTGGACATGCTCATTCTGCCGTGCGATGATAGCAGAAGCAGAAACGAAGGAAGCAGAGCATGAAACTCGTACAGTTCAGTGCAAGACGGGAATCCCAAGATGCTGAAGATGGGGTTTCACAGTGTCATCATGACATCAGAACAACGCTCCAAATACCATAGTCATCATAAGATTGGTTACACTGGCTTCCTTGAGCCTGACTACAACGATAATAGTCTCCGCTCAGACTAGTCGATGATTGCGCTACTCCTTCGAAAAAAAGCGTTGCATGTCCTGCAGCGTCTGTCACCGTGAACTGAAGCTGTTTAGTAGTATTAAAGATCCCTCTAAAAGGACCACTTCCCTGAAGTTTGGAGCCTAATATGAAATAGCCACTAATACTTCCGTGACTCTGTTGAACTCCTACAAGGGATATGCTCCTGTTTACATCCAGTGGTAGATCGTAAAGAATGCCCTTGTACGTCTCGGCTGCGGTTGAATGGATGCCGGAGGTAGTTGTGGGTGACGTAATGGTCGGTGTGGGGGGAGCAGAATAAGCAGCACGATGATGTGGAGCTTGGGACCAGAAACCTAAGCCAACGCTCAGGATGATCAGCAAGACAACTAAAATGAGTGCACCAAGTTTTCTAGAAAATGAGATCGAAGGCTGCTCAACTGGTGGCTTTTCTTTGAAAGATGGTGTAGGAGCGGCTTCAACTGCCCGCTCATGCTGAGTGACAACAGGCGGGGGAGATGAGACTGAGGGTGTATTGCCAGTCACAAATGAAAGTCGCTTTCCCGGAACGGTATGAAGTGCCCACAGTGCCTCCCAGAACTGCTCAACCGACGAGAAACGATCACTCGCGTTTACAGACATTGCACGATGAATGGCATCGGTGATATAAGATGGGACAGAGGACTCTAACTTGTTCAGGGGGTCTAAAGGATCAACCTTCCCGCTTGCAAGCCGCGTTATGCGGTAAAAAGCCTCAGCGGGCACGACACCAGTCAACAAGGTATAGATCGTTGCACCCAGTCCATAGATATCGGTGCGCGTGTTGGTTCCTCTGCCATACTGTTCGGGTGCTCCATAGCCAGGCGAACAATGGTGTACAGCACTGGTGGTGGCATTAGGATCATATTCTTTGGCAATACCGAAATCTACCAGAACAGTTTTGCCCGAAGTCGTCACAATGATATTGGAAGGCTTGATGTCGCGATGGATGATAGGAGGCTGTTGGTTATGCAGATAGCTCACGGCATCCATAATGGGCGCCATGACAGTCAGCACCTGCGGGAAGAAAAATCGCTTTTCAGGCTGATGTCGACGTAGCGTTTCCAGGTTCTGCCCTTCAACATAATCCATGAGCATATATGTCCGAGTGTGCCTCTCATCCTCGAACACACGATAGACCCGGGGCAGCGCTGGGTGATTCAGTCGTTGCAGGAGCTTAGCCTCTAAGAAGAAGTGCTTATGTTCTCGCCAATCGGGATCAATCAGCTCTTTGAGGGCAAACCGATTCTGCTTGACACACTGATCCCTCACCAGATAGACCACACCGAACCCACCCTTGCCAAGCACGTCTTCTATCAGGTATCGACCCTGTACGCTTGTCCCTATCGGGAGAAGAGCTTGTTCTTGCATGCCGCACCTCAAGGAAATAGCTCTGTTTCTCGGTTACCTGTGTAAATGGCAAAATTCTGGTAGCCGAATCTACATAATTATTTGGTGGATGAGCTATCTCATATACACTCGTTTGACGGGGCCACCTTAAACAGCTCATCCACCAAATAATTGTTTCAGTTTGGCCCATTTAAATTTGTGATTTACACAGCAATCACAATCATCTCTACATTCACGGCTTGATTGCCGCCATCCGAGGTGATGTTAACAGTGCCTGAATAGTCCCCTACTGCCAGTGAGCCAGTGTTGACTGTCACATTGATTGTAGCAGTATTACCGGGCGCAATTGTTCCATTGCTAGTAGCTACTGACAACCATGCTGCGCCATTAGCCGTTTGGATGGTGATGCTCCAATTTAGCGTCTGCTTCCCACAGTTTCCGAACGTCAGTTGCCGCGTCAGTACGTGACCCTGCAGGATCTGACCAAAGTTCAGATTCGTGGACGACACATTGCACAACAGAGCTGGCGAAGGTGGTGGTGGCGTCGGCGAAGGTGCTGGTGCCTGCGTTGGCGTTACGGCCGGGGCTGGCGACGATGACGGCGGGGGAGAGGCTGTTGGCGTCGGCGATGATGACGGCGGGGAAGACACTGGCCCTTGCCCACCTCCTAAGGAAGTATAGACCACCAAGCGCAGGGCCGTCTGATGCTGAGTAGGAATCCAATCCCCTGAGCAGGTCGTCAAGTTCAAAAAACTTCCCGCCGGATTGCCAAAAATATCCTGCACGGGGGCAGCTTGCGGCGGATAATACCCGATAGCTGTGACATGGAAACGCAGGGTCTTACCTTGAGCATCCATGACCAGCACGCTGTCGCCGAGACGCAGGTCGCGCAGACGCCAAAACACCGCTGGGTTTCCGCCAGGGCGATCCAGATGGCCAGCAATCACGGCGCTGCCCCGTTCGCCTGGACGCGGACCCGCATTGTACCAGCCAACATCGTTCCAGGGACGCTGAGTTGGTGTTTCCATTGTGGCGTTCGGTCGAACGCCTACCGACTCGATCGGGGCATTGATACCTATGGCAGGAATGAGCAAGTGCGCGAATGCTGGTGGAGCCGGACTTGCTGTGACAGAGGCGAGCGACTGACCAGCCACACTGAGGGCCAGGGCTACCATTGCGGTGAGCACAGTCCAGAGCAGCCAAGGAGGACGGTTCGTGGCCTTTTGACGGCTGAAAGACCTCAGGCGAGTGAGCAATCCGGCACTCATTCCCCCCAAAGCGAGTACACCCAATGACCAGGGAGCCAGCGGCGTGAACGAGGATACATTCGTCGGCAGCGCATTTGGATCGCTTCCCGTTCCAGACATGCTCGGCAGGCCCTTGACCTGCACATTGACGAACTGCAAGGGAGGTGTTCTATGGAATACTCCAACGATAAAGATACTGGTCACGGTGTTGGTTTTCAGCGTGACCTGATCCGGCAGTGTAAAGGAGGGTTGAGATGCACTTACCATGACCGTATATGTACGGGCCGGTAATTTCACGTAATTACTGGCTTGCGTATAGGACAAGGCCCCAGGAATCGTAAGTCCACTTGTGGCGATGCTCACAGGGCCTGTCCCTGGTGACAGATGATAGACACGAACCTTGGCCATGCCAGCGGCCATCAGGTTATTGTCGACAAAGACCTGCAGCGAGAAACCTGTGGCTTTGGTCCCGAGGGCGACTACGGTATAGGCAGTACCAGCCTGAACCGAGAGTTTCTGTGCAATCACACTTGCGCCTCCTATGCCGATGAGTGCAGCCTGCACATTATGGTGTCCTGCGGACAATGGGCGGTAGTCTGTGACGCTTGCAAACCTTGCATTGCCCAAGAACTTTGCGCCGTCCACGAACACATCCACCGTTCCCACATCAGGCGAAGCATCCACGAGGCGTATGAATGATGGACTCTCAGCAGAGGCAGATGCCGGGAGCGCCTGGGTGCCAAGGAGGAGCAGCAAAGCGAGCAGAGCGAATATCAACAACACGCGCCGTACCAGGTGTGCATAAATAAGCTTCATCGTGGTCTCCTCCTTCTCTCTCTCCCTCTTTATACACGTACTTGCTCGTCTGTTAGATACAGGAAATTTACAGGTGCATCAACAGCAGGTCATCTTCATCGTCCTTCAAAGGGAGCCAGCGGATGGCGCTTAACAGGCCAAAGCAGAGCAAGCGGTGCCATGAAAGATCCTGCTGCGGAGTGGCAGCTCAACGCTATAATATTAGAGGTACATTTTTCTTCTAGAGGCTACTAATCGTATAGAGGAGGAAAGTGGTCATGAATAATTCTTTAGCCAGGCGGGTTCCCCGGCTCGGGGAGCCAGGGCCAGCGCTTCAACTCCTTGCTTCAGTGACGCTTGTCTTTTTACTCGCCTTTGGGGCAGATGTCTTACTGCAGTGGGCAGTAGGGTTATTTGTAGCCGGGGTTGTTGAACAGGATACTTTTTTTTATAGTGCCGTGAAACAACAGGATGCCTTTGCGCAAACTATCCTTGCACTTATCAAGCTCGTTTCCTTTGTTGCCTTGGGAGTCGGTTTCGTGGCGACGCTGGTGTTTTTCTTCACTCCATTCTCTGGAAGAGCTCGCGCACTTCAATCATTTCAGTCCGGAGCTAAGCGATTGCTCCAGGCTTCGTTGCTCTCGCTCAGAGGGATCGCGACAGTGACCTTCATCTTTCTCGTCGTAACCGCTATCTATGAATTGTTGCTCCGGATAGTGGGGAACCAACCACCTTTTTTTCTCCTTGCAGCGCTTGTCACAGCATCGATGTACGTCTTCATCCTGGCCTATTGCCTCGTTGATTATATAAAAGAACTCAGAGGAACGTATCAGGAGCAGTAACAAAAAGGAGGAACATGCGCTATGGCGAGAGAAGTCGAAGATGATCATGAAACTAGAGGCGTGAATGCCAACATGGGCTATCTTCAGCGAGCCGTCCAAGCCACCGTGACCATCTGGTTGAGCCTGGTCGTGGTGATTGTAGCCGTCTTTGGGCTGTCTGAGAGCCTCAGAGTAGCTGGAGTGGAGGGCAACGAGGACTTACTGATCACGTTCCTCGTGGCGCTTGGCTTGATCCTGCTCGCTCTGTGGCTCTTGCCTCGATCGGTGCTGACCCTGAAAGAAGAGCAACAAGAGGGTGTCAGGCACAGATATATGCAGCAGGTTCTGCTCGCTCTTGCAGTACTGTGGGCAACCCTGGCAGCGATCATGATAGCAGCACTTGGTCTGTATGCTGCCTTGCGTGTGGCTGGAGTGGAGGGCAACGAGGACTTACTGATCACGTTCCTCGTAGCGCTTGGCTTGATCCTGCTCGCTCTGTGGCTCTTGCCTCGATCGGTGCTGACGCAATAGAGGTTCTCCCATACCTGCCTGAAGCGGCAATCGACCCAATCTGGTTGTGTCTCATTCTACTTGTGCAAACATCAAAATGGCTCACTTCCTGAACATATTGGATTCTATGTACCAACTCCTATCCTAGAAGAGCACAAAAGTGAACTAAAAGGCTATGAAACTACGAATGCAACGGTGCGTTTCCCCTTGGATGAAAAACTGCCCCTTGATCTCATAAAAAAACTGGTTGAAGCACGAGTGAGAAAGAACGACGAAGCCGAAAAGAAAAAATAACTACAAATTTTATTTAAGTATTGACTTAATTAAGAAAATGCTTTATAATAATTATATGGATATGTTTGCTGCACTCGCTGATCCGACTCGAAGGAACATTTTAGAACTCCTTGCCACCAGTGGTGAGTTATCTGCCACTGCCATCTACGAGCATTTTCTAGTTAGCCCACAAGCGGTCTCACAACATCTCAAAGTGCTCCGTGAGGCACACTTAGTGGAGATGGAAAAACGTGCGCAAAAGCATGTGTACCGCCTCAATCCACAGACACTGTCTGAATTTGAAGCATGGGTGCAGCAGGTGCAGCAGAGGTGGGAAGAGCGTTTTGCCGCTTTAGATGCTATCCTCGAAAGTGAAAAACAAAAGCTCGTGAAGGACGAGCAAGAAAGTGGGTGATACTATGAACAAGAACGTGGAGGACACCATGAGAAAAGTCTTTCTCTACATGACCATGACCTTTGACGGTTTCTTTTCCGGGCCACACGGTGAGCTGGACTGGATGTCACAGACACCAGATCAGGAACTTAACGATGACACTGTCGCCTTATTTGAAGGCTTTGATAGCGGTTTTATTGGCTATCCGACGGCTTCAGGGATGATCCCATACTGGTTAAACGTCGCGAAAAACCCTTCGGCCTCAAAAGGCGAGCTTGCCATTGCGCAGGCAGTGAACACATTACACCCTTTCATTATCTCGCGCCAGGAAGAAAAACTTGAGTGGGAGAATACAGAGCTACTCCTGGTGAAGAGTGATAATGATCTTATTGAAGCAGTGAAAAAGATAAAGCAGCAGCCCGGCAAAGACCTGGGGGTGCCTGGCGGCATTCGCACGGCCCAAACGTTTGTGCGACTGGGTTTAATTGATGAGTACGTGCTGATGGTCCATCCTGTTGCCATCGGCAATGGGCAACGTGTGTTCACGGACAGAGTGAATCTGGAGCTGGTAAGTACAAAGACCTACAAGTCTGGGGTGATGCGCGTGTGTTACCGGCCACGCTAAGCAGTTGACAGGAGTAATACCACAGTTTGAAAGGAGATGAAGGTACATGACAAAGAATAAGACGAACGTTACAGCAGAACCGGGAAAACAAGAAATACTCATCACCCGCGAATTCGATGCACCGCGAGAGCTTGTGTTTAAAGTATGTATGGATCCAAAACTGATTCCAGAGTGGTGGGGGCCGAGATACCTCTCAACCGAAGTTGACAAGATGGACGTAAAACCTGGTGGCGAGTGGCGCTTTATCAATCGTGACGCTGAGGGAAACGCATACGCGTTCCACGGCGTATATCATGAAATATGCGCACCTGAACGCGTTATTGATACCTTTGAGTTTGAAGGACTACCGGAAGCAGGACATGTGACACTGGAGACGATGAAACTTGAGGAATTGCCTGGTGGACGAACCAGATTAACTACCCAATCTGTTTTCCAATCACTCGCTGATCGTGATGCCACGCTCCAAAGTGGTATGGAAGGAGGAGTCAATGATACCTATAATCGGCTTGAAGAACTCCTGGAGAAATTCAAGAAAACGCAATAGATGGTGAAGGTTTTCGACTCATTCCAATCTGGAAAGCATAGAGGGAGGAGGAGTCCATTGACTCCAACGTATTCGTTCAGGAGCACCGTAAGGGTTGACTATAAGGCTGCTGGAATGGAGAGTACTCGCTTGTCATCCTTCGCTCATGCAGTGTCATCCTGAGCGAAGCGAAGGATCTCAAGCGTCGGTCAACGAGATTCTTCGCTGACGCTCAGAATGACAAAATATAGAAAGGAAATAAAGGTATATGATAAAAAACACCACGCAAAAAATCACCCCATTTTTGTGGTTCGATGCGAATGCTGAAGAAGCTATGAATTTTTACACTTCTATCTTTGAAAATTCAGAGATCGTAAGTGTCAGCCGCTATGGAGAAGGTTCGCCTGGAGAGGTGGGCACAGTCATGATCGCCACATTTACACTAGATGGACAAACAATTATGGCGTTAAACGGTGGCCCGCATTTCAAATTCACTGAAGCCATATCGTTCTTCGTGAACTGTGAAACGCAAGAAGAAGTAGATGACCTGTGGGAGAAACTTTCCGAAGGCGGAGAAGAAGGACAGTGCGGCTGGCTTAAAGACAAATTCGGTTTATCATGGCAAATCGTCCCGACTGCTTTAGGCGAGTTGATGGGTGACCCGAATCCTGAGAAATCGAAACGTGTTATGGAAGCAATGCTCCAAATGCATAAAATTGACATAGAAAAATTAAAGCAGGCGCACGGAGGACGATAATTGTAGAAATGCCTTAACTGCTAGCTTCCGCGCGAATGATACAATCGATGCATTCTTCTAGATTTGAGCAGTGGCAATTTAGACCATTTACCAGAATCATCTTCATACCCTG
>WNGO01011739.1_pt1 | contig 10221 bp, 10 predicted proteins | sample 5400511 | NCBI WGS metagenome assembly WNGO01 (sample SAMN13153380, study PRJNA577476) | soil metagenome | isolation source: 20 cm soil or saprolite under Garry oak tree replicate 2 | place: USA:California | collected 2016-06-15
GCGGCGGTCCCTCTTGGGGCGCCGAGCACAGGCGCGCCTGCCGTGGCCGAGGGGCGGCTCGTCGTCGGTGCCGGCGCCGAGCCCTTCCTTCCGGGACACCTACTCGTCTGTGTCGGCCCACGCGCGTCGCGCGGGTGACCCTTCAATCGTCGGCCTTCAGCAGCGGTTCAGCTGATCGCTTTTGAAAACCGGACGCAACGGGATAAGCGCCTTCTTGAGACTCTCTAGGCACTTCTCGCCAGGGCAGGCTCGTGCTCTTCGGGTCGGATCGCGGAGCCTTCCTCGATCTCCAGGTGCGGTAGCCGCCGGTCGAGCCAGGACGGCAGGTACCAGTTCCGTTGGCCGAGGGTGTGCATGATCGCGGGGACGAGCACGGTTCGGACGATCAGCGCGTCCACGAAGATCGCCGCGGCCATCCCGAGCCCGATCATCTTGATCGTGCGATCGGTGCTGAGCGTGAACGACGCGAAGACGACGACCATGATCGTCGCGAGCGCCGTGATCGTCCGTCCGGTAATCGCCTGCCCGAGGTCGATCGCGCGTGCGTTGTCGCGCGTCCTCAGCCATTCCTCCTGGATGCGGCTGACCAGGAATACCTCGTAGTCCATCGAGAGTCCGAACAGCACAGCGAACATCAGGATCGGCACCAATGGTGAGATCGGCCCCGTGCGCGAGACGCCGAGGAGTGAGTCGAACCAGCCTTTCTGGAAGACCGCGGTGATGACGCCGAAGGCGGCGCCGGCCGACAGCAGGTTCATGACGGCCGCGGTCGCCGGGATCAGCAGGCTGCGGAAGACGACCATCAGGAGCAGGAACGACAGCGCGACGACAATGCCGACGAAGACAGGCAGCTTGGAAGAAATCACCCCCGCTTCGTCGTCGGCGAGCGCCGTCTGGCCGCCGACGTAGATCGTCGCCGACCGTCCGTGCAGGGCGTTGGGGATGACCTGATGGCGCATCGTCGTGATGAGGTTGGAGGTGGATGCGTCTTGCGGACTCCCTGTCGGATAGACCTGCGCGACAGCAACTCCCGGGTGGCCGCGACGGGACGGCCGGAACTGAGGCGCGGTCGTGGCAACAACGCCGCGCGTGCGACCGGCGGCCCTGACAACGTCCACGAACGCGGCTCGCTGGCCGGGGGACTGGATGGGTGCAACAAGCTCGAGCGGGCCGCTGAAGCCGGGTCCAAACCCTGAGACCAGGAGCTCGTACGCCCGGTGTGTCGTCGTGGTTGTGGTCGTCGGATCCGTGCCGAAGTCGGCTATTCCAAGCCGAAGTGAGGACGCGGGGACGGCCAGGGCAAGCATGACGGCGAGTGCGGCGACGCCGAGGCCGAGGCGATGCGTCTGGACCAGTTCGGCCCACCGTGCCCAGCGTGCCGAGGCTTCGGGCGGGTTCAAATCCCCGGCGGCGAGCACCCTGCGCTGCTTGCGGGTCAGGGTGCGATGTCCGAGGAATCCGATCAGCGCCGGCAGCAGGGTCAGCGCTGCGGTCATCGGAAACAAGACGGCGATCGACGCCGCGACCGCGGCGCCCGAAAGGACGCTGACGCCGACGACGAACATGCCGCAGAGAGCGATACACACGGTCAGGCCCGCGAAGAGCACCGCGCGGCCCGCGGTCGCCCCGGCTGTCGTCACGGCCTCTTCGACCGAAAGGCCGCGGCGTAGACCTGCGCGGGCGCGGGTGAGGATGAACAGCGAATAGTCGATTCCCACGCCGAGGCCGATGAGGAGGCACAGCTGCGAGGTGAAGTTCGCCATCGTGAACGCGTTCGACAGCGCACCAACGACCGAGAGCGCGGCGAACAACGAGAGCCCGGTCGATGCGAGTGGCAGCAACGCCGATAGCAGCGAGCCGAAGACGAAGAGCAGCACGATGAACGCTGCGGCGATTCCGAACATGGTGCCGCTCGAGGACGAAGGGTTGGTCGAGGCCGCGATCTCACCGAGGACTTCCACCTTGAGACCGCGCCCGTTCGCCGCGCGCGCCGTCTTGACGAATTTGTTGGCTTCTGCGGCGCTGACCTTGTTGGCGTCCTTGCGGAAGTTCACCGTTGCGAACGCAACGTGGCCGTCTTGGCTCAACTGCTTTGCACCGGCGGCCGTGTAAGGAGAAGTGACGCCCGTCACGCCGGGCAGACGTGCGACCTTGGCCAGGGTCGCGTCGACGGCGGTGCGAACCGCCGGCTGGGTGATCTGCGCGTGTTTGGTCGCGAAGACGATCCGCTCGGTGTCGCCGGAGACGCTGGGCGCCGCCTGCTGAAGGAGGTTCTGCGCGGTTGCGCTCTCCGTGCCTGACAGCTTGGTGCCGTTGGCGTAGTTGCTGCCGGTGGTGGATCCGACGAAGAACGTCAGGACGAGTACGCCGACCCATCCGGCCAGGACGAGGCGGCGATGGAGGTAGGACCAGTGGGCGAGGCGGCGCATATGAACGTCTCCTTAGCTGGCCCGCGGGGATCGCAGACCTCGCCATCGACGCTAGAGACGCGATCGCGCCCTGTCTTCGGCCGCCGGAATGGACTTTGACCGGGTTTTGTCAGCCGTTCGGCGTAGGGCTCGAGCCCATGGAACGGACGCTTGTTACTCCGGGAGGACTACTGCAGAACCTCCTCGCGGCGGATGTTTGGCGGCGACTGCTTCTGTACCGTCGAACACATGCGCATACCGCGCCCGAGGCCGTGGGACGTCCTGTTCGCGCTGGCCGGGGCGGCTGCCCTGGTCGCCGAAGGGATCCATCGCGGGACCGGACCAGTAGCCGTCGCGATTCCGTTGGCGCTGCTCGCATGCCTGCCCCTGGCCTGGAGCAGCCAGGCGCCGCTCACGGCGCTGCTCGGTGTCGCGGCCGGTCTCTTGATCTGCGTGCCCGTCTTTCAGCCCTACGACACGGCCGTCTTCGTGCTCGCGGTCGCCCTCTTCAACGTGGCGAGGCTCGGCGATCGACGCCGCTCACTGATCGTCGGCGCCGGCACTGCGGTGTTTCTCGTGGCGGTGATCATGATCGTCGCCTCCGACCACATCGCGAGAAATTTGCGGATCTCCCACGAGCGCGAGCAAGAAAGTCGCCGCCGCGTTGCCGACGAGCGGCTGCGAATCGCTCGTGACCTCCACGACGCGGTCGCGCATGCGCTCGTGGCGATCAACGTCCGGGCCGGCGTCGCCGCCCACCTGCACCCGAGCGAAGACTCGGATGGGGCGTTGACCGACATCAGGACCGTGTCCGCCGAAGCGCTGAACGATCTGCGTGCGACCCTGAGCCTCCTGCGCGAAGCCGATGACCCAGCGCCGACCGCGCCGACCCTCGACCTCGCATCGACGACTCAGCTACTCGACCACGCCAAGGCGGCCGGGCTCGACGTCGACGTAGACGTCGAGCTGAACGGCCACACGATTCCGATCGCGGTCGAGCAAGCAGGCTTCCGGATCGTTCAGGAGTCGCTGACGAACGTCATGCGCCACGCCGCCGCCTCCTGCGCTCGCATCAGACTTCGCGTCGAGGCGAACGTCCTTCTGATCGACGTGAACGACGATGGGACGGGCGGCGCGTCCGGCGCGCCTGGCCACGGGCTGCGGGGCATGTCCGAACGCGCCGCTGCACTCGGCGGCGAGGTGTCGGCCGGTCCTGCCGAGCGCGGCGGCTGGCAAGTCCATGCCCGGCTTCCGCTCACGCACGGCAAGCGATGACGAGCGCTCCGATCCGGGTCCTCCTCGCCGAGGACCAACCGATCGTCCGCGCCGGCTTTCGGGCTCTCCTCGACGCCGAGCCTGACCTCGAGGTCGCGGGGGAGGCCGCGGACGGCCGCGAGGCCGTGACGCTCGCGCGCGAGCTTCGGCCCGACCTCGTACTGATGGACATCCGCATGCCCGAGCTGGACGGTCTCGAAGCGACGGGGCAGATCACTTCTGATCGGACGCTGAATGACACGCGAGTCCTCGTTCTGACCACGTTCGAGCTCGACGAGTACGTCTTCGGGGCGCTGCGGGCCGGAGCAAGCGGCTTCCTGCTCAAGGGCGGTGAACCCGGCGAGTTGCTCTCCGCGATCCGTCTCGTTGCCGCCGGCGAATCGCTGCTCGCACCGAGCGTCACCAGGCGCCTGATCGAGGCGTACATCGCGCAGCCCGAACACCGGACGGTCGCCCCCGACGGGCTTGACGAGCTCAGCCCTCGCGAGCTCGAAGTGTTGGAACTCGTCGCGCAAGGGAGTAACAACCGCGAAATCGCGGAAGCGCTCTATCTGAGCCCCTTGACGGTCAAGACACATGTCTCCCGGATCCTCATGAAGCTGCGCGCCCGAGACCGCGTTCAGCTCGTCGTGATCGCCTACCAGGCCGGCCTCGTCTCGCCCTGAACGCCGCTGGTGGTCGACTGCGCTACGGCGTGTCGACGTCCGGCTTCAAGATCGTGCAGACGAAGCCGAAGGTGGGATGCGGCTGGAAGGCGAGACTGTCTTGCGTCGGGCTACCGAACCACGTGCTGGGCACCGGCGCCTTCACCTTCTTACCGATCAGGCCGCCGCCGTCGATCCTCAACACGTCGACGCCGCGGTACGCGTCGGCGGTGTAGACGATTTCGCCCTTGGGGTCGGTCGGCGACCAGTACGCAGCCCACGTCGACCCGTTGGCCGGGATGTAGTAGCCAACTTGCGCGACGTCGGTCGGCGTGCGGTAGTCGAGGAAACGCACGCCCTGCTCGTACCAGCCGACCGCGGCGACGCCGTCGCGGCAGCCGCCTGGTGGAACCTCGTCTTGGTCGATGTAGTCCTCCTCCGTAACGAGCAGCGTCTTGCCGCGCCGCTGCGAGTTGTGGAGGATGAAGTCGTTGTAGGGCGAGGGGTTGCGTCCGGCCGTGCCGGTCGTGCCGAGCAGCTTCGGCGCCAGCGGATTGGCGGTCAGCTTGTAGCCGGCCGCGCCACCGCCGCCGACGTTCCAGACGGTGCCGGTGCTATCGAGTTCGGTGTCGTGCGACACCTTGAATGCGTCGCTGAGCGATGCGGCGGACTCGAACTTGCCGAGCGACTTCGGCGCACTCGGAACGGTGAGGTCGATCACTTCTACGTGGTCGCCGCCGTCCACCCACGCCTGGGAACAGTCCGGCTTGACGAAGTTCGCGATGTGGCCGGAGCCGCGGCCGCTACCGGTCAGGCCGAGCGGCAGGATCGCGCTCACGGCGGGCGAGGTCCGATTCGCGATGTTGATCACGTACATGATCGAACCGAGGTCCTTCGCCTCGCGATCGTTGACGACGAGCAGCGTGTTACCGCAGAGGTCGACGTCTTCGTTCTCGAAGTGCGGGAGCGGAAGATTGGCGACGACCTGCGGCGAATCGGCCTTCGCGATGTCGAGCACCATGATGCCGCCCCAGCCGCTCACGTAGGCGTAGTGATCCTTGAAGTTCATCCCGGCAGCCGTTCCCGGGATGTGCGCCAAGTAGTGGACGTTGCTCGAGGTGGCGAGAGGCGGCTCGAGATCGGCGCTTCCGCCTGCAGCCGGCACCGCGCCCGCGACTAGGATCACGGCCGCTACCGCGAGGGTTCGCCTGCCCATCGAAGTCGGGCTACCCCGGACCCCCCGATTCCAAACGCAGCCCACGGAGAAAGAGATCACGCGCATCAAGATCCTCGAGATCGAGACTCCACGGGGGCCGGCCCGCGCCCAGCTGCATCCGACCGAGGCGCCGCGCGCGGCGCTCGTCCTCGGTCACGGGGCCGGTGGAGGGGTCGAGGCGCCTGATCTCGTGGCGGCGACGGAGGCGGCGCAAGCGGAGGCGATCAGCGTCGCGCTGGTCGAGCAGCCCTACCGCGTCGCAGGCCGCCGCTCCCCACCCGGCCCCGCGCAGCTCGACGAGGCTTGGATCGCGGTCGTCGAAGCCCTCCGCGCGGACGAGTTGAGCGAGCTGCAGTTGATCGTCGGCGGCCGCTCGCTCGGCGCCCGCGTCGCTTGCCGCACCGTCGAGGCGACCGGCGCTGTGGCGGTCCTCTGCCTCGCGTTCCCGCTCGAGCCGCCTCGCCGCGCGGGCAAGCCGCCGCAGAGCCGGCTGCCCGAGCTCGAAGCGGTGAAGCTCCCCACGCTGGTCGTCCAGGGCGAGCGCGATCCGTTCGGGATGCCGCCGCCCGGCCCGTCACGCGAGGTCGTGACGGTGCCGGGCGATCACGGCCTCAAAAGGGATGTCGGGGCCGTCGCCGCGGCCGTCCGAGCGTGGCTTGCCAAGGTTATTGCTGGGCCAGTGAGTACCTGACCGCGACGAAATCGCCGTTTCGTCCGAGCTCGTCCAGGCGCAGCTCGATCCGCCGCGGCAGCAGAGGCGCACCGGCGCCCAGCGTGACCGGCGCGATCGAGACGATCACCTCGTCCAGCAGCCCCGCGTCGGCGAACTGGCCGGCCAGGTCTCCCCCGCCGACGATCCAGACGTTGCGGTCGCCGGCGGCTCTAACCATCTCGGCGTGCACGGCGGCGACGTCGCCGCTCGTGAACTCGACTTGTGCTTCGGGAACGACCGGCAGCTCCCGGTGGGTGAAGACCCAGCCCGGGATGTCGTACGGCCACTTCCACTCCGCGCGATCCTTGCCGGCGAACTCGTGGTCGAGGATCCATTCGTACGTGGTCGATCCCATCGCGATCGCGCCGACACCGGCGATGAAGTCGCTGTAGTTCAGCGGGCCGTCCTTCTGTTGCTTCCGGGTGAACAGCCAGTCCAGCGAGTTGTCAGGGTCGGCGATGAAGCCGTCGAGGCTGGTCGCGGTGTAGTACTGAGTGCGGCTCGTGTTGACCCGAATCCTTCCTGCTAGCGGGGGTTTCAGTTTGGAGCTGGCGGCGATGCCGAGCGCTTCTGCAGGGGCCACCGTATCTGGGACAAGTCGGGCTTTCAGAAGGAGGAAACGAGAATGAGCCCACGCTTCATCAGCAACGTCGCACTCGCCATTGCCGGCGCGATCGTCGTCGTGGCGAGCCAGACATTTACGTCCAGCGTCACCGGCTGGCTGACCTTCGGAGTCAGCCTCGGTGCCCTCGCGCTCCTGGCGCTCGTCCAGCTCGACCGCAACCGCGGCCGCATGCAGCGGCTGCTCGATGCCGGGATCGGCGGGCTCGCGCTCTGGTCGGCCGTAGCTTCCGTCGTGTACACCGGCACGACGCTGACCTGGCTTTCGTTCGGCGAGGGCCTTGGCTTCGTCGGCCTCGCCCTGGTCGGGCTCGTCGCACACGAGCTGAAGACCGAGCGCGTCGTGCATGCGTTCGAGTCGATTCCGGCCGAAGCACACGACGGCGACCGAGCCGAAGAGTTTCAGGCTGCCGCCTGAACAGGCTCCCGCGCTGAGGGCGGGGCGTCCTGCCCCGCCCTTGCAGGCGGCCGAACGCGCCTCAGCTCGACATGCGAGTCGCGACGTTGTACTTCGTCACCGACGTGCGCTGACCTGGGGTGTCGCCGGCCGGCATCGCGCTCAGGATCTCGTCACCCTTCCGGTAGTCGTCCTCCGAATCGAAGAAGACGATCACGAGCGACTTCTCCGCCTCGGGGTCGTGAAGCACGACGAGCTCGCTCGAGGGGAATCCCTCCGGCGGCTGCCCCTCGCGCATCTCGCGGTCCATCTCGTCCATCCGGTCCTTGCTGACCCCGTCGAAGGTCACAACGCGTGCGAGTGCCATTCGGGCCTCCTCGTCGATTGCTCCAACCCTACGCCCTCGGCGCGCGCGGCGACCTCCCGTTGTCCCGTTGGCCAGAAAGCGCTACTGAGCTACGAGCTCCTCGTACTCGGGGTGCTTCTCGATGTAGTAGGCGATGAACGGGCAGAGGGGAACGACCTCGAGGTTCTCCTCGGCCGCGTCGGCCAGCGCGACCTCGGCCAGGCGGCTTCCGAAACCGCGGCCCTCGCATGACTCGTCGACCTCGGTGTGCGTGAAGGCGATGCGCCCGTCGCGGCGCCGGTAGACGGCGAGGCCGATCAGACGGCCGCCGAGCCGAAGCTCGTAGCGGCTCGCCTCCGGCACGTCAACGACCTCCGCCTCCGCGACCGATCCGTCAGCCGCCTCCAGCTCGTCGTCCCCGCGGAAATACTCGAGCAACTGTCCGGGGACATCCGACTCGCGTGCGTCGCGGTGAGCGGCGAACCGCCGGCGGTGCCCCGCGGCGTCCTGCGAGAGTTCGCGCTCCCGCAGGTGCGCGAAGATCTCGCGCGTACCGCGGAAGAGCCGGCCGTCCTCGGTCTGCAGGACGGGAATCTGGTCCGTGTCGGCAATGGCTCTCAACTCGGTTCGATCCTTTGGCCACGGCTCGACCTGCCGGGCTACGAAGTCGAGTCCGAGCTCGGTCAGGACCTCCCGTACCGCAGACGAGAACGGGCACCACTCCGTCTGGTACAGGGTTAGCGCCGCCTCAGCCACGGTTGAGACGAGCGGTCAGACTGGTGAGACGGGCGCCGAGATAGCCGCGCAGCGGGGGTCGTGCTTTTCGGCGAGGCGGTAAAGCAGCGCGTGCAGGTTCGCACGCTCCTCGTTGCTGAGCGGCGAGAGGAACTCGTCCTCGATCTCCTTCGAAAGTGCTCGCAGCCGTCGGAGCGTCTTCTCTCCGTCAGTGGTGAGGCTGACGATGTGCCGGCGCCGGTCGTTGGGATCGCGACGACGCTCGACCAGCCCGCGCTCCTCGAGCTCGTCGAGCATCCCGACCAGCTGGCCGCGGTCGTAGCCCAGCGCGTCGGCGATCGCACCCTGGGTCTCGCTCGAGCGGTCGCCGAGCACGGTCAGGATCCCATGATGGTAGGGATGAAGGCCTGTCTGCTCGTACGCCTTCATCGTCTGCTCCTTGGCGCTGAAGCCGAGGCGCTTCAGGAGGAAGGTGGCAGACGCCACGAGCTCCTCCGGCAGCCGGGGAAGCACGGGCGAACTAGGTATGGGGGTGCTTGTGGTGCTCATGGTCGAAAGGTTAGCGCGCGCAAGCGTTGTCATGCTGTATAGTTGTCTCGGTCAACGATTTTGGAGGTCAACTAGTGAGCAGCCCCACCAAGAGTGACCGACGCTGGAGCGCACTCGCTCTGATCGTCACCGCGCAATTCATGGTGATTCTGGACGTCGCGATCGTCAACGTCGCGCTCCCTTCGATCAAGTCGGATCTCAATTTCTCCCAGACGAACCTCCAGTGGGTGGTCTCGGCCTACGCGATCATGTTCGGCGGCGCCCTGCTCCTGGGCGGGCGGCTCGCCGACCTGCTCGGACGTAGGAGGCTTTTCATGGCCGGTCTGGCGCTGTTTGCAGCCAGCTCGCTGCTCTGCGGACTCGCCTGGTCGGAGAGCTCGCTGATCGCCTTCCGCGCCGTGCAGGGGCTCGGCGGAGCGTTGCTCGCCCCGGCTGCTCTCTCGCTGCTGATGACGCGGTTCGCGGAGGGCCGGGATCGCAATCTCGCGCTCGGGATCTACGGTGCCGCATCCGGAAGCGGCGCGGCAGTCGGTGTCTTGCTCGGCGGCGTGCTCACGTCGTACCTGAGCTGGTCGTGGATCTTCTTCATCAACGTGCCGGTCGGCATCGCCGCGATCGCGCTGGCGCCGCTGCTCTTGCAGGAGAGCCGCGCCGACGTTGCGGAGCGCCACTTCGACTTCCCAGGCGCCGCTTCGATCACCGCGGGTCTGATGCTGCTCGTCTACGCGATGACGCGCGCCACCAGCGACGGCTGGGGCTCCGGCTCGACGCTGGCGTTGCTCGCCGGCGCCGCCGCCCTCGTGCTCGCGTTCGTCGCGATCGAGCTCCGGTCGCCCTCGCCGCTCTTGCCGCTGCGGATCTTCCGCTCGCGCACGCTGTCGGCCGCAAATGCGGCGATGGCGATCGTCGGCGCGGTCGCATTCTCCGAGTTCTTCGTGCTCACGCTCTATCTGCAGGATGTCCTGCACTACTCGGCGGTGATGAGTGGCGCGGCATTTGCCGGCTTCGCGCTGTCGGTCGTCGTTCTCTCGAACGTCGCGCAGGTGATCGTCGGACGCTTCGGCGTTCGCCCCACGCTCACTGCCGGCCTGCTGCTCTCCGCGATTTCGGTCGCGTGGCTGACTCGGCTGCCGGTCGACGGGCACTACTTCTGGAATCTCTTCCCGGCGTTCGTGCTCGGCGGCGCAGGCATGGGGCTCTCCTTTGTCCCGGTGACGATCGCGAGTCTCACGGGCGTCGAGCGCTCCGACGCCGGAGTCGCTTCAGGCCTGATCAACACGAGCCGCCAGATCGGCGGCGCGATCGGCATCGCCGCAGT
>WNGO01003430.1_pt1 | contig 10218 bp, 9 predicted proteins | sample 5400511 | NCBI WGS metagenome assembly WNGO01 (sample SAMN13153380, study PRJNA577476) | soil metagenome | isolation source: 20 cm soil or saprolite under Garry oak tree replicate 2 | place: USA:California | collected 2016-06-15
CAACACTCCACTACTCCAACACTCCATTACTCCAGTTCTTCTTCTCTACTTCGTCGGGTACCGTTTGGCCATCTCGTTGAAGAAGCCTTCTTTCTCAAGTTCCTGCAGAAAGGTCAAGTCGACGAACTGCTCGGGTTTCGCGTTTTTCGCTTGCGGTAGCTGGGGCGCAACCAGGTCCAACATGTACTGGATTCCCTTGAGCGTCGGATAGGGCTTCTTTGGAATCCACTTGATGTAGCCATTATAAGAATCTTCGAGCATTTCTGGGTCATTGGTGCGCATATATTTGGCGAAGACTTTTTGCGCTTCTTTTTTGTTGGCGTAGACGTAATAAATCGCTTCGACGAACCCTTTAAGCGCGTTTTTTACGGTGTCCCGGTTGCTCGCAATGTAAGAGCGCGAAGTAGCAAAGCCGTTGCCTTGTACTTCGACTCCCAAATCCGCAACGGAGAAGAGTTCGACGAAGCCGCTCTTCCGCGCCGGTGCGGCGGCGGAAGAGGTGAAGAACGTTGCATCGATCCTGCCGGCCATCATCGCCCCGAGTCGTTCCGCATCTGGTCCCGCGGGAACGAGCGCCACGTCTTTGCTGACTTCGAGGTTAAGGTGCTGGAACAGGATATTGGCGGCGTTATGGGTCGCCGAGCCGAAACCGCTGATGCCGAACTTCTTGCCTTTGAGATCTTCGAGCTTGTTGATGCCTTTGCGGGCGAAAACAATCTGATCATACTTCGTTTCGACGGCGGCGACTAAAACCAGGTTGTAGCCCTGTAGGCTAGCCTGCACGACGGTGCCGATGTTAACGATCGGCGGATCTCCGGCGACTAAAGCCTGCGTGGCCATCTGGCCGCCGCGTAAGAAAATAGGTTCGACTTCGAGGCCGTACTTGTTGAACAGTCCCATTTCTTTCGCGACCCAAACGTTGGACTGGCGAAAGCTCAGCGACGGATAGCCGATGCGAATCTTCTTCAAGGTTTGGGCGCCGGCGGCGCTGGCGCCGACGCTTGTTATCACGGTTAATGCCATCAGGATGCGAAGAACAAATTTCATGCGTAAAACCTTTCAACGAGTTTATTTATGACTGCGGCGAATCATTTTCCCAACTGCTTGAGCGCTTCCTCGATCAACGAATTGTCCAAATAATCGCTCACGGGTGGAATCTTCTTTCCTTGATAGGTGCCTTCTTTAGCACGAAGCTCCATGGTCTTGTCGAACGAAATCTTGCTGACCAAACCGTCGCGTGGAAAAGGCTGAAAATCCTGCACGAGGTATTTGTAATCTTCTTCAGCGCTCTCGCGAGTCGATTTTAGGACCCTCGTATGTATGGCGAGAGCCTCTTCTTTGTTCTTTGGATCGTAGAGCCAGCGCGTCGCTTCGATCATCGCTTTTAAATAGCGCACGATCTCGGCGCGGTTAGACTTGATATAGCTCATATGCGCGAAGTCGGTGGTGAACAAGATCGGACCGAGGTATTCGTGAAAATTGGCGAGCTTGCGATAGCCTTCTTTGGCGGCCCGGAAGGTGAACGGCGGTCCCATGAACGAAGCTTGCACCGATCCGCCCTTGAGCGCGGCGTAGCGCTCGGGCGAGGTGCCGACGACCAGAAGTTTGTAATCGTTTTCTTTGAGTTTATAAGCTTTTTCCAAAACCTCGTGCACCATCAACGTCGTGCCGCCGGTGAGCGTGCTGACCGCGAGAGTCTTGCCCTTCAAGTCAGCGCCCGTTTTGATTTCGGGACGGGCATAGATGTCGTAGGGAATCTTTTCCATGTTGGCGGCGACGATCTTTACTTTCGCGCCTTTCTCGATGGCGCCGATCACGTAATCGGGGTTAATGCGGCCGATGGGAATCGTTTCGCTGAGCACTGCGCGGGTAACATTGGTCGCGCCGCGGATGATGATCACCTCGACCTGAATGCCGTTCTTTTCGAACATTTTCTTTTGCTCGGCGATGTAAAGCGGCCAGCTCGACGAGGTGTTGCCGCTCTGCGTGAATCGGAGCTTCAACAGCCCGCCATCGGCGGCGGGAGCGGCGCTGAACAAGGCAAGCGCGGCGATGAGCGCGCTTACGGTAACAATTAGTTGCTTCATAGCTCGATCCTCTCTGGATCTGAATCTACATTTGGCTAAAGCCACCCGAGGCGTTGACTTCTTCCTCGATCTGTTTCCACACGACATTCTCCAGCTCTAAAAAGCGCGGATCGGAGCGCATCTCCATACGTCTTGGACGCTCCAGCGGCACCGTGAATTCAGACCGAATGGTTCCGGGGCGATGGCTGAACACAATAATCCGGTCGGACAAGAGGATCGCTTCAGAAATCATATGGGTGACAAAGATGACTGTTTTTTTGGTTTCGCGCCAGATGCGCAGCAGCTCGAGCTGCATGAAATTTCGGGTTTGCGCGTCCAAGGCGGCGAAGGGCTCGTCCATCAGGAGAATCCTGGGATTGACCGCCAGGGCGCGGGCGAGATTGACGCGCTGCTGCATGCCGCCGGAAAGCTCGTGCGGGTAGTGATTTTCGAAACCGCCGAGGCCGACGAGGTCCAGATATTTGCGGGCGATTTGCTCTGCCTCTTTCGGCTGATGCCCGCGGCCTTCCAGGCCGAGCAAAATGTTTTTGAGGCTCGTGCGCCAGGGCAAAAGCGACGCGCCTTGAAATACAAAACCCATCACCAGTTCGTGATCGAGCTCTTCGGCAGCCCTGCCGTCGATTAGGATTTCACCACCGGTGCGCGGTAAAAGTCCGTTAATGACCCGCAGCATGGTGGTTTTACCGCACCCGCTCGGCCCGACGACGCTGACAAACTCGCCGTCACGCAGAGAGAAATTTAGATTCTCAAAAATCTTGAACGGTTCGCGCTCGCGCCGCGGGATTTCCTTTTGCAGATTTCGAAGCTCCAACACCGGCCCCGCCATGCTCAGCCTCCCTGCGCTTCCTTTTTCCACGGCGTGACGTAGGTTTCGAAACGACGCACCAGCTCGAAGCCCAAAACCCCCAGCACGGCAAAGGCCGTGACGCCGACGAACAGAATCGGCACATTAAGTGTTTGCCCGGCAAAGAAAACCAAATAGCCCAAACCTTCGGTGGCGCCAAACCACTCGGCGATGGCAACGCCGGTGAGGCCGCGGCCGATGGCGAGCCGGATGCCGGCAAGGATAAACGGCACCGAAGCCGGCAAGAGAATCTTGACGAACAGAGCCCAAGGTTTGAGGCGAAATGAGCGGGCGACCTCGACGTAATCTCGATTAACCGCACGCATTCCGTAGAACGAATTGATCAGGATCGGAAAGACGCAGCCCAAAAACACAATGGCAACTTTGGAGCCGCCGCCGATGCCGAACCAAAGGAGCAGAATGGGAGCAAAAGCAATTCGCGGCGTGGTGTAAAGCGTAGCCATCCACGGGTTGACGTAATCGCGCACCAGCGGACTCAGCGCCATGACAAAGCCAAGCGGGACACCGGCAAGGATCGCCAGGAAAAAACCATAAAAGAAAATCCATGAGCTCGCGAACAAATGCGGATACAGCTCGCCGGTGACAAAGAGCATGTCGTAAGCCGTCCGGAGCACGACGATCGGGGACACCAGCAGACTCGGATCGTTGACGACGTAAACGGCGACCGCATGCCAGAGCAAAAGGCCGGCGCCTATCGAGCCCGCTTTGAGCACGCTCGACGGCAATGGGCGATTCAGTTCGTTCATCGTAATTAGCGGCGTGCTGCGACTTGATTGCTTATTCTGCCGACCATTCAGCGCTCTGGCGCCAGGGCGCCATGCGGCGCTCGACCCGTTTGATCAAGTTAAAACTCACCAAACCGATCACGGCGAGCAGCGCCACGGTGACAAAAAGTTTCGGGCTGTCCCAGGTTTCCGAAGAATCGCGCAGCAAATATCCCAGTCCTGCATTGGAAGCCATCAGCTCAGCGACTACGACGCCGAGCAGCGCCCGGCCGACGCCAAGGCGCATGCCCGTGATGATATAGGGCAGCGCGCCGGGGAGGCGAATCTTGTAGGTTGTCTCCCAGGTACTCAGGCGCAGCGATTTAGCCAGTTCGAGCCATACGGCGTCGAGATTTTTAATTCCGGCGGCGGTGTTTAAAATGATCGCCACTGCGGTGATTTTGAACACGACGATCACCTTTGAAATCATGCCGATGCCGCACCAAATGATGATCAGCGGCACGATCGTGATAATCGGAATCGAATAGAGCGTCGCGATCCAAGGATCCATGATCTCGTCGAACCATGTGTACATGCCCATGAAGTAACCAACGACGACGCCGACGACACAGGCGGTCGTAAAGCCGTAGCCAAATTCCAGCAAGGTGGCGGCAAAATGCTTATTCAGTTGGCCGGAAAGCAAAAGCCGCCAAAAAGAACGCGCTACACTGCTTGGCGGCGGGATCAGCAGCTCGTTCTCCAGCAGAAGGCGAGTGAGAATCTCCCAGATCACCAGGCCGGCGAATATGGAAACGCAGCCGCGGCGGATTTCTTTCCTGAGCAAGACCGGATCTCCGACTAACGATAAAGCTCTGGGTCGGCGCCGGTATCGCCCCCCGTCCGAATTTTTGGGTAGATCGAGACGCCGCCAGGGCGGCCTTGTATCATAAAATCGACGGGAATAAAGCCCTCGAGCAGCGGAATGGGTAATTGGATTCCAGCAAACGGACTCTTGCTGTCGTTGCCGATCGCAATCTGGTTGCCCCACAGCCCGGTTGGCAGCGCTCCGTTCATGCTGAAGCGGCTGGCGGAAATACTGCCTTGGATCGGCGGCAATTTATATTTGCTTCCCGGGTCGCGCTCATTGTCGCTCAGCAATTGAACATCCAGAACCTTCTGATAGTTGTCGCTGGATCCGTCGGCTTCGCGCACCAGGGTGAACGTGGTGTTTTCGCGCTCCTCGGCGTTGGCGCCGCGGCGTTCCCGTTCGGCCTTGACGATGGTGGCGGGAAGATTCTTGATGCCGCCGACGCTGTCCTTGGCGCGCTGATTGACGTCGGCCAGAGCCACTTGCAGGTTCTTTTCGCGCAAAGAGACGAAAAAACGCTCGGACAAAGATTTCGGCAAGGGATAACTTTGACTGCGTATACCCCAGGGAGTCTGATAGTGAATCAGTAGCTCGTTGTCGTTGATCAGGTTCACGCCGCGCTCGGCGATCTCCATGTTTCCCGGGCTGCCGTCGAACAGCGAGGCTTTGAGGCCCAAGCCCCGGGGACCGAAAAGCTCCGGGTTTTCGAGCAAAAACTGCTTACTCATGCGCATGCCTTGGTTTTCGTCCTTGGCCATCTCGGCCAGCTGCTTGGTGGCGTCGGATGCTGCCGGCGTACCCGGACTTTGATCGATCACTGTGGTTAAATAATATTCCCGCGCGTCGCGGCTGGCAGTTTTGCTCGCCGCATTAAGCAGCGCCTTGGTCGCTTTGTCTTTGAGCGCGGCAATTTTTTCCTTCGGTGAACCGGCCAGTTCGTGGTAGCTGATCGCTTGGTCGAACATGCCGCGCTCTTCATAGGCGTCGGCGAGAACCTTGTAGACCTCCGAGGCGTTCTCAGAGTTCGGATGGTTGCGCACATAGGCGACGCCGGCATCGATCACCGGCTGCGCTGAAACCGGATTTTGGGCCATGACTTGATAGAGATTGTTCGTTACCATGAGCGCGTTGGCCATGCCGAGCGTGATCGCGGCGGCCGGACCGGCCGCGGCCATCGCGCCTGCGGCAAAGAGCAAATTCTTCCGCAAGAAGTCTTCCCCGAGCAGAACATATTTGGCTGACTGGAGCTGTCTTTCCGTGCGGGCGTCTTGAAAAGGTGTGAGCAGATTGTACTCAGGACTTTGTAAAAGCGCGGCAGCGCGTTGCTTCACTTCCTGACGGGTCGACGACTTTGCCATCTGTTCGATGGCTTTTTTTGCCGCTTCGCGCCATCCCTTCATCTCCAAGGCGACGGCTTCGGCATCGCGCGCGGCATCGGCCAGTGGTTTGCCGAGATATTTCTTCTCGGTATCGATGGCGACTCTTTGGATATGGTTGCTGTCGCGAAGCGTCAATGCCTCGAGCAAGTGCTCGACGTCGGTATGTTGCTCGATGCTTGCCGGTGTTTCCGGGCGCGCCGTTAGAGATTTTTTGCGCGCTGCATCGATCTCGCGCAGTGATTTTAGAGATTTTTTGCGCGCCGCATCGCCATCTCGCGACTGCGGATCGATGAACGACGCCATGTCGAGGTGAAACAGGGCCTTTTCAAAATCGTTCTTGGCGATCGCGTCCTTGGCTTTGTCGATCTGCTTGCGGGCCAGCGCGTCTTTCTTCTTTTTGTCCAGAACCTCGATCTGTTTCGTGATCGCCGCATTACGCGGGTCGTCGGGAAAACGCTTGAGATGCTCCAGATCACGCGCTAGCGCGCGCCGTTCTTCGACCGCCATATCGCGATCCATCAGCGCGAAGAGTTGGCTGACGGCGGTTTCGGCCACGGCGCCGACGTAGTTACCGGACGCCACGCCAATCAGATCCACAGAGCTCAACAGGCGATTGGCGATGCCGCCGAAAAAATTCGTCGAGCTTTGGCGCATCAATTGATCGGACTGATTGAGGTCATCGTTGTTGATGATCGCTTCAAGATATTTCTTGCGCTCCGGCGTCGCGGCATTCTTGAGCGCCTCTTTCTGTGCTGCCAAATAACGCTCACGGTCTTTGATCGTGTTGTTGACGAGATCCTGTGCTTGAGGGGTCAAGCCTGTGGACTTGCCACGCTGCTTTTCGAGGCGGACGTCTTCAGCTTTGAAAAATTGCAAATGCTTATCGAGGGACGGATCGCGATGGGTAAGCGCGTCGATGAGCATTTCACGGGCGCGTTTGTCGACGTCGTCGGGGAAAAATTGCGGCGTCGCCGGGGCGCCTTCGTCGAATGGATTATATTCTGGCAGCGGATTGAGGATTTGATCGAGCGGCAGTTCTTTTTTTTCCTGGGCGCGGGGCGCTGCGCCAAAGAGCGTCACCGAAGCGGCGACGATCATAACCGCGAGAAAATTATGCGGCTTCATCGATTGAGCCTGGTCATTTTTTCCAGAAAGCCACGCGCCGCATCGATCTTTCCCTGGGCTTCGAGTTTTTCCAAGATGCCATCGACCTGAGCTACTTCGGTATAGAGCTTGAGCGCCGACCTCACAAACTGATCTAAGACTTTGAAGTCGAATGCTAACCCCTCAGGATCGTACTGGAATGCATATTCTTTTGCAAGGATCATGTAGAAGTCGGCGAAGTCGATCAAGAAGCGATGGATGTTCTTACTTTGCCGATGCTTGGTGACGAGCTGGCTGTAGCCGACGATGGTTAATTGATTGCCTTCTTTGAGGCGATAGCGGTTGGCTTCGACGAAGGCGACCTTGGCGCGGTCGATGCGCTCTTCTTCCACTCTGGCGAGAAATTCGTACGGCGTGCCTTTGTGTTTTTGAATGAGCTGATTCCAGGCCGCGACCTTTTCATCGAGACCGGCGATGTATTTGAACGGATCGTCGGTCGGTATTGCCTTGTCGAAAATACGCAGAAAGTTGTCGAGAATCTCGGCATCCTTGGCGGCTTCCGTACCGAGACGCCCCTCGGTCTCGGCGACCTTGCGGAAAAGCACGGCCGCTTGATCGTATTCCCTGAGCCGCTCGAGCGCCAATGCTCTGTTGAATTGGATGATGTCGGCGAATTGTCCAGGATTCTTGCGCTCGTAGTCATTCAGCCGGACAAGAGTTGCTTTCATGATGTTGATGCCGGTGACATCCTTGGGAATCGGAAAGCGATAGGCATCCTCCTTAGCCAGGCGCTGAAAGTCCTTGACAATGTCGAGCAGATCGCCAGCCGGCACGTAGCGGGTGTCCGGCGGCGCCGTACGCGAGGAGCATGAAACGAGCGAAAAAAAACCAAAGGCAAAAATGACGCCGATTAAAAACTGACTGTTTCGTAGCTTGAATCGCAAGATCTTGGTTAAGCCAACCGAGTCATTAGTCGTGGATCGTAGCGCGCCGGATTCACATACAGGGTTTCCGCCATTTTCCGAGAATTTGTCGTTAAGTCAAGGGAAGGGAAAAGACCAGTGCTGCTTGACCCACGAATCTGAAACCCTAATAATTGGCGCATATGGCGATATTTTTGTCGCAGTGGGTTGTTCTAATCCTGCTGCTCTTGCAGCTAGCGGCTTGTGCCGGGGATGGTTTCATGGAAGCGAACCATCCATCTCCCGCACCACCTCCAACGCCAGTCGCCCCCAAGACGCCGCCACCCCCGTTGGCGGAATATCGCGGACCGGCGACCCGCCCTTTTCTCATGGGATTTACCCAATGGCCCGCTGATCTAACCGACGAGGGAATGGCCATCGCGAAAGAGTATGCGGAAGCGCATGGCGATATTGTTGCCCGTATGTTCATCGGCGGCATCCCTTGGCCGGAAGCGCTCGACGGTAAGCCGTTCTCGAAAGATGTCCAAGACAATATGAGTTACCGGCCGCCGGCGGGAAAGAAGTTGTTTTTATCCATTTCGCCTTTGAACAAGGATAAGCGCGACCTGGCGCTTTACTGGGGCGACAGCGAAAATCAACCGTTGCCGCGCCCATGGGACAAGGAGCCACTCAACAGCCCGCGGGTCAAGAAAGCGTTTCTCAATTTCGTGCTGCGCGCCATCGAGACGATGCACCCCGATTATCTCGCCATCGGCGTCGAGTCCAATGTGTTATTGTCGCGCAATCAAGCCAAATGGCAGCAGCTCAAGGAGCTGCATCGCGATACTTACACGGCGGTAAAAAAGCTCTACCGTTCACTGCCGGTTTTTTTTACCACTGAGGTGCTGCAGTACAAGCGGCTGACGAAGGATTCGAAAGGAACCGATCAAGAGAAAGAAGTCGCCGACATGATGCGCTACAGCGATTTGTTCGCCATGAGCCTGTATCCGCACATGAGCGCCGACGTGCCGCGCATCATCCCGAACAATTTCCTCGAATTCGCCTCGCGCTTTAAGAAAGGCATCGCCGTCGCCGAGAGTGGCATGACCTCGCGCAACGTCGAGCTCAGGTCGTACGGGACAGTACTCTACGGTTCGGAGGCGGACCAAATGCAGTTCACCGAATATCTGCTCAAGACCGCAGCGCGCGACGGCTATGAATTCGTCATCAACTTCGCCACGACCGATTCCGATCGCCTAGTCGCCCGCCTGCGCCCCCAGCTCGCCGACCTGGCAAAAATCTGGGCTTATGTCGGCATGCAAACCAGCGATCGCCAACCGAAGCCGGCGTCGGCTGTATGGGACGGGTTTTTGCGAGCCAAGTACGAACAGTCGAAGTGGTGGTGAGGCAGCCTTCTCGCCTCTCACGTTTTGATCAGCGAATAGAACAAAATCAGCTCACCAGTTTTACCTGCAGCGAAATCGTGCGGCGTGCCTTTGGGGATGTGACAGACAGTTCCCGGTTGAAGCGGAATCTGTTTGCCAGCGACCCGCACCCGGCCGGTGCCTTTGATGACGTGGCAGATCACGTCTTTGTCAGCGTGGTTGATCTGTTTCGGGTCGGAATTCTTGCTCGGTTTGAAGGCGATCAGGCCGCTGGTGAATTGTTTCCCGGCGAAGCAGTCGGCGTAGCGAATCTCGTCGTTGAGATGTTTGAGGCGTTTAAGAACCGCGCGAACCTTGATAACTTTCATTGAGTTTTTCGGTTGTCGGCGACCCTAGGGGCGCAGCACGCTGCGCCCTCGGACGGGCGTATCGCGATACGCCCCTACACGGGGCCTACGTGTTATCCGTCACCGCTGCGACGATTTCCCTGATCGCTTGCTCGGCTTTCTCGTTTGGAACGCGGCTGGAGCCGACGACCTTGTGGCCGCCGCCGCCGTAATTCTTGAGCAGCTCGCCGACATTGACGTTCGAGGTTGGGTTGAAGATGTTGTACCCGACGGAGATCGCTGTGGTGTTCTCTCGCTGGGGGTCGTGAGCGACTTTGACTTGGATGTTGCCTTTGGGAAAGAGGGTGAAGATCAAGAAGCGGTTGCCGTCGGGAATCTCTTTGACCCCGCGCAAGTCGCAGTAAATAACGTTACCTTTCATCGTCGTCCGTTCGAGCAAGAGCTTGCGCAGCTTGTCCTGTTCGTCGCGGATCATTTGGCAGCGTTTTTTAACGTCGGTGTCGTTCAACGTCTCTTCCAGCGTCTTTTCGCGCAGCAGGTCGATGATCTTCAACCAGTAGGGCTCGTCGCCGGCGTT
>WNGO01004484.1_pt1 | contig 10218 bp, 4 predicted proteins | sample 5400511 | NCBI WGS metagenome assembly WNGO01 (sample SAMN13153380, study PRJNA577476) | soil metagenome | isolation source: 20 cm soil or saprolite under Garry oak tree replicate 2 | place: USA:California | collected 2016-06-15
ATCAACCTCGCGAACGTCGCCTGGGCATTCACTCATATCCATTCCGAAAACTGGCATCCGCTGACGACAATCACACACATGCTCGACTGCCAGCTGCACGGATTAAACGCAGGTTGGCACCACTTTACCAATGTGCTGCTCCACGCTATCGCCGTCGTCCTTCTCTTTGTTGCGCTGCAGCAAATGACAGGCGCATTGTGGCGCAGCGCGTTTGTGTCCGCGATTTTCGCCGTGCATCCGTTGCATGTGGAGTCGGTCGCGTGGATTGCGGAGCGCAAAGACGTGATGAGCGCGGTTTTCTTCATGGTTATTCTGCTCGCATATTTGAATTACACGCGCGCACCATCGATTGGCCGGTACTTGACGGTGGCACTCGCGGTCGTGCTCGGGCTGATGTCCAAACCGATGCTGGTTACACTGCCGTTTGTTCTTTTACTTCTCGATTATTGGCCGCTCGGGAGATTTGAAGCCCACAGATCAAATACCGGACGTCAGGTGTTACAAGCCGTTCTCGAAAAGATTCCGCTGATCTTGCTTTCTGCCGTTTCAAGCATCGTAACGTTTCTGGCTCAACGAGGAGCAATCGGTTGGACTGAGCAGTTGCCAGTGTCTGAACGAATAAGTAACGCCATCGTCGCCTACGTTGTTTACATCCGGCAAATGTTCTGGCCGGCAGGGCTCGCTGTTTTCTACCCGCACCCGGAAAACAGGCTGCCGATATGGGAAATCAGTCTAGCCTTGATCGTTCTTGGCGGAATCACGGCGGCAGCATTTGTCTTACGAAAGAAAGCGCCTTATTTCGTGACCGGTTGGTTGTGGTATCTAGGCATGCTTGTGCCAGTGATTGGATTGCTGCAAGTAGGATGGCAGGGACACGCAGATCGCTACACATATTTGCCGCAAATCGGTCTTTATATCGCGTTGACCTGGGCGGTAACTGATTTGACTCGCTCACGGCGTTTTCAACGCATGGCTTTGGGCGCCGCTGCGCTTTTGATAGTCGGTGCGTTAAGTTGCCGCGCGTGGCTCCAGACGTCTTACTGGCGCGATAGCGAAACGCTGTTTACCCATGCGCTCGCTGTAACCAGCAACAACGATGTCGCCCTGAATAACCTCGGCATCATTTTCCTGGACAAAGGACAACTGGACGACGCCATTTCCAAGCTGCAAGCAGCCATAGATCTGCGTCCTGACAACGCGCCGGCTCATGACAATCTCGCGAAGGCTTTGCTGAAAAAAGGACAAGTTGCCGAAGCGATGGTTCATTATCGCAAATTCTTCGAGTTAGAACCTGCGAGCGTGGAGGTGCGTAACACTCTGGGAACAGCGTTGATTCAACAAGGACATGTAAGAGAAGCTATCGACCAGTGGCAGGAGTCGCTGGCAATACAACCAGAGAACGGAAACGCTGCGAGCAATCTAGCCTGGGTATTCGCAACTTGTCCCCAAGACTCAATCCGGGATGGAACACGTGCGGCCGAACTGGGCGAGAGAGCCCTTCGTATCTCAGGAGGTAAGATTGCAATGATTTATAAAGTGCTTGCCGCCGCGTACGCAGAGAATGGACGCTTTGCTGACGCCGTTGAAACCGCGCAACGCGGCGCTGAATTAGCAACTACCCAGGGCAACCCTGGTTTGGCCGCCGAACTGGAAAGCAATATTGCTCTCTACCAATCCGGCAGACCGCTGCGTGATTCAAGCATAACAAATGGCAGCTCGTCGCCTTAGCACGCCCACCATGAAGGAGCGGCAGGTTTCGAACCGCCGAAAGCATTCGTCTGGTGTCTCTGGCTTGGGCTCGTGTGCCCGTGGCCAGCGTGCGAAATTACGGGTCACAGACCTCCTCGTCTGCCTTGGTCTGGTGGCAGTCACCTGGGCCGTATTCGGTCAAACGTTGACTCACGATTTCGTCAATTTTGATGATCACGTTTACGTCTATGAAAATCCGCTGGTCATAAGAGGACTTTCCACTGATGGGATAATCGGCGCATTCACGCATACTCATGCGCGGAACTGGCATCCGCTTACCACGATTTCCCACATGCTCGATTGCCAGCTGTATGGACTAAACGCCGGCTGCCATCACCTCACCAACGTCATTCTTCATACAATCTCGGTGCTGTTGCTCTTTCTGGTGCTCAAGCAAATGACCGGTGCGTTTTGGCAAAGCGCCTTTGTGGCGGCGCTCTTTGCCATTCACCCGTTGCACGTTGAATCGGTCGCGTGGATAGCTGAGCGAAAGGATGTTCTGAGTGCGGTGTTTTTCATGCTGACGCTGGCCGCGTATGCTCGCTATGCACGGGCGCCCTCCGCGCCTCGATATCTGCTCGTAGCGCTGCTTTTCGCTTTTGGGCTGATGTCGAAACCCATGCTTGTAACGCTGCCGTTCGTGCTGTTGCTGTTGGATTATTGGCCTCTCGGTAGACTTGGAGGTCAGAAATCAGAAGTCGGAAGTCGACTGCGAAGATTGATCACGGAAAAAATTATGTTGTTCGCGCTGTCTGCGCTTTCGTGCATCGCGACTTTGTTTGCGCAAGGTCCGAGCGCGATCGATCAACTGCCGTTTCTATGGAGGCTGAACAATACGTTTGTGAGTTATGTTACCTACATCTGGCAGATGTTATGGCCCGCGCGGCTTGCGGTGTTCTATCCGCATCCGAACAATCGTTTTCCACTTGTACAAGTTACAGTGGGGATCGCGTTCCTTGTTGGGGTCAGCATGCTAGTGATTTATCTGCGACGGACAAAGCCTTACCTTGTTACCGGCTGGTTTTGGTATTTGGGAATGCTCGTCCCAGTAATTGGACTGGTTCAGGTCGGCGAGCAAGCGCATGCGGATCGCTATACGTACCTGCCGCAGATCGGCCTGTACATCATGGTAGCGTGGACCGTTGGCAATCTGCTCTCGGAACCAACGCCGCGTGCCCGTCGTGCACTAGTCGGCGTTGCCACCGCACTAGGAATCGTAAGCCTGGGCGTGCTCGCTTTTGGCCAAGCCTCATATTGGAAAAACAGTGAGACGCTATGGAACCACTCTCTCGCCGTTACTGGCGAAAACGACGTCGCGCATAATAACCTGGGCTTTCTCTTTCTGCGCAGAGGAGAATTAGACAAAGCTATTTCACAGTTTCAGGCAGCGCTAAATATACGATCCAGGAACACTGAGACCCATTACAGTCTTGGTGCGGCACTCATCCAAAGCAACCTTGGTAACGCTCTTGCCAGGAAGCAGCTATGGGATGAAGCAATCGACCACCTTCAGGAAGCCGTCAGGCTGCGTCCTGATTACGCGGATGCCTACTTCAATCTTGGAAGTGTGCTATTTCAACAGGGCCGAATTGATCAAGCGATCGCCCAATGGCAGAAGGCGCTCGCGATACGTCCAACGGACGCAGAAGCTCACAGGAGTCTGGCCAGCGCGCTCCGCAAAGAAGGAAAATTGAAGGAAGCAATCGCGGAGTATGAACAAGCGCTGAATGTAGTGCCAGAAGACAGTGTGGCGCTAAACAACCTGGCGTGGATTTTGGCGACTTCTTTCAACGCTTCAATGCGCGACGGCGCACGAGCAGTCACCTTGGCGGTGAAAGCGGTGCAGGCCTCAGGGGGCAGAGATCCAAACTTCCTTCGTACGCTTGCTGCTGCGCGTGCAGAGGCTGGACATTTCGCCGAAGCCGTCGCGACAGCAGAGGCAGCAAAGGCACTAGCCAGCACACAGGATAAGCCGGAGCTAACAAGCAGATTGGAAGAAGAAATTACTCTCTACCGCGCGCGCATCGCGCTTCGAGAATGACGGAAACGCATCCGTCCTCGAACGGGATGTATCTCGTTTACTTATGGTATGGCAAACCCAAGTCGTAAAGAGCAAGCTCCCCTTGCAGCGCCTCAGCCAAAGTGCTGTTGCCTTGGATGTTCGCTGCCTCCAACGCATGCTGGGCAGTCTCTTTAGCCTCGGCAAACTGGCCGGCTTCGGCGTAGGCTGCGGCCAAAATCCGGAGAACGGTCGGGTGCTTGTCGCTCCTGGAACTTGCGGAGTCGGCGCGCTCAGCCAAACGCACGGCCTCGAATCCGTTTCGCAGAGACGAATCGGCAGATGTCGCCAATAACCATGCCAGGTTGCTTAGCGCAGCTAAATTTTCGGGGGAAATTTGCAGTGCCTTTGTGTACTCCTCCATTGCATCTCGAACGCGTCCCTTTGCAAGCCAAGCGCTGCCCAGGTTGGCGTGAGCGTCTGCGCTCTCGGGCTGCATTTGGAGGACGTTTTGATATTGGATAATGGCTTCATCCGTGCGGCCCCTGCGCAGAAGAGCGCTCGCGAGATTGTATCGCGCTTCTTCCTGGTCGGGTATGACCGCCAGGCAGGCCGTGTACCGGGCGATGGCGCCATCGAAATCGCCTTTGGCTATGAGCGCGTTCGCAAGGTTGCATGAGGCCTCAGCGTAGTCGGGCCAGATTTCGAGCGCCTTCTGATAATGGGCAATCGCGTCATCAGCGCGCCCAATCCCGAAAAGCGTAACACCAAGATTGTTTTGTGCTTCTGCATCAGCGGGATTAATCGCAGCGGCTCTTTCATAATGGGCAATTGCGTCGGCAGGCTGACCGTGCTCAACCAAAAGCCGCCCCAAGTTGTAATGCGCCTCCGCGTAACCAGGCCGCAGGTCAACGGCTCGCCGATAATGATCGATAGCCTGATCCGCTTCTCCCTGCTCGCTGAGAACGATGCCGAGATTGTAGTGCGCCATCCAGCAACCCGGATTCTTTTGCAACGTCGCTGTGTATAAGGCGAAGAGATTGTGATATTCCGCGGTCTGCCGCCACGTCAAAAAGCCGATCGACACCAGAAGGATTCCGCAGAGGCCACCGCTCAAAACCAATCGCCATCGGGGACTAGCGATGGTGCTGCCCGATCGCGGTACAGCGTCCGGGTGAGACACGAAGTCGGCCGGCGTTTCACAAAAACCGCCGAGAAGGGTTGCGATCCCTGCTCCGGCTAACGCGAGCGGCCCCATGCTGGCTAGATACTGAAAATGATCGCTTACAAATGAGTAACGAAAGAAAAACACGCTGAAAAAGCCGAGCACGGGAAACAGCGAGACGACATAGTAAGCGGCGGCAAAGAACAGAGCACGGCCCCATTTTGCGTGGATAAACCACAAGGCAACCAGCCCGGCTATTGCTGCCAGCAACGGGAGATATGCAACGACTTTCGACGAATCAACGTCCCACCGTGGATAGATGAAGATCAGAGGATGCGGCCACACCAGTTTGCCGAGATAGAACCAAATGGCTTTACCAGCGATGATCAGACGTTCCGGGAATGTTTGCTCCCAATCCGGACCGACCGCGCGGGCATGAAATCTCTGTTCCCAAATCGTCCACGCGCTCGCGACGACCGAAATCAGAGCAAATGGGCCGAGCGCCAGCGTATCGCGCCAACGGATTTTTCCTCGCATCCACCAGATGCAGAGCGCGAGCACAAAAGGCAGCATCACCACTGAAGGTTTGCTTAGCGTCGCCAGAAGAAAGAAAAGCAGAGATAAAGCGAAAACCAATGAGCGGCGGTCTTTACTGCGCGGCTGGGGCAGTCTAGAGACCGCCCTTCCTTGATCCTCCCATTTCAAAAAGAACAGGATCGAGAGCAGATAAAATACGCAGGACTGCGTGTTCTTCAGCTCCGTGACCCACGCCACGGATTGCACCGTAACCGGATGCAAAGCCCAGAGTGCAGCGCCGAGCCATGCGCCGCGTAATTCGAGTAGTCGCAGCACACGCCAGAGCAGGATCGCCGAGACGGCGTGCAACAAAACATTGAGAACGTGGTATGACAGTGGGTTTAGGCCTACGAACTTGTGGAGTTCCCAAAAAGTAGTCAGAACAAGCGGATAGTAGACCGCTTGTGTTGTGGTCCAGATTTCTTTCAGGCCCAACGGGCCAATCACGCAGGGATTCCGCGTCAGATGCGATTCATCATCCCAGATAAAGCCCGCCCGGAATACCTGGGTGTACGCGATGAAAACGAGAGCAAGTAGAAGTAGCGCCCGAAACCAGTCTCGTCTCCAGAATGAGACACGAATTTCACGAAGTGGCACGAATTGATCCAAGACTTAGCCTCAACCTCACCGAATTGGTGGCAATTCGTGCAATTCGCGTCAAGGAGACTGGGCGCTGGTGCCTTTGGCAATGCGCAGGTTTTGCTCCGCCTCTGGAAAATCAGGGTGGAGGCGTAGCGCTTCTTCGAATTGTGCAATCGCTTGGGAAATGTTGCCTTCACGCATTAGAACTTTTCCAAGATAATTGTGCGGTTGGGCCAGTTTCGGGTTGATTTCGGACGCCTTCTCAAAATGCTCTCGGGCTTCCGTCAGCTCGGCTTTTTCCAAAAGCAAACTACCCAAATCGATATGGGCGTCGACGTGGGCAGGATCCAACTGCAGAGTCTGGCGATATTTCGCGATTGCCTCTTCTGGCTGTCCGTGTTTTTCCAGGAACGCGCCATAGCCATAGTGCGCTTGCGCCGATTTCGGCGCCAGACGAATGGCCGTTTCACATTCAGAAGCCGCTTGATCCTTGCGACCAAGTTGGTCCAAAAGATAGGCGTAGCCGGAATGATATTCAGCGTTCTTCGGCTCGATTCGTAACGCTTGCTCAAAATGACTTTCTGCCTGGTCGGGCTCTCCCTTCGTCGTCAACAGTGATCCAAGGTTGAGGTGCGCCTTCGCAGAGCCGGGATTTAAACGTATCGCCTCAGCGAATTCCTTCGCTGCTTCATCGGCTCGCCCGGCCTCCTGCAGTTCCGTAGCGTAGTTAACACGGGCCCGCGCGCTCGTCGGAAGGTCGGCAACAATCGCGCCCAAACGTTCGAGCTTGCCACGGTCACTTCGCATTTCGGCGAACCAGAGTATCCCGAGAGGAATGACAAAAATAGCGACCCATTTTGCGCCGTGTAAAGCCCAGCCGGGCAGAAAACCACCCAACGAAACATCTGTTGTACCACCGGCGATACCGAGCGATTGCCGTGTCGACTTCTCGCGAACTTTCCAAATGAATCCGTCGTAGTAGAAATGGAGGAGTGCCGATGCAGTCACAACGCCGGTAAGAATATTTTTAACGGCGTCGATGCCGACATACGATTTGGACAAACTCAGCCCACCGTAGGCGAGCACCAAGCCTACGTACACTCCCACAAGCGCGCCACTGCGCCGGAACACAAAGCGCATGAACCCTCCGATAGAGCTGTCGCTCTCGACTCGTTTCCGATTATAGATCCAGACGAGCGAAAGATACTGCACATCATGAAATACCTCGAACAACGCAATGCCAACCAGAACGCTCGCCACGATGTTATTGCAGTACCACCAGAACGAAATGCTCGTGACCAGCAGCACCAGTTTCACCGGACTCGGCCGCTTGCCGCTGCTCCACATCCAAATAAAATTTGCCAGAAACAGCGCTGAAACTAGAAGTGCCAGCGCAAGCAAACCCTGTTGTCCCGCTCGAAGAACCGCTGGGGGAATAAAAGGGCCGCCTGCGGAATAGTACGTTTCCAGCGTGTCGGTCATCCGTTGCGGCGAAAGAAGAACAGCTGTTGCAAACCAAATCCCGCACAAGGCGAAATCGAGGCGACGCGTTACCTCGGCAAAGGATCCGACTTTCGCATCATAAATCCGGCAGAACCCGTATGTTTGCATCATTCCGTGCCACACGCCCCAGATAAACGCCACCAGCACAATTCCCGTCAGGTTCCACACGGAAAAAGCCGCGCAGACGACGACCAAAAAAATCGGAGCACAAATGAAACGCCATCGAAAACGCTGAAAGAGCGCACGGTCGCCGTACGCTCGAATCATTCCCGGCAAGTGGTGTCCCATTGCGCCAAAGGCGGCGACGAAGAGATAGATATCCTCCGCAGCCCAGACGCCCTGTGCCGCGATGAACATCGGCACCAGCAACAACGGTGTGCAGACGTAAAGGACCAAGTCCCGCCAACTGTCGAGAATCCACAAGCTAGGCTTGCGGCCGGCCGCTGTCGGCGTCGGCGCAGCCGGCATCGTTTGCGCAGATGAAATCCCCGGGACGAACTGCATGCCTTTTTCCTAGCGGAGCCAAGTCTCTATCAAAGCGCAGCGAAAATCAATACTGAGATGATTTGATAGGCACGAAACTCAAAATCATAACGGCGAGGTTTGGCTACGAAAGGAATTCTGTCGATGTCTCGACGCCGGTGGACATGACACCAAACGCGGAAAGCAAAACGGCCGGGCTCCTTTCAGAGCCCGGCCGCTGTAAAACCTACGTTAAAGCTTAGAATCGCTTCTTCAGTCCGACGTACCAGAACCGGCCTTTAATCGTGGCCAGTGATTCGTCGTAGCCATTCTCGAAACTGCCAGCCACGAATGGCGGATCTTCATCCGTTACGTTCTGCATGCCCAACGAGACTGTGGTGTTGTTAAGCCACCACTTCCAATTGCTGCAGCCGTATTCAGCCGTGGCAACGGGGACGATATTCTTCTCCTTGCCGTCCTTGCCGCTCCTCACATTCTTGCCGCCGTCCTTGGCGAAGCCCGGCACTTCTGCTGGCGCAGGCGGTGGGAGATTAAACGTGTAGTTCAAGACCAGGTCGAGCGTGGTCCACGCGGAAACTTTGCGCGCACGTATTTCATTACCCGGTCCGATAAGGTTTCCATCAGCATCCCTCAAGCCACCGAGCCCGCCACTTCTAGGCTCATTTAGCTTGGTCGATCCTGTCAGAGTGGCGTTGTCGTCTTCATACTGACCGGTCCAGTGGACTATGGCACCGACATCCAAGCCCTGCATCCATGTATCAGCCGGGCCATCGTAGAAGATACTAAAGTTAGCCCGATGCCATGGCAGCGAACTGGTTAACGCAAATGCCGGCGGCAGGAATTCGCCAGCGATGCCCACCCGCTTCACGTTGTTGGCAGCTTGAAACTCAGCTCGCGAGAGCCAGGTGCCGTTGACCGTCGTGGTCAACCTACCCCAATCTCCGCCGCCAAAGATCGTCGAATCCAGGATGTAGATTGCCTCATAATCGAGACCTTCGAAGATCTATTATCGCCCCGGTGCCTCCAACAACGGTTGACGCGCCGTTGTTTGGCGGGGGATTCTCCTGGATGATGGTTTGCGCGCCGAGGGCCGTTACAATGTCACGCATGTCGATATGCCACCAATCGGCGCTCAGTGTCAGGCCCTTGATCCATTTCGGGCTGTAAACAGCTCCGTAGGTCCACTCATACGCTACTTCTGGATGCAGATTGGGGTTACCTATGACTCGCTCCTCGATCTGTGGCTCGGTCTGAGTGGAAAATGGATCAGACACGATAGGGAAGTTTTGCGAGGAAGCAGGCGTCAGCTCAGAGAGCGTCGGCGCATGGAACGCCTCGGTATAGCTGCCACGCAGCGTCAACGCGCCGATGTACTTCGGATCCAACGGTTGCCACCGGACAGATACCTTCGGTTTTTGCGCATTATACCTGCTGTGCTGCGCCGGGACCGCCGGGAACAATCCGGAAGGTAGCACTGCCGAGGTGTTGTTGCTGTACCACTCCTCTCGCTCGGCAAAGTCCACCTCGAAGCTGTAGAACCCGGGGAAGTTCCATGTCGGGCTGGTAAATGGCACTCGCACTTCCTCGTAGACCCCCCAGATATCCCGGTTCACACGGAAGCTTTGCCCGTCCACTGAGCCAATGGTGCTAAAGGTGTTATTGAGCGCATCCCGATCACGGCTGAATCGCGGCGCGTCGTACTCACCGCCGATTGCAAAGGAAACCGGGCCTGCCGGGAGATTGAACAAGTCACCGTTAAAAGTGCCATAATATATGGGCAATTCATACTCACCGGAGTTATGCAGGGTCACATAAACGGCACCTCTGGCAATGGCTGAGTTTTGGCCATGGAGACCCAGGAAGGGATTAAACGCCGTGCGAGGATCTGTAGACAAGAGTGCGTCCCGCAAGGCGGGCTGGCTGACTTCGCCAACGGAAAGGTCCTGCCCCTCGTTTCGCGAATACCGGAAACCCAGTTCCCAGTTCCACGTCTTGAAGTAATCGCCGGCATACCCCAGTTCACCGCGCATTCCGACGTCGAACAGCTGATCCCAGTAAGTGAATTTTTCGTGTCGTGGGCCGGTGTCTTCGATGCCGCGGAAGCGAACACCGGTCGTGACTGGGAGACCATCTCCGTTAGGAAAGAAGTTTGGAATCACCG
>WNGO01008553.1_pt1 | contig 10217 bp, 10 predicted proteins | sample 5400511 | NCBI WGS metagenome assembly WNGO01 (sample SAMN13153380, study PRJNA577476) | soil metagenome | isolation source: 20 cm soil or saprolite under Garry oak tree replicate 2 | place: USA:California | collected 2016-06-15
CTCAAATTGCGACGGCGCGAAATAAACGCCGCGTTTCAAGCCACCCCGGAAAAATTTCGTGAACATTTTCAAATCGCTTCTTTGCGCGCCAGCGAGATCATGAATTGGTCCTGGCGCAAAGAACAAACAAAACAAAGAACCGACCCGGTGAAACGTGAATTCGAGCTTGGCGTCTATGATCGCTGCGCGCGCGAACTCTTCTAATTGCGCGCCCAGGTGTTCGAGCAATTTCCAACCGTTAATTCGCTCCAGCTCGCGCAGTTGGGTCAGACCGGCGGCGAGCGCCAGCGGATTGCCTGATAACGTTCCGGCCTGATATACCGGGCCATCCGGCGAAATCTGGTCCATGATTTCGGCGCGCCCGCCGAACGCGCCGACAGGTAGCCCACCACCAATTATCTTTCCAAGTGCAGTGAGATCTGGCAGCAGGCCGTAAATTTCTTGTGCGCCGCCGCGCGCAACACGGAATCCAGTAATCACCTCGTCGAAAATTAAAAGTGCACCGTTTCTCGTGCATTCCTCTCGCAAGGCAGACAAAAAGTTGTCTCTTGGAAAATACAGACCGGCATTTGCGGGAATCGCCTCAACGATTACCGCAGCGATTTGATTTTTGTTTTCCTGAAACGCTTTTCTCACTAACTCAGCATTATTAAATGGCAGCGATATTGTGAGATCGGCGAATGCGTGTGGCACACCAGCGCTGCTCGCATGGCCGTGGGTGAGCGCGCCGCTTCCACTTTTCACCAGCAGCGGATCTGCGTGCCCGTGATAACACCCGTCGAACTTGATGATCTTGTCCCGCCCGGTAAATGCGCGTGCGAGGCGGACGCAGGACATTGTTGCTTCCGTACCGCTATTCACCATCCGCACCTTCTCGATTGACGGCATCCAACGGCAGATCAATTCGTCAACGATTACTTTCGGCGCGTGACCGAGAATCGCTGGTCCCCAGCTTCCGACGTAATCGACGTATTCATTTCCATCTACATCCCAAATCCGCGCACCTTCTCCGCGCGCAACGAACCACGGCTCACCGCCCACATTGCGAAATGCGCGGACAGGTGAATTAACGCCGCCGGGAATGCGTTTCTGCGCCCGCGCGAAAAGTTCGGAAGACTTCGTCACGAGGTGAGGATAATCGGATTCGTTGAAGCATTAAAGTGTTGAACAGTTGATGCGGAAAGGTGTAGAGGCGCTTCTGCGAAGCGCCTAATCATTGCTCAGCGCTTGATACAAGCGCCGCTACAACGATATTAGTCGCTCGCGCAAATGGCGGGGTAGCCAAGTGGTAAGGTCGCGGTCTGCAAAACCGCTATTCGCGGGTTCGATTCCCGCCCCCGCCTGTCTTTGTATGCCCGTGTCGAACGTCGCAATTCGCGGATCGCTGTGCGCCGAATACCAATGAGATGACGGAGGTGAGATCACTCGTGTTACGCAGGCGAGCTGGCCTGCGTTTTTGCGGGTGATACGGTGTCTTAATCTGTACCAGGCGCGCTTTTAGACGAATGCCCGATCCAGTGATCTCCAATGGTCATCGCTCCGCCATTGAATGGCGGCGATGATTTTGCTGGGAAAAGCGGCCGTAAGACGGCGAATGCTTGCGAAACGAAGGCAATGGAAACAAGTACAATCGCTGGTGCACATTTCATGTCGCGCGGTCTTATCAAAATTCAACCGCGTAGCAAGCAAATTTTTTCTTGATCGCGGTAATTAGGGCAAGCGCATGCTTGCCCGGGTGATTGGTTGAAGCGTTGAAAGCGCCTCAAAGGCACAGCACGGAACAATTGTGTCGCGTGACTTCACGGTACCGCCGCGGGATCCTTCGACTTCGCCGCGCTTGCCTCAGGATGACCGCGCTTCAATGCTTCAACTCTGCAACTCTTCAACGTTGCGAAGCGAGATTCAACTTTGCGATTCGCGCTTTGCGACTATTTTCCCGGCCGATGCCACAGTTTACCTATCGTGCGCGCAACGCGCAGGGCGGTTTGGTGGAAGGGGTGCTCGACTGCCCTGATCGCGCCGTTGCCATACGGCAGATTGAATCGCAACACTGCATTCCGATTCGGATCGATGTCGTAGATACGGCAAAGCCGAAAGGAACAAAAGCAGATTCACCGACGCCGGCGAGTAGAAAATTGCGGCTGCTTGCCTCACCCGAGATTGCTACGCCCGCGCAAAACCTGAAAATTCCGCACAACCAGTTGCTCATTTTCACAGAGCAGCTCGCGAATCTGCTGCAAGCCGGCATGACGCTCGACGAGGGTCTGTCGGTTTTGGACAAACGGTTGAAACACCCGCGTGTTCACCAAATGACGCACAGGCTGCACCAGTCGCTGGTCGACGGGCGCAGTTTTTCCCAGGCCCTGAGCGAGATGCCGCGGATTTTCCAGCCGCTCTATGTGAATCTGGTAGCTGCAGGCGAGGCGAGCGGCGCGTTGCCCCAAATTCTGCTGCGGCTGGTGAAACATCTGATGCAGGCGAAAGACCTGCGCGACCGCGTCCAGCAGGCGCTGATTTATCCTGCGTTTCTCGCGCTGGCCGGCGCCATTCTCGTGACGATTTTCATCACGTTCATGGTGCCGCAGTTGAGCGGGTTCATGGCGCAGACCGGCGGCGCACTTCCGTTGCCGACACGGATCTTATTGCAAATTCATCATGCGATCACCGGCTACTGGTGGGTTGCTGTGCTGGTAGCGATTGGCGCGATTGTTGGTTTCCGTGCCGTTGTTCGCACTCAGGAAGGCCGCCTGGGATGGGACCGGTTCCGGTTGCTGATCCCCGGATACGGAGGAGTGATTCGCCATCGTTATTACGCGCAGTTTGCGCGAACCTTGGGAACACTGATGGAAAATGGTGTGCCTTTGCTGCGATCACTCGATCTAGTAACGGAAATCGCCGCGAACCGTTTTCTGGAAAGGAAACTTGGTGAGGTGCGCACGGCGGTGATTGATGGCGCGACGCTCTCGGCTGCCTTGCAACAGCAGAAGCTCTTTCCGGATTTGTTCACGGACATGATGGCCGTGGGCGAACAAACCGGACATTTCGCTGAAACGATGCAAGCGATCGCCGACGTGTATGAACGCGAGCTTGATAAATCGGTCGGCGTAATCTCGCAACTGATTCCCCCTGTTATCATAGTGGTGATCGCCGTTCTGGTGGGCTTGGTTGTGTTCAGCATTCTGTCGGCGGTGTTTGAAATGACGCACAGCTTGCAAATTAGACCCCATTAAAAGTGAGAGCTTGCAAAGCGGGTTCGGAGTGAATACTCTCGCGCAGTCAATGTTGGCCCGGGCTGCGTTTGCGATCTTTTTTGGTGTAGTCTGCCGCGTTTCCGCGCAGGAAGCGCTGACCGATGCTCTGCCAGCTACGGCTGATGCGATTGCGCAGCCAGTCCCGTCCAGCGCCTGGTTGGATCTTCGGCAAACAATGTCACGCAATTCGAAAACGCAAGACGCGCCGGCATGGGTCGAGGCGCTAACGCTTCTGCCGGGCGAACTGACCGAGGGCGGTATGGCATCTAAAAGTGTGTTTCGCATTCGTGTGACGCAACCCGGCCCGGATTATCAAATCCTTTTCTTCCGTTTATTCTTTGACGATAAACCCAATCAGCAGCCGGAATTGATCGCATGGGACGAATCCGGCAGTCATATTTTGCGCTCGGGCACGCTGGGCGCGGGAATGAATCTGCCCAGCTCAGATTCAGTCATAATTCCGATGACCGGCGCCTCGGCAATCGATATTGAAGTCCCCGGCGACGGAAAAACGATTCGCGCGGCGTATCTTGATTGGATGACAGCCAGTGAGGTCGTGCATCCGGCAAATGCCGAACATCGCGACATCATTCCTGAGCCATTCTCGTTGGTACCGGCGCTGCATCCTCCGCCCGAAGACGTCGAGAACTTCGGAACCGTGACCGCTACTCTCGCCGCCGAGGCAATTCGAATTGATGCACAGAGTCAGCAAAACGCCGTGTTCCAATTTCCTATTGAAGCGGAACCTCTGACCGCGCTTTTGACTTTTGAAGTTGCAAATCCGCGCATCGACGCGCCGCCGGAAGTATATCTCAACGGCCAAGACATCGGACCGGTTGCATTCACTCTGCCGGACCTCGCTGACCCTGGTTACCGTGGCGAATCTGAGCCGCTTACGACCGAGATGCACTTCAATTACACCGGATGGCTACGAGCTCAGAAACTTGTGCCAGCCACCGTCTTAAAGGTCGGTGCTAACGACCTTGTTGTCGCCAACGGCGCAGGTCCGGGGGCTTCTGCAATCCGGGCGACGCAGATCCAGTTAAAGTATATTTGGGACAAGTCGGATTATCTTCTGCAGGCCGGCCATTGATTGACGTTGTCATGTTGAGCCGAAGCGCTGCAACGAAATGCACAGCATGAGGCCAGGCTTTCAAACATCTCTGGTTTCGCAGCATCGGCCCTGAAATAGTCAGAGATTCTTCGCTCCGCTCAGAATGACACCAGCAAGGTGCCACTAGTAATTATTCAAGATGAAGCTACTGTAGTCCGGGCACGCAGACTAAGGATCCTCTTTATTGAGATGAGAACAAAATTTAAGCAGCAGGGCTTTACGCTATTGGAGATCATGCTCGTGGTAAGCATCATCGTGATCATTCTGGGAGTCGCGATTTCAAAACTTGGCAACACGACCGGTATTGCCAAAGCCATGCGCGTACAAGCGGACGTCCAGGCGATCAAGACACAGCTGCAACTGTACGAAAGCATGAACGGGTTTTTTCCTACCACGGAGCAGGGTTTGCAGGCACTGGTGACCCAACCACAGAACGATCCCAAACCCACTCGCTGGTATCAGTTGTTTAGGGAAATGCCAAAGGATCCGTGGGGCAGCGATTACATCTACCGCTATCCCGGTGTGAAAAACCCCGGCGGCTACGATCTGTATTCCGCAGGACCCGACCGGCAGGCTGATACCTCGGACGACGACTTGGGCGGCGGCTAACCGACTGTCGTAATCGCGCCTGCGGCAACGGCCGCATCTGCGTACGCGATGCTTATGTCGCGTTACTGCCTGGACGGCCTACCCCCGCCGGGCGGACCTTTCGACGTCCTTGGGTTGCGTTGAATCGCACCGCGCGTACGCGGCTGCATTGCTTCCCGCGAAGGAATCAACTGTTGCAGTTCGGGCGGTATGTTAGCCGGCGACTTCGGAAGGGCGGCCGGATTTGGAACCGGACCCGAAGGAGCAACGAGACGGCCGCCAGCGCCTCCGCCAGCCGCCGATTGCGACAGCAGTGCCTGATTAAACGTGAGCGTCGCAAAGTTCGCGTCCTTGCTGATTGTCACCTTGGTTCCGCCCACTTTGTCGGACCATTCGATATTGGCGATGCTGTAACCGTCCACCGGCTCTTTTGTGTTAAGATATTTTTTAAAGTTATGATCTGAGGTAGAAGCGATCGTTACCATGTCGCCGTCCTGTGATCGCGCGGCGTTCGCGATGTAAAGGTCTTTTGCGAAATCGGGAGTGGACGCTGGCGCGGATACGGCAGTGGCAACTGTAAAGGGGGATTTGTCCACCATTTTTGAGTAGCGGTCGAAGTTATACTGCGTCGGAAGAACATCCGCCGCTTCGCTGTAGGTGGCTCCCAGCAGAACAAGGATCGATGCGAACGTAAGAGAATATTTCATAGGGTTACTAACTTAACTACTTTGGCTTTTGTGCCGGCGCAAACCAGCGTGCGATCTTAAATTTGCCTCGCATCATGGTGGGATCGTTTCCATCAATCGCGAGATTAACGTTTTCGAAAACCACGAATGCCTCCGGGCGCTGCACGTCGTAAAGGAAATGCACCAGAGGTGGCCACGGGCTTTTCGTTTCAATGGAAGCAAAAACCGTCTGATGGTACGGCGTGGTCTCGCCTGTTCCGATGGCCGGATTTTCAACCTCAATGTTGTATTTGCCCGCGACTTCGCGCAGCTGGTCAAGCAGCGTGGAGGCCTCCGCTGGATTCTCCAGCACGGGTTGATGTTGCCGAAGCCACTCGTCGCGTTTTGTCCACGTGTCGCGCTCCTTCGCGTAAAGAGCTTGCTCCGCCAGCTTACCCCTGCGGGTCGCCAGCTCTCTTTGTGCGCTACCGATTGCGCCTAGCAGCGAACTTAAAATCCAAAGATTGAGCAGCACAAGCAGGGTTCCGGCCACGATCCACGATAGCAGACGCTCACGCGGGTTCATTCGTTGGTACCATGCCGGCGTCATTTTGGTTTTCCCTCCAATCGGAACTGCGCGTGGTTGTTAGGCAAAATCCGCGGTGCAGCCATATCAAATTGAAAGGTTCGCAAGTCGGGCTTTTTCTTGATCTTATCGATGAACTCGTAGGCGAGCGCGGCGGTGTTCGCTTCCCCATCGACGGAAATCTGACGTGCTGATTGATTATAGGTGGTGATGCGCACGTCTGCGGAGGGAAGACTTTCGAAGAGATGCTGCAGAATTTCGACCGGGGAGTAGTGCGGATCAATAGCTGGTGCGAGCGCCTGCCACCTTGCTTCCGTCGCGCGCACGAACTCGGTCTCCGGCGCGTCGTGCGCAATGCGCCGGTCAAACCGCCCTACCTGAAAGCGCACCAGCCCCAGATAGGCAAACAGGAGGACGATAGCTCCAACGTAAGCGCCACCTATCCAGGCAATCCGTTTTCGCCATTCTACCTGCCGCACCAGTTGCAAACGGCGGCGGCGCCAGCTTTCCGGCAAAAGATTCAGTTTAACCGGTGCCGGAGGCAGTTCGATGCCGACGATCTCCGTGGGGCTAGCTAGAATACCCTGTACCGCATCACGCAGTTCATAGCAGGTTTCGTCCAGCAACACATTTGGAGAGGAAGCATCTATGCCTTGCAACTCGGCGCTGAGTCGCAACTGTGGCAACTCAGTTTCCAACTGATCGCCGTTGCGTTCGATTGCCCGCGCAAGACTAAGCTTCCCGTTTTCTGTCATGGCGTAAACGAGCATCTCGCCCTCCGGATAAATCAGAAGAGCATTGCCTTTCGGTGCGTAAGTGCTGGCGCGCTGCGCAGCATACACGGTGACCTGCCGCGGAATGTAACCCCGATCCAACAGCGGCGAAGCAAGCTCGGCAAGTCGATCGTTGCTGATTGCGATTGTAGAGACGACGCTTTCGTTTTCGCTTTGTTCGATCAGCTCAAAATCGCTTGTAACTTCGTCGGGCGGGAACGGCAGCGACTTCTCGATCTGAAGACGAATCATATCCGGGAACTCTGCCGGATCGACGCTGGGCAGACGGAATCGTTGCGCCATCACGGCCGAAACAGGCAACCCGAGCACAAACTCGTCGTCGGCAGAAAGCAGCGGCACCGCTTCTTCCAACGTTTGCAGTTTGCGCACGCTCCAGGAACCGTTTTGCTCGGATGAGCGGACAAAATTCCAGCCGTGGGAGGTGGGAATGATGAAAATGGATGGCATCCCGGTCTGGATACTAAAGCTCCTTCCAACTGAACACTTGCGGTCGGCCCACTCCTAGCGCTTGCTTGAGCACAATCATTTGAACCGATCGCGTGACTCTTGTATACGATGAGGTTTTGCGCTCCATTAGTTTGAGGTGAATTCGTTCTGACGCTTGCGAGGCCCAGGAGAGAAAACGCCGTTGGTTGATCCATCTGAGGGTCATCGGCTGTTCCATCGATTCCGTCCGGACCACGCCGGGCTTGGAGAAAACGATCGACAAAATCATCTGGAATTCCGAACGCGCGTAACACGTCGCGTGAGGCGTAAGCTGCATCGATCTGCTGGCAACCGCCAATTACCGTGGTGAAATCTTGGTCCCATCCGGGATGGGAGGTGTATCCAGCCCATCCAAACACTTTCTTAAGTTCATCCACGGAAGTCAGCGGCGCATGCGGCGGTCTATAGTCATCGGTCTCTTCCGGTGCGTTTAAGTGATGCAACCCTTTTGTTGGCGATATCCAGTCGAGCAGTGAATCCATCATTACATCGAGATCGTTCAGGTCTACGCCTTTTATGTTAAGATATTGACGTAGAGCTTGCACCAGCACCGGGTTCTCCACGCCAGCGGGCGCAAGCATGTTCAAATTGAAACGACCGCATTCGCCGGTCATCTGGACGTCATAACTTTCACTGCCCATTACTCTGTGCAGGTTCGCGGAAGCCGGTTTGATCGTCGGATTCAATGCGACCTCTGCGCCCGAAGATGCCATTGCCTCAGCGGACAACGCCCGGTTCGCAGTCGCAGAAACCGTCAGGCCCGAATTGATATTCAGTGCCCATGCGATCACCATCGCACTGAGCAAGAACAAGGCCCAAAGCGCCAACAACAAGGCGGCGCCGCGGCTTGAATGAGATCTTGGCGAAGCTTTCTTCATAAAAAATTCTGCTAATAAGGCGTTCGCCTTAGCGGGATAACAGCTTCCCATGGATCGGCTGCATCGGGCCGACCCACGCTAATCTTGACGAGCGAAGGCAAACGAATTCCGCCCGCCCATCGAGGCGACCATGTGTTCGCGTTCGGATCAAAGTAGGTGATTTCAAGACTGGTCACATTCTTAATCAACGGCACCCAGCTTTCGTGCCCTTCTTCAGTGTCATAATCGTCCTGCCCCTGTCGCAAAAGGCCGAGGTCTAGTTCGTCCTTCTTGCTGCCTGGTTGTAACCTCAACACAACCGTAAACTCGCCCGGAGCGTAGCGTGTAAGCAGACCAGGCCCGGCCCCGGAATTCCAGCTTATCTCATCACGCTCGCGATCGTTCAACTTGAACGGCTCTCCCATTAGCTTTGCTCGCGTGGGATTCAAGCTTTGCCATTCGGTAGTGAGCAAATCACGTAGCCCGCCGTATTGTGCATCGTTTGCAGCCATGGCGGATGAAAACTGCAAGGCAGTCATGTTCGATTGCACAAAGCGAAAAATCGCCATCGACATCATTCCAAGGATGGTGACCGCCAACATGATCTCGAGGAGTGTAAAACCTGGATGCCAACGCGGAGCTGCGTCGATCCGATGCTTTCGGTAGTTCCTCAAGCTAGCCGGAGCGATAAACATAAAATTGAATCTGCCTGGACTCTGGGACGCCCGCGTGCGCCCAACTGGCACTCAACGTGACAATATTCATCCCGGTGATGAGCGTATTGTCAGGCTCGGTTAGAGCGGCAGCCTCGGTTTTCTGGTGCAAAATTATCCTGCCGTAATGGGTATCGATCTTGAATTCTTTTTCAGCATCGGGCACAGCTGAAGCAGCCTGAATTTGCGCCATTCGATCGGATAAGATCTGTCGCACAACGTTATCTTCCGCACTGATCGTGCTCGCATTGATACAATTTTCCACCGCGCGTCCAAGCGCGATCACGCCCAGAGCAAACACGGCCACCCCGATCAACACTTCGTAAAGTGCAAAAGCGCGGGTCGCTTTTGCCCGTCTCGGAATACGTCTCGCACCCACGGTTGAGGTATTGGAGTGTTGGAGTGTTGGAGTGTTGAAAATTTCATTACTCCATTTCTTCATTACTCGGTCACTCCATTGCTGGTCACCTTGCCGCATAATGCGTTAGATCAGGCTGCGTGGTGAGCGGTGAGTAATTCGCCGTCCACGCGCCAGGGGGACCCTTAAACTGGACGACCGCCGGTTCGCAGTTCCCTGACGGCCAGAATATCCATTCAGCGGGGTGTTTGTCCGTTAATGCTGCCGGCAAAGAGATTGTCAGCCAGTTTCCTTTGGGGAGACGAAACACTGACGTGGGCTTTTCTTCCTCACCTTCTGCAAAGACCTCCGGCCGCAATAGGACGCTGTTCTTACCCCAAACAATCAAATACGGTCGACGCTCAGTCACGCTATATTCCTGCGCTTGGCGCACGAGCTGATTGAAGCTATCCAGCGATTGTTTCAATCGCCTGCTGGCGATGACGCCGCTCAAACTAGGCACCGCTAGTAAAAGCAACAGCATCAAAATAAAAATACTGAGCGCGATCTCGATAAGCGTAAATGCGCGAAACCGTTGCACCGGGAAAGTTACTCGATCGACGCAAAATCACAACCGCAGCGGCGGTTTACCCCACGGGCGCCCAACCGTGGACTGCGGTAACAGCAATGGTTTGCGTCCACCACGTGGGATCCGTGCAATATTCCAGAAACATATCCACCAGCGCGTCGTCGATTTTACCCGAACCGATTAGTTCATGACGCAATTCGGTGACTGTCTGGATCCAGTAATCCGCCCATGCGGAAC
>WNGO01004063.1_pt1 | contig 10213 bp, 12 predicted proteins | sample 5400511 | NCBI WGS metagenome assembly WNGO01 (sample SAMN13153380, study PRJNA577476) | soil metagenome | isolation source: 20 cm soil or saprolite under Garry oak tree replicate 2 | place: USA:California | collected 2016-06-15
ACAGATTCTTGGGCTGCCCACCTTTGGCGTAGAATCCATCCGCGATTACGCCCAGCGGCAAACAGCCTTCGGGGCACGCGCCGCTCATGGCCACGGTCAATATCTGCGGGAAACGTCGGCGAACCACAGACAGCAACTCGAAGCCCGACATACGTGGCATCTCCAGGTCTGAGACGACTACATCAGGCAGTGTCTTTCTGAGCTGAAACAGCGCCGCAAAGCCGTCTTCAGCAACGGCCACGTCGTAACCCGCACGCATCAGCAACATTGCCAGCGTCTCCCGAACGCTTGGATTATCATCAACCAGAAGAATCTGGCGTCTTGAAGCTTTTGACATGCTCAACTCCTCAATGGCGGAACGACGGTTCGAGCTTTCACTCACGGATCGAACCGGTGTTGGCTTTGGTGGTCAAAAGGAAATGAACAGCAGCCCAGAGAAAGTGCGCTCCGGCAGATTTCTCCACCAAGGTGTCCACCGACTTTAAAGCCTCGTGCGGTAGTTCCACTGGGTCGGCCACCATGACTATAGGGACCTCCGGTCTCACACGCCGGATTTCATCCGCCACTACCGCACCGTCCAACAGTCCCAGGTAGTATTCCAGAACGACTGCATCCACCGGACGTGACCTCAAGAGCCGCAAGCCTTCGCTGCCGCTGGTTGCAGTGATCAACCCGTATCCCCTCTGACGCAAAACGCTCAATTGCTTGGGATCGCGGTGTATGCATAGAACTGTATTACTGGTGGTCACTCTCAACTATGTATAAGGGAAAGTCATTCCTTAGGTCTGTTCACAATTGCTCATGACTAAGGAGGCGCCGGAACCGAGCAATTGTGACCGGACAGCAAGGCCATTGATCCCCTATCGTGTCCCTACGAGCGTTACCGCTGAGTGGGAGCACAATGAAAAGACACTATCTGCATCTCTCGGTTTATCGTTGTGACAAGTGTCAGCGCCCAGTCGTGACCGGTTCACTTGCGGTGCGCCAAAATGAGATATCAAAAGAGACCGAGAAACAAGAGATCGGAGCGATCTGCCTTTCATGCGGCTATCGGCAAAACGCTGCGACTGAGGGAACGCACCCCCGTCACTTGATGCCGATGGAATGGCTGCCGGCAGATGCTACCAAGACTGCCAATCTGAGCACCGCTTTCGTAGAAGCACTCAATCGCGCAGAAGTGCATCAAAGTGACGCCCTCAAAACAAACTAAAGACTGGAAATGGGCTTTTTGCTCAGACTTCGACAGCCAATCTGACTCTAGTCGTGGAGCACGACATTGAGTAGCGAACTGTGGACCTGCAGAGCGCCTTCCGCTCCACCGGCGTAGTGAATGAAGCCCAGCTTCCGGAATCGATTCATGAAGAAGCTGACGCGCGAACGGGTCGTCCCCACCATCTCGGCCAGCGTTTCCTGGCTGATTCTTGGAACCACGGTTTCGGGAATGCCTTCCTTGCCAAAGTGAGCGAGCATGAGCAGCACGCGGGCGAGGCGTTTCTCACTGGAATTGAACAGTTGATCGACCAGATCCTCTTCGTAACGGATATTGCGCGCCAGCAAATACGCAACAAACATTTCGGAAAGCGCGGGTTCGCGATGGAGGGCATCCATCATCGTTTTCTTCTCGACCCGAAGAATCTCGCAATCTGTCATCGCCGCCGCGGAGCCCATCCGTAACAGCTGGCCAGCCAGCGATCCTTCCCCAAAAAAGTTTCCCTGGTTTACGATCGCGATCGTAGCCTCCTTACCGATCTTGGACACAACCGTGAGCCTCACTCTGCCTTTTTGCACATAGAAGACAGCGTCCGCCTCGTCTCCTTGCGAAAAGACGGCTTGCTTCTTCGGAACTGTGAGGATCTTCCTCCCCTCGCCGATGGTGGCGAGGAAAGTGCCGGGGTCGAATCTGCCGTTCTTTTTCACTGCTGTGGAGGGGACATCCTTATACAAGTATAGTCCATGGATGAACTACAGCCGCATCAATCGCCTTCAGCCGTGAGTCCGCAACCAGTGCAGACGTGCCATCTCAGCAGCGAGAGTGGTCACTTTTGGGCAGTTTTTGTTCTCCCGTCGGTCCAACATTGTTGCAGCAACTAGGAAACCATTACTCATGCCACCAATCGTTCAAGTCGGCGCGATTCTCATGAAGGACTGGCCCGGGATGAAGAAACTGCTTGGGCTGGAAAGTGAGCCCTATTCAGGAGAATGGACTCTGCTCAGGGCCTTGGATGTGTGCGCTCTAGATCGCAAAATCCATGCAGCCGGATGGAATTTCTTTTTCATGGCGACCGAGGTTAAGGTGATGTTTTTTGGCTCTGTTGGAGCCACGAAGATACAAAATGCCTTGAAGCGGATTGTGAAGAAGGTGCAGCAGCAGCACTTCAATAGTCTTGAGGTTACCGCAATCGTTACCCGGCATTTCCTCGGAGTGCCCTATGTGACCGTGTCCGCGCATTCTCGCCATATGCAACAGAACTGGTGCCTCGACACCTCCGTCGGGCGGCAATCGCTGCAACGCGATGCGGAATGGGCTCGAGGATGAGCGCAGATTGCGTAAACGCAGAATCGAGCTATGGAAGCTGATGGGAAACAAAGTCTCGACCGAATACTGGAGTGTGTAATTGTTGTGTCCTGGCCGGATTTCACGCGTGGCGCCAAAATTGGCTTGATTCACATCGAATATGGTTTCGCTCCAACTGTCACACTGGATTAAGTGAAGGTCTGGTCATCCAAAGCACGAGGTCATTGGCTTCTGGCTTGTGAGTATTGGACGTCAGCGAACACGTTTCACGGGACCGGCGTCCGCTTCGATAACGGATACGAAGGATTGGCTCACATTTTGGAATTTGTGATGCAACATCAGAGTTCGTTCGCGCTTCCGCCGAACCTCGGCCGGAAGGGGCTGCTCCAGATTTCGACGCCAACAGTGGAAGAGAGCGCAGCAGCCGCGGCACTGATCGATGAAGTCTTCCACCGTCTAACTTCAACGGTCGCAGAGCCCTCGATCGCCTGAAAGTCTCCCCAGCATTCATTTCTCCGAACCCGCTAAACGGCGGTCTCGATGCGGGTCTGTGCGGGGCAGACCCGTGCTGAGCTCACATTTTTCTCCCGGTTTTGCGCCACACGTCGGGCAGCGAACTGATAACGCTTGTTTCTTTTTGGCTTTCATGGATACACAATGCACGGTTGCTCGTCGATAAGATGGTCAATTGTGACCATCGCGAAATCCTCCGCGAGGCGCATCATCTCTCTAGAGCAGGTGCAGGGCAGCGTCGGAAGTTGTGGCTAGGTGGCCGCGTCTTTCCCCATTGACTTTTTGCTCAGGAGCGATCCTATGTTCAATCCCTTTGCTACGAACGGAACTAAGCACCAAGAACCGGCGCACTCTGGGGCACCACCAGACTCCGAAGGTTCCAAACAGCCAGCGCTACCTGGGACTCCATATACGCCTTACTCCGAGAAACCTGCGCTGCCTGAGCCTCCTTACAAGCCGTATGCGGAAAAGCCCACGCAGGAGGCTCCCTACGAGCCGTACAAAGGCATATAGGCGCGGGACTGAGACCCACTACACGAGCGGTGAAAGAAATGGGCGGGCGCTATCTCACCTTCCGTTTATTTCTCGAGCCGAGCAAATAGGAGAAATCATGACCAATATCAAGTTTGTTGTAAGAGTGAGCCATAGCGGCACGCGCGCTCCTGTATACGTGCAGCGCTTTGATCGGCTGCCCGCCCAAATGACGACCAACCGCAAGCTGGCACTGCTCATGGGAAGACTCACGGCCGAAGACGCGGCTAAAGCCATCGAAAATTCTCGGTGTGTTCCGGAGTTAGTACCCGTACATGTGAATGCCTAGGAGACGGCGCCCACCGCGCCTTTGCCGGAAGCAGTCCAGATACCCGCAACCGAGGGCGCGACTGGTCAATTTTGACCAGTTCCAGATGCGCGGTTGTTGAATACTGAAGAGAGAACAGTCCACCGGTGGATGCAACACCAGATCAAGAGCCGAATGCGCCGCGGCCAGCTATCCTTCTCGCGACGCACGGCGATAGCTTGCCCGCGGTCGGGAGAGCGACCCCGTCGTCGCCGTTTCTCACCACTTCTTAGGGGGATAATGTCACTACCAAACACAGTGCTGCCACCCAAGGCACTCCTCACGGTCGTCGGCCCGAGCCTCGCCGTCCAAGAAGGTACTGCAGCACTTCGCTCACGACTCCAATCGAAGCCATCCCAGCCGAGTCGAATCGCGGTGATTGGGAATTATCTTCCACGACATTGTGGAATCGCCACATTTACCACCGACCTATGCAGCGCCATTTCCGCGGAGTACGGGACTGCTCGACTGTTGGCTCTCCCTGTCAACGATACCGGAGAAGGTTACGACTACCCCGCCCGGGTGCGATGGTCGCTCGCTCAGGACGATGTGAGGTCGTATCAGCAAGCCGCTGAATTTCTGAACTTCAACAACATCGACATGGTATCTCTGCAGCACGAGTATGGCATCTTCGGCGGTCCAGCCGGCAGCCATATCCTGCATTTGCTACGCGGTCTGAAAATGCCCGTGGTCACCACGCTGCACACGGTTTTGCGCGAGCCAAATCCTGACCAGATGCTGGTGCTGGAAGAGATCGCGGAGCTTTCTGACCGGCTCATTGTTATGAGCCAACTCTCGTCCCAGTTCTTGCAGGAGATCTTCAAGGTCCCTGGCAATAAGATCGATATGGTGCCGCATGGAGTTCCAGACCTACCCTTCTTAGATCCAAATTTCTACAAGGACCGATTTGGCGTGGAAGGCAAGGCGGTGCTCCTCACGTTCGGACTGCTCTCCCCGAATAAGGGAATCGAAAACGTGATTCAGGCGTTGCCGCAGATTTTGTCCAAACACAAGAATGTCACGTACATTGTGGCGGGCGCGACTCATCCTCACATCCTGCGTCGCGAAGGGGACAAGTATCGAGCCAGTTTGCAGGCCATGGCCAAGGAAATAGGAGTGGAATCGCAAGTGATCTTCCACGACCGCTTCGTCAGTCCCGAGGAAATGGTTGAGTTCATCGGCGCCGCCGACATTTACATCACTCCCTACCGCCATGAGGCGCAGGTCGTTTCCGGAACGCTCGCCTATGCGTTAGGTGCAGGAAAAGCGATCATTTCAACACCCTACTGGCACGCGCTCGAGTTGTTAGATGATCACAGAGGCGCGCTCGTTCCGTTCCAGAATCCCGATGCAATCGCGCGTAAGACGATCGAACTTCTGGATACTCCTGCCATTCGTCACGCCATGCGCAAACGCGCTTACCTGTTCGCGCGGGAGATGGTATGGAAGCGGGTGGCCCAAGGTTATATGGAAAGTTTTTTGCGCGTTCGTAGCGACCGCATGGAGAGTCCAAAAGTCCAGTTCTCCGCCCGCCTGACTGAAAAGTCGCTAGGTCGATTGCCGGAGTTGAAACTGAATCAACTACACCGGCTGACCGATGACACGGGAATGGTGCAGCACGCGATCTTCACGATCCCAAATCGCAGCGAGGGCTATACCACGGATGACAATGCGCGAGCTCTGATTTTTTCAATATTACTGGAGCAAGTCGAAAAGGATGGGTCGCCACAGGATCAAGCTGGGAATCCCGATTCATCTGCCTCAAATTCCGCTGGACTGTATCTCGGGTTTCTGGAACATGCGTTCAATTCCGCGAAGGGGAGATTCAAGAACTTTCTCCGCTATGATCGCCGGTGGAACGAGCCTGTCGGATCCGAAGATTGTCATGGACGGGCATTGTGGGCGCTTGGAACGGTTCTAGGCCGATCGGAGAATCACGGACTGAGGGGCGCTGCTGGCCGTTTGTTCGAGTTTTCCCTGACCGCCGCGGTCGAATTCAGCAGTCCGCGAGCTTGGGCCTACAGCCTGCTTGGCATTCAGGAATACCTCACGTCGTACCCCGGAGATCGCGATGCACAGAAACTACAATTTGCCCTCAGTCGCCGCCTTCTCGAAATGTATGAGTCAATCCGACAGCCCGATTGGAAATGGTTTGAAAACGTTCTAGCCTATGGCAATGGCAGACTGTCCCAAGCCATGCTGCTGGTTGGCGCAGCTCGCTCAGACGAGCGCATGATTTCCGCTGGACTCGAGTCTCTGGATTGGCTGCTGAAAATGCAGCGGTGCCAAACCAACGGTCACTTTGTTCCGATCGGTTCGCAAGGCTTTTATCGCCAGAATAGCGAGAAGGCCCGCTTCGATCAGCAGCCACTTGAAGCCGCTGGCGCCGTTTCTGCTTGTTTGCAAGCATATCGGGTAACGGGTGACAGTCGCTGGCGCGGCGAAGCCTGGTCGGCTTTCAACTGGTTCCTCGGCGACAACGATCTTCAACTGCCTCTTTATGATTCCGCGACGGGCGGCTGTCGCGATGGCCTGCATCCTGACCGCGCGAACGAAAACCAGGGAGCAGAATCAACGCTGTCATTCCTGATGGCACTTCTCGAAATGCGCGCTCTGCAAGAGCCGGAACAAAAGGAAATCTTTTCATGAGCGTTCCCGTAGAAAAGCAGGCCAGCCTGCTGAGCACACGCTTCGAGCCACTGCTTCATCGCCATCCTGCAAACCCGATTCTAACCAGTAAGGACTGGCCATATTCCATCAACAGCGTCTTCAATGCGGGCGCAACGCTGCTCGCGGATGGCACGACCCTGTTGCTCTGCCGCGTGGAAGATCGCCGTGGGCTGTCGCATTTCTGTGCCGCGCGCTCTCCCAACGGCGTCGATGGATGGCAGATCGATAGTCAGCCCACATTGTTGGCAGACCCGAAGAATTATCCTGAAGAAATCTGGGGCATCGAGGATCCTCGCATCACCTTCGTCCCCGAACTTCAAAAATACGTTGTGACGTACACTTCCTATTAGCGCGGAGTTCCGGGCGTGTCTCTTGCCCTGACCGAAGACTTCCGCACATTCGAGCGATTCGGCGTGATCATGCCGCCGGACGACAAGGACTCCGCCCTTCTGCCTCGGAGAATCGATGGATGCTGGGCTCTGATACATCGTCCCATGACGACGCTCGGGTCACACATGTGGATTTCCTATTCTCCGGACCTCCGTTACTGGGGCAGGCACCGTCTGATGCTGGAAGCGCGTCGCGGTGCCTGGTGGGATGCCAACAAAATCGGGCTGTCTCCGCCTCCCATCGAGACTTCCCGCGGGTGGCTCGTGTTCTATCACGGGGTCCGGCACACACCATCCGGGTGTCTGTACCGATTGGGCTTGGCACTCTTCGATCTTAAGAATCCGGAGAAGTGCTTGTTACGAGGGGATTCGTGGATCTTTGGACCAGAGGCGGAGTACGAGCGTCATGGCGACGTCGATGATGTCGTGTTCTCCTGTGGATACACAATGGACGCCGATGGCGATACGCTCAACATTTATTACGGAGCTGCGGACTGCGCGATTGCCCTGGCTCGTGCCAGTGTAAGATCATTACTGGATTGGCTCGATCTCAACGGAAGCTGCGAACGCCGCCAGCGAGCGCAGGATGTATGAAACTGCTTTTAAAGATTTTTCAGTTCTTCTTTGGCTGCCGGCACCGGCACCTGAGTCGCGTGTTCACGATCAAACACCGCACATACAAGGTCTGCTTCGACTGTGGGCAGGAGTTCGATTTGCCAGATGCCGACGCGCCCGCACGTTCCGCTATCTTCGATCCGCCGCTTAGAAACGAATTCTGATCCTGTCACTACGCTAATATCCTGCAGTTCTATTCCGACCCCTCGGCCACGATCGAAACGAAACAAGACCAGGTTCGTTGGCATAGTGTGCTGATGTCCCTAGACGAACTAGAATCCTAAGTGTTGATGTCGACGCGCCTGGGTGGTCTGGGAATTAGAGTGCCAGAAGCGCATCCCAAACGCGCCGCCACACTTGCGCCCTCGGAAACGACTCTTATTATGCACGCTGAAGACTGAGCAGACTGCGCGCTAGGCACGCATTAATCATTACACCAACAGCGTGGATGGCGATTGCGAGGCTGGCGGTCAAAAAAAGAGCTTCAAGCATCTGGCGCATTGAACTGGCTACTCCGGCGCGATTCTAATCGTTCTCCTGAGCCAGTGCCGCAGGTGTTCAGAAGAGTTCGTCTCCGTGGACTATGGTTTTTCAAAGCAGCGCCGCCATGCAAGAATGAATCGTTCTCCTAGCACGAACATCAAAACACTATCAGCTTAGTTTGATTCACCCGCAGTTGAAGTCGGTCCGCCAACCAGCGTTACCTCTTTTCACTCGCAGCGATCCTTCTCAGCAGAAATTCAAAACAATAGAAACAGGAAACACAATGGAACAAGGAACAGTGAAGTGGTTTAACGATGCCAAAGGCTTCGGCTTTATCAGCCGCCAGTCCGGCGACGATGTTTTCGTGCATTTTTCGGCCATTCAGGCAGGCGGCTTTCGCAGCCTGCAAGAAGGCCAGACGGTCCAGTTCGACGTCACCAAGGGGCCGAAAGGCTTTCAGGCAGAAAACGTCCGACCTCTCTAATCAGAACATGAATAAGACGCCTGGTGCGAGAACTCGCGGCCGGGCGTCTTGTTCTTGACTCCTCTCGCTGACAATGAGCAAAAAATGGTTGCGCCTTTAGGATAGACGCAGACTCTTGACCGAGGCGCGAGCGGCTCCGCCACTTATATTCGGCACTATGATCAATTCAAGTACGCTGACGTTTGAAAGCTCGACTTGATATTCTTCGACCTCGCGCACTGTCTCAGGAGGGCTGAAGTTCCACTGTTGGCGCACAATTTCTCGAAATGAGGTTCCGCCATCGGAAGACCAGCGTAAGACGAATTCTTGCGTTCTCGCAGTTTCTTTCTCTTCAAAGACAAGCGATATTTGTTTCAGTCTTTGCGGCTGATCGAAAATTAGCCGAATCGTTTGCGCTCCGGCCATGGCTGCACGCCAGCCCTGCGTTTCTCCGGAAGCGAAGGCAGATTCAACCGGGAAGTTTTTTTCTTCCGAAGTAATTTCAACAATGGCTGCTCGCTCAACATCCAGCCAGCCTTCACCACGGGATCGAACTGTCCCTTGCGTCGGAGTAATCACCCGTTTGCGCATACAGAACTCAGTTTACTTCCGGACCGACTTCTAGCTATTTACCATTGAAAACACACGTTTTGTGAGCCGATCCTCGACCGGATCTTAACGGTACTGACAGCCCTTCTTGACCCTCTAACGAATTCTTGGACTCGGTTAATTAGCCCCAAATCGAACCAGATTTGGAAGCCAAGGTTCTCGTTGAGCTTGCCGCCTTCCCCCGAGGATCTTGGCGTTATCGCTGTCGGAGATCTCTTCCGGGCGGATCTGGTCCGTGGCTGAGTTGCCTTGCTCACTTTGCCGGTCTGCCATGATCGAGGCACAGTGCAATTAGTTCGGAGACATGCGCTTCTCCCACGCACATGACGGTGTCTGCGCCTCCCCAGTAGATTTTCACGGTTCCATCAGGCTCCGCAGTTATCTCCCAAGGATCCTCTGGTTGCAGGATCCAGGAGTCCCCGACTCCGATGATCTTCGCCGGGTTCCGGAGATCGTGAAGAGCAACCCCCAAACGATAGACCGATCCATCCATAGTCCGGAAGACTCCGTGATAGATCGAGAGCCACCCCTGGTTCGTCTTGATCGGCGGCGCGCCAGGACCGATCTTCATTTCGTCCCAGTGATATTGGACAGGCCTCATGATGAGCTGTGATTGGCCCCAATAGCATAGATCCGGAGAATAGGAAATCCAGATTGACCAGGGAGCGATCTCTGAATGAGGACGGTCAAGTCGGGCATAAAGGCCATCAAATTTCTCGGGAAAGATTACGACATTCCGATAATCCGCCTCTGTGATTAGAGAAATCCTTTCTACCCGACTGAAGTCCTTCGTCTTGGCCAAGGCAATCCGCACTCCATTTCGCGAGTATGCGCTATAAGTAATGATGTACTCCCCATCGATCCGGGTCACTCGTGGGTCTTCAACTCCGAACTCTTCATAGGCAGCGAAAGGTCCGTCCCGGTCGGGAGTCAGAAAGGGCCGTGGATCGGCGGTGAAGCGGAACCCGTCGGGACTGCGTGCCAAGCCAATGATGGACCGTCCGGTGCGGAGGTGAGAACGGAAAAGCATGATGTATTCGTTCCCGTGCTTCACGACAGCTGCGTTGTGAACGGTTTCCACCGGATATGGGATCTCGGCCTTAGTGAGAATGGGGTTG
>WNGO01006711.1_pt1 | contig 10213 bp, 21 predicted proteins | sample 5400511 | NCBI WGS metagenome assembly WNGO01 (sample SAMN13153380, study PRJNA577476) | soil metagenome | isolation source: 20 cm soil or saprolite under Garry oak tree replicate 2 | place: USA:California | collected 2016-06-15
TTATCATAATCAGTCAACTTAGATTCAAATGTGACAGGCTGCCAACCACGAAAGTAAGTCTCATGGTTCAAATCATCCCGCAAACGTTTAATCGCATTGTGCGTGTCCTGGCGCATCTTTTCGTACTTTACAGGATCATCCCACTCAGATTGCATTTAAACCTCCTAAACTGGCTGCAAATCGCAGCAATCACTACCGTACATCATGGTGGTGATTCTTTTTGCAACTGTCAGCCGAACAACACGCTTTAGCTACCACTTTAAGTGGGAACCAAATCCACGTAATCATCATAATACTGATTGCATAAACTATTATCAACACAAGAGTTAGCTTCTTCATCACTACCTCCAAATCTACTTTAATCCAACAGCTTGCATCAAATACGTATCCACACCACACTTTAACCCAATATGAACACCCTCAGGAGCGTTAAAAGCAAACTCCCTACACAGCATATTAGTCCCATTAGGTAATGGAGCCAAATGCTGTTCCGGTGTTAGTGGTGCAATCCTGAACCAAACCTTCCCTTGTGGAACAACCCAAATTTGCCCATTAGCTGAGTGGTCTACATTCAATACCACTTGTGGGCCATATTCGATTGAGTCAACGGACCCTTTAAGGGTGGAATTAGCAACAGCCAAGCCAATTGTTAAATAAACCGCTCGTTTATTCATATCTCACCACCCTCTAAGCATTTCAATAAAGCTTTTAATAAGAAGAATTAGTATCATCACCATTGCCAACGTACCAGTAATCATCGCCACTGCGACTACTCCTGTTACTAATATGTCAATCATACCAATCGCCTCACTTGACTAGTAATCACTAAACCCTGTGCTTCTTTCATCTTAGTAAGCTCCAACATCCGCTGTACTGTACCCCTGAACGTATCAGGCTTGACATTACCAAATTGAGAGATGAAGATTGGCTCATGATTGAATACATACCCAACCACACAAGCTCCTTTATGTTGGGACACCACATGTATTAGGTGCTCCATCGCTTGTTTAATGTCATCCGGTGTATTCTCTTTCGATACTGTCACGTGCCCTCCCTCAAATATTCCATCACAGCTTGGTACGAATCCATTAACTCAGGGTGATTCAACCGCCATTCCTCACCCATCTCAATAGCATATTTAGCCACTTGATGAGCCAACTCAATTGCGGCCCGTTCAATGTCAGTCATATAACCCTCCAAGTAACTCAATCTGACCCACCATTAATGGGTCAGCATCAATCACTTACAGGACACAATCACAATAGTCGGATCAATATCCTCAATCACCTTTGTCTCAGGACTCCCATCTCGACATGATATCGCTACATCATGTTGATTGAGTTTCATTGTCTTATAGAACGTCAATGTCCTTTCAGTCCCATATACGTAAGCATATGAGAACAAAAGACTTAACAACGCAGCAACCACGCAACGTTTGAGCATAGTCCTCCATTATCCCCGAAGGGGGATAGCGCGAGCCACTACGCACAGCTAGTTTAACTCCTAATAAGTCAGCGCAGCCTTACGGCTAGTGTTCTGTCTGAGCATAGCTCAGGGCCGACCATATGGGAGGCTGTTTCTCTTCAAGTGGCTCACCAAGGGGCACATAAGTGCCCTATGGTCAATCACTTAGCTCCACTTACCAGACCAATCTTCCTCATCATCAGCGGGACGGACAAGTTTGTCTGTCACCTCACTGATTGGGATACGTTCAGCCATATCTAGATCAAAGGCCGTAATAGCCCTAGGTCCAGACACATATGCTGCATTCCCATACGTTGTCTCGTATATTCCACGTGTCATAGGTTATCTCCCATGTGAGCCATAATGTAAGCTCAATCGAAGGGCCACTATTGGCGTGGCCCCTCTGTTGAGATTACTTATTCAGCCATCAACTGTTCAAGCAACGCTCTCTTAGCCTCAGGAGTGAGCTTGGCAACGTCCCGTTGGATATTGCTAGATGCCCGTTCAGCACCCTCACTCGCTGGCCGCAAGGCCATAAACGCAAACCGTACTTGACCCGTTGTATCTCCCACTGTCGCCTCACTAAAGTTGGGCACAGTGAGATATTCCTTACCCTTTGCAGACTTGACGATGATAGCGTGAGTACGGATGTACTCAACCGCTCCATCAACAAGCTCTTGCTTGTTAATTGGCATGTTATTCTCCTGTTTGTTTACACATGTGAGTACCCTGTAGGATAAGCTCATCAGTGCCAGCATTACTGGCAGAGCCTAGGGTTAGCTAGGCTTTCGCTTTGAACTACTGCGAGTTATGCTTCTCAACTAAGTCAAACTCTTTCCACAACCAATCCTGAATTGCTATCTCTAAGACAGAGGGATAGAAGTCCCTTTCAGCAGGCCATAGAGCACCCTCACCTTGTACCATGCTACCAGTGAAGTCCACTGTCCACTTCATACAGCCCTCACTTCCCCGGTCAGCTTATGGCGGAACCGATACTTCCCACCATACTTCTGCCCAATGTACTGCCACATGTTAGGCTCTATCTCAGCCCCCAACAGTATCGCTACTGCAAACGCTTGCTTCTCGAACGGTGTGAGTCTAGCTAAAGCATTCATTCCATTCACCTTGCAGCCCTTGCGGCTGCACCCTCTGAGAAATTCTCGCCTCCTACTACTACAAATACTTAAGAAGTTGCTGCTTCGAAGCATAGATAGGAGTATTCCTCCCTAGTCGAGGCTTCGACCAGAGTGCCTTCGAAAGGAAACTGTGGTACAGCCCTTACAGAATTTTATAAATTAGGAATCCTATCTAATAGATAACAAAGCACTTAGGGGGGCCTCTTTTATAACATAAGGTACCATGTAAGTTATTGATAATAATGGAGTTATAAGGGAGATTAGCTATCTTACTGATAAGATTGGAGATATTCAATTATCACTCGTAAGTTGTTGAGTGTATTACAAATTGATTTGGTTTGCGATTAAGTTGAGACTTTCTGCTATTTTATACGAATCATTCCCGTAGGGTGCTTTGCAAGGGAGAAGTGTCTCTAGTGGCAAACTATAAAACTGAAGATTGGCACCTCGAAGCTGTCGATCTGATGGCCCGGACAGGCTGTAGCCTAAGTGGTGCGGTCACTGAGTTGGGCCGAATCGTCTCGATTGATGAGTGCAATAAGATTTTGAAGCGGGTCACCTTCCAAAGGGTCCTTTGGGAAGCGAGACATAGGTTTTTCAATGAGTTGGGTAGCAACCCAAACTACAAGAAAGAGTCCGCAATTGGCAAATTGCTCTCTTTAGCAGAGAAGTTAGAGGTTGAGGGAAAGTACGATTCAGCGGCAGAGGTCGTTTTCAAGATTGCCAAGATGAATGGCTGGACTGGCCCAGAATCAACAGTTAACGTATTTGGTGATTTGAGTCAAAAAGACATCGATAAGATTAGAACTAAGCTTTCTAAGCCTTTGGAGATTACGACACATTGAGCGTTTCAGTCAGTTTAACGGGTTCCATTAAAGCCACCGACTCCGTGTCGGGGACAATTTCCCTTTCCAAGGTGCTTACAGCCCTGACTACACCAGGAACGACCTGGACTGAGGCTCAAGCGATCTCATTTGGAACAAGCCCGACAGCGCTGGCGCTTCCAATTAGTCCAGTTACCTTCGTTTATATCAAGAATACCCACGCAACTCAGACACTTACAATCGCTTGGGTCCCTAATGGTGGGGCTAGCAATACAGTAGTTGTACTTCAACCGGGATCATTTATCGCATTCGGAGAGGCAGTTCAGGCGCTTTCAGGGGTTACAGCAATCACACTCACTGGCAGCGGGGCGGGTACGACTGTTGAGTACGTCATCGGCGGATAAATCAGAGGATATACTGGCGAGGTTGAATAGATTGCCAGAAGCAGAGCGTCTAGCAGTGTTGGATGCTATGCAGGAGAAGCGGAAGTTAAAGAGTTACATCCGCTATTGGGAGCCGTGGAGTGAACAGAGAGACGCAATCAGAAAATTTGATCGAACCAAGAAAATCTTCGGACTTCTTGGCGGGAATAGAAGCGGCAAGACCGTTCTCGGAGCTTTCATCGCAGTCGCCTGGTGTCTCGGAAAAGAGTACTTCAGAGACGAGCCAGCTTGGGAATGGGTTAAAGACCTACCTATACCAGAGCCTCCTAACAACGTTTGGGTTGTCGGAGTTACCAACAATGTTCTGCGTGACGTTATCTGGTATGAGAAGCTCAGACATGGCAAGGCTCATCCACCTTTTCTACCCACTGACGGAAGTATACGGGACTGTAAAGATGGAGACTTCCAAATCTTCTTTGAGAATGGAAGCCTACTCACTGGTAAGTCCGCTGAAGCCGGAAGAGATAAGTTCCAGGGAGCCTCAATCGACCTCGTTTGGCTCGATGAAGAGTGTGAGCAATCAATATTCGACGAGTGCTACCAGCGAACCGTTGACTGTGCCGGACGGATACTTCTCACGCTTACGCCCCTCACCGACATCAATAGCGGAGTCCGAACTCCTTGGGTATTCGACCTCTACGAAGAATTCCTAGCTGGTGACGACGATCTCACCTTTTGCCAGTTATCTACTCTAAATAGCCCATTTGTCCCAGAGGACGAGAAGAAAAAGTTAATAGATAAGTGGAGCGGCGATCCAGAAGAGGGCGCTAGACTGTATGGTAAGTTTGTTAGACGTTCAGGACTTGTGTATCCTTGGTGGAATAAGGTTAAACACGTTATTCCAGTCCGGGTCCTTCCCCGATTTTATCAACGTATTGTTTCTATTGATCCCGCTGCAACTGGCGTTACTGCTGCTATTTGGATCGCGGTGGATGAAAATGGAAACTATATCGCCTATAGAGAATACTACGAACGAGACCGAATAGTAAGTGAACACGCCAAGGGCATTAAAATGCGTTGTCAAGGTGAGCCTGTCGATTATTGGCTTCTTGATCCTAAGTGGGGCAGCCAGCGAGCGGCTGAGAACCACAAAAATGGCGCACAACTGTATCGTGAATCTGATATTCCAGTTAGACTACCTGAAGTTGGCGAAGATTACGGATTGGCAGTCAGCAAGGAATACATTTCCGCAACAGTCACATCTGGAGCAAGACACCCTAAGTTTTTCGTAATGGGCGACCTCCCTAACTTTCTTCACGAAATTACCCACTATACTTATGATTCATGGGCAAAGGGTGAGATGAAGGGGTTGTCAAAAGAGAAACCCCGCAAGCGGAACGATCACCTACTCAACGCTATGCAGTATGCGATGACCTTAAGACTCAAAGGAAGTAAACCTCGAAGCACAGATATCTTTGGTAATGATGTTTTAGATGGTAAGTTGTCCCGAGAAGAGAAAGTTAAGTTAACTTCATACACGTAGGCTCACATGAAAAAGCCCCTGGCACTCGTTTTATCAGCAATTATAACTCTTTGTACACCTGCATTTGCTATGCAGGAAGCTGACCGAACGAAAATGAGCAAAGACCACCAGAGGGTCTACGATGCCGCACTTGCACTATATGGTATTGTCGGCAATGAAGCTCGTTTTGAGTGTACAGCAACAGTCATTGCTCAACGACAAGGGCAACCTGGAGGTAAGATAGATGAATATCTTCTCCTTACTGCAGGTCATTGTGTTACTGGCGATGGCACGCCAAATGGAATAAAGTTCGGAGTTCGAGAGAATATTGTGGAGAATGGCCCAGTTACACCTGATTTGCAGCTAGTTGATGTGGTTAGGGCTGAGAATGATGCAAAGTATGACTTTGCGATCCTATTCCTCGCAACTGACAAAGTTTATCCAGTCATCGACATCGACATTAATTACGTTCCAGTCCCAGAAGACAAAGTTTACGATGTCAACTTCAGCCTTGGAATCACCAAACAGATTGCATTGGGTGTTATCGCATCAGGAATTATCGACACTCAAACCTCTCACGGTGACTGTGACATCTGTAAGGGTCGTTATATGGTCCACATCTTTGCCGCAGGCGGAGCAAGTGGATCGGCCATCATCAACGAAAAGACAAACAAGATTATAGGTGTTGGCGAATTCGGCTTCCCAGGAACTACAACTGGTCTCGGTTGCGAGACTATGAAGGCATTTAAAGAGTGGGCCACTAGTCCTGTTGCGAGTAATCTAAGCCCAAAAGCCCAAAGCCTTCAAGCAAGTCGAGTAGCTCAATGATTTTTCTTTACATCTCATTGTTAATCATACTCTTGAAGGCGGCGTCAGAAATATCTCTTATCGTGATTGCTTACGCGGCAGTGAAGTATCTTAAGTTTAAAGTTCCTTCTGGTCCATCTTTCTTCCAACGTTTGAAACAAGCTTACAAGGCATTCTAACCCACCGATAAAGGGTCCTGTGGCATTAACAAGAACTGAAATTAATAAACGTTTTCGTGAACGCCATCCAGAAAAGTATACTGCGGATGCTCGAAGAGAACGTAGAGAAGCAAATGATAAACAGTATAGAACTACTGAATCTTATCAAAAAGCCCAAAATAAATATAAACAGTCAACTAAAGCAAAGTCTACTGCCAAATATCACCATTACTCAACAAAATATGGATTATCGATTTTAGAGGTTCAAGAAAAATATCAATCTCAAAAAGGTTTATGTGGTCTTTGTAATAGAGAATTACCATTAGAATTATCTCAATGTCACTACGATCATAATCATATTACAGGTAAATTAAGAGATATTCTTCATCGTCGGTGTAATTTATTAGTAGGTTTTATTGAAGCAGACTCTAATTTAACTAATCAAGCGTTTGACTATTTAAAGAGGCACAATGAAACTTGATGATGAGAAATTAGGTAAGCTTGTTAGTTTTTTTGTTCGGCATGGCGAAACTGAGGGAAACGCAAAAGGTCTTTTTAGAGGGGCTTTAGATTATCCTCTAAGTGACAAGGGCCAGCAAGATGCGAATCATCTCAAAGACTTCTTTAGTAATATTGAGCTTGGTCATGCTTATAGTTCTGATACCACTAGAGCTAGGACAACTGCTGAAACGATTTTGGAGCCGAAAGGGATGGTAGCTTCTGAAACATCCGATCTTCGGGCGTGGAATACAGGGTATCTATCAGGATTGAAGAAGTCAGAGCATCAAAAGGATGTGGACTTCTTTCAGCACAATGAGAATACAGACATCCCAAATGGGGAGTCTCTAGCAAAGTTTCGTAAAAGAGTTCAACCAAGAATCAAGAACTCAATATTGAAGGGTATGGAGAGTGGAGTTCCTTCAATTACAATTGCACATTCCAGTATCATTCATGAATTGAGTCACATGATTCATGGGGATCACAATCAAGTAAAAGTCAAACCAGGGGGGGTTGTCGGTGTCTACCATCATGGAAACAAACTCAGTACCAAAGCCCTCGTTAATGAATCCGGCAAGCACCAGGATAAGGGATTTGGCGGGTAGATGTGAGGCAACATACCATCGCTATTACTCACTTGACCCATTTGCGGTGGAAGCAACTAAAGAAATTCTAATAGTCTCTGTCTGCGCTAATTGTGGACATGCTATTGAGTATAGAACTACAATCTAAAGGAATAACAGCTACTAGCGTTGCTACGGGACAGATTTACAATTTGGGCATCGGCGGTTCAGTTGGCAGCGTGTTGACGGGAATTGGAACGTCTACGACTGATAACTCGGGCGCGGCTGTTACCCTCAACTTCATTGACGGTACTCAATCTATCGCGCAATATAACGTGGTTGTGCCTCTCCAGTCCGCGACTGCGGCTGCAACAATCAACGGCGTTGCGAACCAGGTTCAGTATTCGGGCGTCGGCTCAATGGGACAATTTAAGGTTGGTCAGTCATTTGTGACTGCGGGCTTCTCGAACGCAGGTAACAACGCGACTTCGACTATTACTCAGGTAACTTCTTCCTACGTCCAGGTTACTAACTCTGGCGGCGTGGCGGAAACGAACTTCTCGGCGACCGGAACTGTTACCCTTGGTCGTAAAGTTGTGGCGGTTCGCGCGGTTCACTCGGCGTTGAGCTTTGCTGGCGTGGCTGATTCGGCAACGAACGGCAGCGGCGTCCTCTCAGTTTCTTCGATTACTAACAAGGCTTGTGTTCTGACTGCTAACAACACGATCCCTGCTGGTCAGTTTTCGGTACTCTTTGACGTTTATTTTGATAACTAATTCTAGAATAACAGGAGAATAAAAAGAATGTTATTCAGGAATGAAAACTCGGTTCTGGGACCGTCTTCTCAGATCAATGAATTTGGAACGCTGAGTACAAATAGTACTCTTGTTTCCAACAACTTTAAACCCGTGTCCCGTGAAATGCTGGAAATTCAGTTCAGCGCCACTATCAATGCTGGTGCGAACCTTTCTGGCTATGTTTACCTGGCTCCTTGGGCTTGTCAGGTTGTGGGCGTGAGATATAACTGTACCGTAGCTGCTGGCGCAGGTGTTCTGTCAATCGAAAAGATTAACGCAGACTCCGTTGCTCCTGCTGCTGCAAACGGTACGACTATCGTTCTTCTCACCGCTGCAACAATGACTCTCTCAGGATTCACTGCAAACACGCGGCAGAATCCGGCACTCTCCACTGCATCAGGAGCATTGCTCCTTAACGCAGGCGACCAGATTGCCTTCTTCTTGAGCGCCGTTCCAACGTCTCTCGTTGGCGGAAACGTTCAAGTCGAACTCGTTCAACTCGGCTAATCCATAGAACTATTCCTACTTTAAGGAAAGCGTTTCGGGAATAGTTTACAACCTAGATTAGCAGTAACGCTTCCACCTCTTTTATGCTCTCGACCTTAGCCCTCACTTACTTCCTCTTATGTACCTTTGATAGCTGGATCACCCGTAAACGGTTGATTCAATATGGTCCACAGGTTGAAGGAAATGAGTTTATAAGGAATCTAGCCACCACAAAGGGTCCTGAGGTAGCGACATATATTGGGATCATCCTACCTTCTGTTTTAATCACCTTAGTACTTGTGGCACTTGATTGGCCGATAGCTTTGGCGGGATTAATCGGATATCGCATTCGGATGTTCATTAACCAGATTCAAAGCTTGCAGTTTGAAAAAGAAGCACGGCGAATTAAGGATAGTATCAATTCACGATCTTCCGGGGATGACACCCACCCTCCGGTGTCCTAGCCAATGGCTACCCTCTCTCCCCGGAACCTTTTCTAAGGAACAATGTCTCTCTACTCCAAACGTGATGCTGAAAAGCTTGCAGCCGAAGCTTTGGACCCCCAAAAGGTTCATTTAACCTGCGGTATCCATCAATGGTCCTATGGCCAGAAGAATAGACAAGGCAATCCAGTTCCCCCAAACTTCAAATGTAAGCAATGCACTATGGTGTCTTTTATGGGGTTAATTGCGAACACACCACCTGACAGGCGTCAGGAAACAGTTGAGATGTTAGAATACACGATTCACAAGTTGATTGAAGCTGAGAAACGCGGCGAGATAGATAAGATGACGCTGTTTAAGCGCCCAGAAGTTAATATAGAGCGAGACGTTAATTAATGCCAACATTCTTCAAAGATGAATTGAATGCAGATATCATTCAATTTACACCACGACCCACTCCTGTAATAGGACGAAGTAATAGTCCTTCAACAGGTGGAATGTGGTATGATTCAACAATTGGATCATTTCAAGGAATTATTAATGGAGTTGCTACACCAATTGGTGGACTTTTAGCTAGTTCGCCCATCCCAGCAGCTTCGGCACAAGGGCCGACATACAACGTAGTCAACTATGGAGCAAAAGGCGATGCCAAGCATATCCGCGATGGCGTGACTGCTGGTGCAGCAAAAACAATTAGTTCGGCAACCGCTCATTTTCAGACTACAGCTACAGTTGGACAGTTCATCACTTGCGTAATGGGCGGCACTACACTGATGCCCGTTGGCGCAAGAATTGTCACGATCAATTCGGATACGCTCATCACAACCGATACCAACGACAGTGGAGCAGGAAGTTCGGGACAATGCGTCTGGTATACACAGGATGACACGGCTAAATTTTTAGCTGCATACACGGCTGCGAAATCGGCTCTGGCTTCGGTAGACCCAAACGTAGGTTTTACACTTGGGAATAACAATTCTGTTTATTGCCCGGAGGGTGGCTATGCGGTCAGCGGTAAGATATATGGTTCTATCGGAACCGGCAGCAGCATCATTCCGAATTTCATTGGTGCAGGGAAGCAGCAATGCCTCATCTACGTCTTACCAACCACGGTTGACCCTGGCACTGGCGA
>WNGO01041250.1_pt1 | contig 10212 bp, 15 predicted proteins | sample 5400511 | NCBI WGS metagenome assembly WNGO01 (sample SAMN13153380, study PRJNA577476) | soil metagenome | isolation source: 20 cm soil or saprolite under Garry oak tree replicate 2 | place: USA:California | collected 2016-06-15
TAAGTACAGGTAGCATAACCCATTGCACGCGCCTGTTCCCTGACTTTCCAGACCTTGCTGGACAAGCCTGCTTCCTTCAGAAATCGCTCGAAAATCATGAGCGGCGTCTCAGGACCTTTACCGTTGACGGAACGAGAAGCGAGAGTACTTGGAGGCGCAACTCGAAACGACAGTCCGCCAAGAATAACCAAACATTCGCGTGCCTTTGCTCGTATCTTCTCTTTGTCGCCGAGGCGTTCAATGACGCCTCCCACTGGAAGGAAAGCATTGAGACCTTGTCGTAGTGTCACAGCGTCTACTATAAGTGATGCTGAAGAAGTGGATTTAGACAAAGAAGTGGCACTATGTGAGTTCGCATTCATTGGTCTGGTAATAAGAAGAGGAAGAAGGGACGGTAACGCGGAGAGCGTCGCGGTTGTCAAGAGCAGGTTCGCGGTTCGAAGACATGACTTGAAGAGGTTGATGAGAGTGTCAGGATCGTCGATCTAACGCGATGCTAATGAGACCAAGTCGCAAAAAATGGGGTATAAGTGAATACTTGGATGTGCGACTCGAACAGGACCTGAAGCTTAGCAAGTGCGTCGACCTTTACGTCGACATCTGCGGGTAGCTAGTGTCGAAACTAGGTAGTACCACCAAGAGGAATACGCACCATTGCTCCTGCATTGTGATATGAGCTTCTCCAACCTTGAAGGATCAGAGTCCATGGATGGAAGGAGCAAAAAGCAAATGTAATAAATGTGCGATCATTTGATAAAATTCTTATTCGAACACTATTACGTTGTACACGCTACGCTCCCACCTTCTTGTCCGAGTGGCCGAGAGACTTTCCAGGCTGCACCTTGTCTCTGATGCGTTGCTTCTGCCGACAAGATGTCAATGTCCGCTCTGCCCCTGCCATAGAATTGCATTACCAGAAGCTTTAGCTCCGGAAATCCGCCTTCTACCTTGCGATCCCACATCAACTGAGCTGGTTCGGTTCCGCGAGATAGCCACACACGGAACCGTCCTGCTGTCTCGTCAGAATTCAAAGGTATTAAAGTTATGCTTTCAATGGTCGGGGCAGGGAACGTTAGGAATAACTCTGTCTGAGTCCAGCTTGCCCGGTGTAACCTGCCACAGTCTAAATTATGCTGATAACCCATTCTACGGAATCGTCCTCACCAGCGACACTGGCCATACATAGTTCAGTAGCTCCCCAGGTGATTTGAAAAGACTCACTCTATCGCAGAACTCTATAATGATCGATGTCCCCCCAGAATGAAGACTCATCACTCCTTCCCGTACAAGTCAATAAATGGACTGTTCACAGTGCGTTTTTTTTCCTATTCAACCTCCTTTGCTCACACTCTACGTAGTCGAGGTTCGCCTGCGGCCCCGTGCGGCTGCTCGCTTTGATACTATTCGAAATCTTGTACATTCATACCTGAAAGCCCTAGAGCGTATTGGCCTACCTTCTACGATTGATGGCTGGCAAGACGTGCCAGAGCTGGCTGCATCTGTCGAGCGCATAGTCGCCTCAGAGTCGTCATCTCCTTCTCAATCGCTTTCTCCGATAGAGATGGCACTTCAAATACACGTGTATCAGCCCTCTGATACTGACTCGTTTGAGGAATTTGCCAACGCCTCGGGGTCGAGGGACGATGACGACGATACAATGGCTGCAAGCGTATGTGAATTGCCTAACAGGAGCTGGGAAGGTCTTTGGGACTCTCTCATATATGCGGACGATATAAAGTTGAAATTATTGAATTACATTCATGCAACTCTCGTCCTGAGTGATGCGAACATTGACTGTCCGTAACACATTTTCGGTCCTTCGTACCACATAATTGACACGTTGTTCAGTTAATCTTGTTTCTTGGAACCGCGTAGTATTGCTACATGGTCCACCAGGGACAGGCAAAACTTCTTTGTGTCGAGCTCTGGCTCAAAAGCTATCAATACGCTTGTCTAACATCAAGAAGCTATTCACATGCAAGGCTACTCGAAGTCAATTCTCATTCTCTATTCTCAAAATGGTTTTCCGAGTCTGGAAAACTGGTCCAGCGACTTTTCAATAGCATAGCAGAACTTGCAGATGAGCAAGATGCATTTTTAGTAGTGCTGATAGGTCGAGGTGCATCCTTCTAGTTCGAGACACGTCTGACTGTGATGCAGACGAGGTTGAGTCGTTGACAGCGGCTCGCGCTGGTGCCATGGCTGGCACAGAACCTTCCGATGGTTTACGGGTGCGTACAACAAAATGCATACATGTGCAAAACTGACGTGATTGCACAGGTGGTAAATGCGCTACTAACACAACTTGACAAACTAAAGCATAGAAAAAACGTTTTAATAATGTCAACAAGCAACCTTGTAAAAGCAATCGGTGTGTACCTTTTCGAGTCTTCTTTTCAGTCACTAAGTTTCTTTAGATAGCGCCTTTGTTGATCGTGCAGATATCGTGCAATATGTAGACTTACCCCCGCGAGAGGCGATATACGAGATCTTGCGGACATGCCTATGCGAGATGATTAACAAAGGGGTCATAGCCTCCATCGTGCGCCGATCTGTCGATGTATATCTGATCTGCTGATCCATCATACGACAGAACGTCCCAGCGTACAACCAAGCACATATGTATGATCTAACAATGAATATATCATCAGAAATAAATCCTCCCTCCACTTCACTGGAGTATCCTCACGAACGGTCAAAGAATGTGGGACGACGATTAATGACTCTAGCAACGCAATGCAAGGTTCGCTTCGGCCAGTTTATCCTGTTCGTTGCTCAAATCGTTTTCTACAGGCTCATTCTATGTCTGGTCGAGCTTTGCGACGACTCCCGGTCTTGGCACTAGCGCGGTATATAGGAATCGGTCAAATCAGCTCGAGCAATCCTGATGGGCGGAATACAGGAGCTGATGTGGAAATATGGCTGCAAGGAATGGAAACAGTTGTTCAGGAAAAAGTCATAGAGCTGGAAAAGCTTGTATCATGCTGATGTTGTATAATGGCACTCCTCATACCACATGTAGTTCGAATCGTTTACAAGAACATGGGGGTTTATTTGATTAAAGATGGCTTGAAGCCTAGATAGTCCTGAAAAATCAAAGAACCTAAAGTGACACCGTTAAACCCATTGCCGCTCTTGTAGCGAGGTATACTATTTTTGTACATGTCAAAGTCAATCCATGTATCTAAAAGTATATTTATAAGATGAATTGTTTGAAAGAGTAGCTAGGTAACACACTTTAGCGTGGTAGGAACGACGACAGGTAACCCCCCATGGAAAAGTTATTCTGAATTGGGTCGTTCAGTGGATTTCATCCGTGGCCGCCTGTAGATCCGCATAAGTGGGTTACCTATCCTAGTGCGGTAAGTTGCAGCCCGTTGAAGACTATGCCCATCACCAGGATATCCGCGGCGGGGCTTGAAGTTCACAATTTCAATCCACTGAGCACGCGATACTTTTAATCTCTTGTCTTCTCCACTAAGATATAAGTCCTTCCCACCCCATACCCGTCTTCCCAGTCTCTCCTTCACGCGTTGAACTGTTCGACCCAGAACATCATCGACTGTGCTGGCCAGGTGCTCAATGCGTTCCAATTCACGCTCAAGGAGCTCGATATGTAGGTTGAGGTCAAAAGGCCTGCTCTCGCTTGAAGGATGGGATGCGAGCTCTTGATCAAGGTCCGCGTAAGTGGGGGTTCCCACTTTTGCGAAATTCCGTCGCATGCGAGACGAAGAATCCCGCGGTCGGACTGCTTGCAAGAGATTTGAAGCAGTTGAGGATGACGGTGTCAAACCCTCAGTTGACGGGGAGGATACATCGGAGTACATGTATTCCTGCTGATATAAAAGCGCCCGGGCGCGCGTCAACTTCTCGCGGATATGTTTGCAAAACGCCAGCTCTGTTCGTTTCCCTTTGATGATTCTAGGTAGCTTGGTATTCAACCACCGCATAAGTTCAACATGCTTGCCACGGTTACTTTCGCCATAAACGGGAAGGAGGGTGGCTCTGGTAACCGAAATGCGAGGGGCAGCTATTTTGTTTAGTGGGCTAGTCTTGAGGGAGTTTCGAAAAATGTGTCTTCTCTCCTTCTCCAATTTCATTAGTTGTATTAGGTAATGCCGAGCAAGAATGGTATGTCCTGCGGAACATAGATGGCGAATTAATATAGCGAAAGTTGTCGTGTTTGGCTCAGCGTATTGATTGTAAGTTTGAGAGACGGGGACCGTGACGCCAAAATCACCGTCATCGTCGTCGAATGAGGAGAACAGATGCTGGCTAGCCTGAGGTAATGGCGTTGTCAGGGTTTCAAAGGCCTGAACCAAGCACGTCTATCGTGGTGTTGAGGGCCATGGTAGAGAATGGTACCATTGCCTGTAACGCCGGGAGCTCGACATCTGGTATGCCGACGTCAACTTTCCGATCCTCGAGCCTGGAGTATTCCAAGGCGGGACGATCAGGATTGGACAAATCGATGTCATATCCCCATTTCATCAAGGAATCAAACCCGTTACTATCGAGTGTCTCCTTGAGGATTCGCGTGCATAAGTCGAGGCTGACTGGCGTGAATGACACCCTAAATTTCTTCATGTCATTAAGCAATTCAGAAGTCATTCTCTTCGTTTGTGCTATTAATCGGTGATGGTGGAGAACCAGAATGGGCAGAGTGAGGCGATGAGCAATCGCTTGAAAACACAAGGCGAAAGTCGTTGGGTTTGGCCGAAGTCCAAGGTGTAAAATCTCCTTGTACACGTGAAGAGAACCGCTGTAGTGACCAGCTGCCGCAAACTGCTCCAGGATGAAATGGTAGTCTTCCAGGTCTGGTTTCATACCCATACTACGAATAGCGCGTATGACCGTCTGAAAACGTCCTTCGTGTATATGTGGAATTCGAGGTACATTCATAGCAAGTAATCTTCGCGCGGAAGAGAAACGCAGCTTCGAAGTAGGGGGAGTACATTGGCGTAGGACCTGCTGATACATTTTCAAGGGCAGACTCTCGCGCCCGAAGTTGTTTACCAGGCTGGTATATTGTGACCAGATGCGAGATGGGTTCCCTCGTATAGAGAGGGAGTATTCGAGGTCCATGAGCTTTTGTTTAAGTAGAGCATCTACCCTTTCGTAGGAAGGGGAGGTTGACGCGATATTCGACACGTCTGGGCTGACCAAGGGTGGTAGTATAGGTGTGGAGACAGTGCTGAAGAGCCTACGTGTGGGCTTTCTTCTTCTTGCATCAGCGACAATAGAAAGCTGCGGCGCACGAACCAAAGGTCGGACAGAAATCATGTCAGGCCAGCTCCTGGACAAGCAAAAAAATGCCACGTGAAGATGGATGTTTGTCCTGGAGAACATAGACAAACATTGTACTACTGCTCCTCCACGCGACACGCGCTGAACACCTGCAGGCTGCAGAAATGGCAAACGCTGCCGCAAAACGCATCGGTACGTACAACGCGCTTCCTTTACTTTAACTATGTCTAATGCGCCATCAGCCAACCAAAATGAATCAACGGTCAAAACTCTGAAGCTCGGTCTATTCATACCAACTCTCATCTCTTTTCTCCTCCGCGTACTGCTCAGAAGGTCATCACTGCCACCATCCAAGGGATCACTTGCCATCTACATTGTCACATTCTTCCCCGCCTTCTTCCTATCTAATTACCTTATAAAGATTGGCACAACGCGACGCGATCCTACCACCGGCGCTCTGATTTCGTATGGCGAAGACCTTAATCAGCCAGGAGTCACTGAATGGTGTTTTGACATCCTATACGTCACGTGTATGTTCTGTGCTTCCTCAAAAACTTTGGCGCGTAATTCTCTGCTAGGGGCTTGTCAGATAGGTAGTGGTCTCTTTGGCGACTGGTTCTGGTGGTTATATATGGTCGTAAGTGGTTGTGCCACCACCCTTCGCGCACGATATCACAATGCACGTTTTTATTCTGTAGATTCCGCTGTATGCTGTGTTCAAGCTTTGGATTTCGGTAGTTTCTCCAGTGATTTTCGGACAGTCAAGAGTCGCACCGACAGTTACTGCTGGTCCAAACAATGAAGAACCCGCAAGCAAACGTCAGCAAAAACTCAAAAAGAGGAGCGACCGTGGCGACTCCCGCGTGAAGGTGCAAAGTGGGAAACGATGATTTTTCCCGAGAGGAATCTGTAGCATTTTCCGTTGCCTAAGGTGTACAATAAGTCAGGGCGTTTAGTCGTTGCTCCATTTCCAAGAACATTTCTACATGAGTGGTTGTGATCTGCAAGGCAATTTGCCATTTACATAAGGACCTTCGCCCGTTTCCAATATTAGAAATTATATTGCCGGAAAGAGGCAGAAGCGCTCTAAGGCAATTAGCTTTCTTACTCTTCCTTCACGTTCACTCCCAATTGCTGGACTTGCAAGTCGCTCTCGTACCACAAGAAAGATGAATGATTTGGATGACTCCTCAGAACCTTGCGTATGCGTATTGTACTGAACCCTCCAACAATTTATCCTGATAGAGCAATTTACATTCCCAGCTTCCATTAGAGAGAACGGAGGTGATACAACCCATATAGACCTATATTCTGGTTTGATACATGCGCATTAACTTCCAGCCCGAAGATCATAACGTTGAAATGGCACAACCACAATGTTTTGTAAAGTTACACGACGCATATATCGAAGTGGGCATGGAGGGCATCGATGGCCAAACAGTGAGTTCCCCAGACAAGGTCGAAATGATCACTTGAAAAGTTCTGGCAACCATTCCAGAATTCAAACAACAGATATGACTTGGATGCTACTAGCGGATGCCCGCCACCTTCAAAGGACAAGGATTCTATGTCATTTTCATGGCCAAGGCTCAGCGACGTGATCCCGAGCCCTGTTCAAGATGCATTTTCCTCACCTATACAGACACAATCTGCAGTCCCAGTTAAATCCGATAAACATGAATACCAAACAGATTCCGACATCACAGGTGAACCTACGTACCTCAGCCCACCCTTTGGCGGTTCAACTACAACTTGTTCGTCATCCCCGGCGTCCGAGCAAAAGCTCTGTTGCGAGAAGGAAGAACAACCATTTTCGCATATGTTATCAGAAGCAGTGTCTGAAGATGCGCATGGGACATTTCCGCCTAGCTCTAGTCCTTTGCAATGCTCAAGCCCTGTAGAGATAATGTCGTCGCCCGTCGGACAAGTAGTGATCAATGGAGAGGTGAAAGTAAGGACGTCTTTGTCAACAACTGATGTTGGGTCTCCTCACCCTTCCACAAAGGACGAGAGTGAATTGACTTGCCTTCAACGCTCCGTGGAGTTGCTCTGTCGTGACGGAGATGTAAGACGCACCCGTTTTGATGAAATACTTTTCTCAAGATTCACAGGTAACCGACATGGACGATAAGCCAAACATAACACGTTCAGGGAAACGCTTACCGCCAAGTCGCAACGCCGGCAACACGAGAAACTGAAAACGCCTTTTCGGTCGCCGCTGTTGATACAACCAGAACGTAATGGGGGAACAGAGCCGCAAGTGTCAAAGCCTGTTGACGACATTGAAGCCTTGAAGATCGAGCCGGCAGGGAAAGGGGTTCCGCCAAACCCGGGCGTAGAAAAAGCGGTTCAGAAGAGCAATGTCGGAGACATAAGAACAAAGTACAGGACAACTAGAGCCGCGACGCAATTCAAATCGCCTCTTACCGGAGATGCAGCGACGAAACTCGGGAAAATGGTGCGGATGACGCCAAACATCCAGGCATTGGAGAGGAAGTCTCAAATCCTGAAACGTGCTCTCCAAATCAGGCAAGAAGATCAAGAGCGCACTCTGGAAGAACTGGCACGAAAGTGGACTGACGCGGGCAGAGAAGTCGCTTGGGAATTGTGGGCCCTCGTAAAGGACAATGGTACTTCGGAGTATGACGTGTCAAACAAGGTCAAAGGTCTATGGCCATTGAATGACAAAGGGTGGGGTTGGAATGAACCAACGAATGAAGAGCGAAGCAGAAACGAATGCCTTTATATGTCGGGTATCGAAACCGATGGTGCTTGCCGCAATGATGAATATAACCAAGCTGCAGAGATGGAAGAAGGACCATTACAGAATACCCTTGGGATCATGCTCCGACAACTTGGTATCGATCCCGAAACACTTGGATGGGATGAAGGGGAAGGGACGTTTATAGACAACTGATTAAACAAGAGCTTAGACGTAGAGAGACTGGAAATTGCGATTATGTGCCCGCTGTGAATACGCACATGCCAATGACTTATAACCACTTGCTCAACCATGATCCAACTTTGCTACGAGCAGCGTCGTTCAACCTTGTTGGTATGCTTTGATAGATTTCGACAGCGCATCTTGACTTTGCATCAAGGTCCTCGATTTTTGGATGCGGTGGCTGCGAGAGTTTCGCCTGAACAGTATCATGAAAAGACGCGAGTTCCTCCACTGACAATTTGTGAGTAGCAATAACACAGAAGAAGACGCCCTGTCCCTACATGAGTTGATACCATGCGAAGCAAGGGCGCGGGCAACCGCCTGTGCAGTACCTACCTTCCAACCCTTCCGGTTCACCAGATGTTCCATGCTTTCTATACTTTTGCATTAATCTTGCGCCTTCTTCCTCTTCATTTCGGACCTTTTCTTGAACGGTAGCAAGTTGTGCCTCTAGTCTCTAGTTGGCTCGATTATCACACATGCAATGCGAGTATTGGCTGAGTGTGATACCTTGAGGAGGCGCTCATCGCGTTTGATAGAAGCTTCGAGAGCATCTGCTCCGCGTTTTGTGCGAACGGACCTTGTCTGTATATGGGACAACTTGAAGCCGGACCGTACTGCTAATCGTCGGGCGAGTAGCAGGCGAGAACACGACATGACAGCGATTGTTCAACTCCGGAAAGGAGATTGAAAATTTTGAACATCATCTAGTTTCGCAACCAGCATATCAATACACCGCCGCTACATACAACACTACAAACTGTAATAAAAAGCGCCCAGCAATGGAACAGGAGGCGGGGACGGCAATTTGGCGGACCCGGAAGCACGAGCTTACGTAACAGATCTGAAATGACATTATAGGCGTTTGCCGCTTCGGGCTGCCAGGCGCCTACCCTTGGATCGCCCCCCACCTTGACACCTGTCCGTCTCTGCGAACGTCGCCGCAGCAACGTCCATCCTCTATACACCCGCGCTGTCGCGTTTCAAATTTTGCCGAGGCTCTTCCAACTGATTCCAGCCGAGTAAACGTGTGTTGATGTCGCTCTTGAGGTTCGCGTGTGCACCGGCGAAACGCTTGTTCTTTTCAATCCAGGTTCGAAATACAGAGGAGGACATGTCAAAGTCACGAAGTACAAGCGTAGACGCGAGCAAACTGGATGAACGCGAAAATCTGGCGAGCGTGATGGACGCCGCTTTCCAGTCTAACAGTAAACAAGATGATGATGGAGAGAAATCGGACGACCACGACGGGCCAGACACAAGCCAGCCTGATATACAACAACCGGAAGGCTATACTGTGCGTGTTACCGCCCAAGTTCGGGAGCCCTGACTTACGCGGTAATAGCTTTCAGCTGTGTATCCGCCACAGCCCTGTGAGCGCTGCATCAGAGCGAACAAAACATGCAAAGGCATTGCAGGCGCCCGTTGCGAGCATTGCAAGAAACTCAAACAGAAATGTTCCAACTATAGCAACGCCCCGCCGCGGGGCAGACACGCAGGTGTGTGTAGCCGATTTCAACGCTATACGGTGGCTAATATGTCCACGATGCGCGTGTTCTCAGCTGCGGCCAAAAGTGCATCTCTTGCTTCAGCGCAGGAGAAATCTAGGCCTAAGCGCAAAACGCAGTCATCCAAGGTCATGAATGGCGAAATTGGGTCTGAAGATGAAACGGACGAGTTGGATGATGATCAGTCAACCCAGCCGACGAAGAAACGCCGAACGAGCAAAGTTCCAGGGTCGGCTGGTGACCGAAAGTTGTATTACTTGAAAATTATCAGGGAAATGGAACTGCAGGTTACTCGCGTGCTCCAAGCACAGGCGACCGCGGAGCGAGACTTGAAAAAACTACAGGAAAGGCTCACTACCCTGACTGCTGCCATACAACAAGAGTCGGATGAAGACTAGCCGCGCGAAGACACGGTCATGGACTTTTTTTTTGCGATGCGCTTACCTGCTTTCGAGAAGCCCTTTGTGTTATTTATCAAGTATATGGGGCTGGGGATCCAGAAGCTCTTTTTTT
>WNGO01008821.1_pt1 | contig 10210 bp, 10 predicted proteins | sample 5400511 | NCBI WGS metagenome assembly WNGO01 (sample SAMN13153380, study PRJNA577476) | soil metagenome | isolation source: 20 cm soil or saprolite under Garry oak tree replicate 2 | place: USA:California | collected 2016-06-15
AGATCACGATCGGAATGGAAAGTCCGATGCCGAAAAGCACGAGTGCCAGGTCGCCGTGCGCGGTGGCGGCCACCGCCAAGACATTGTCGAGACTCATGATCAGGTCCGCAACGATGATGATGCCGATCGCTTCCCAAAGACTGGCGACCTCACGCGTTTTGTGTTGCTTATCGTCGCTCGCGTCCTGGCGCACTAGCTTGATGGCGATCCAGACTAGAACCAAGCCGCCGAGGGCTTGAAGAAATGGAATCAGCAGTATTTGCGTGATGACCGCGATAAGAATGATACGCAGCACGACGGCGCCGAGGGTTCCGCCGATCAAGCCAACAAGCCGCTGGCGCGGCGGCAAAGTGAGAACAGCCATGGCGATCACCAAAGCATTGTCGCCTGCTAGCGAGAGATCGATGACGACAATCCCAAGCCAGCGAGCCCAAAATTCCGGTTGAACTAGGGGTTCCATCGGCGGGCTCGTAAACGGCGATCAAATTTCCCGTGGTGCTGGCGCGCTCACGGGCAATCCCCGCAGGCGCCGCCACCACGGAGTGATGATGGGCATCATGAAAAATAACAAGGCCACGGCCGTGATTACTCCGGCAATGGGTCGATTTAAGAAAATCGCCAATGATCCTTGCGACATGATCAGGCTCTGGCGCAGTGCGTTCTCCGCCATATCACCCAGGACCAGCGCCAGGACCAGAGGCGCCAATGGGTAATCAAGTTTCTTGAAAACGTATCCCACCACCCCGAACAGCAGCATGTACCAAACATCGATCATGCCGTTGTGCACAGCGTACGAACCGATGGCGCAGAGCACGACAATGAGCGGCGTGAGAATCGCAAATGGAATGCGCAGAATGGCCGCGAAAAAGGGCACGAACGCGAGAACCATCAGCACGCCGAGGATGTTGCCGGTGTACATGCTCGCGATCAGGCCCCAGACGAACTCCGGCTTATCCGTGAAGAGCAATGGACCGGGTTGCAGTCCCCATATGATCAGTCCGCCGAGCATCACGGCCGCGGTTGGCGACCCCGGGATTCCCAGAGTGATCATTGGCAGCATCGCCGCGACGCCCGCGGCATGGGCTGCTGTCTCCGGGGCGACAACGCCTTCCAACTCACCCTTGCCAAACTGTTCGGGGTTTTTAGAGAAGCGTTTTGCGAAGGAGTAGCTCATGAACGAAGCGGGAGTAGCGCCGCCAGGTTTGAAGCCCATCCAAAACCCGATGAGACAACTGCGCATGAACGTGCGCCAATAGCGCGGCAAGATTTTCCAGGTTTCTAGAACCACGAAGAGGTTCATCTTGCTGCTGACCCCTTTGAAGCTCAGCCCTTCCTCGACGGAAAGCATGATCTCGCCGATCCCGAAGAGACCGATGACCGCTATGATAAAATCAAAGCCCTGCATGAGCGCTGTGACGCCGAACGTCATGCGCAGCTGCCCTGTGACGATATCGAGGCCCACCGTCGCCAGGATAAAGCCGATCATGATCGAGACCACGGTTTTAAGAGGATTGCCTCCGCCCAGGCCAACGAACGCGGAGAAAGTCAGAAGTTGGATCGAAAATATTTCCGGCGGGCCGAATCTGAGCGCCACGTCGGCAAGCAGAGGGGCAAAGAAAGTGATGAGCACGGTTGCGAACAGAGCCCCAATGAACGAGGAAGTGAACGCGGCCGTCAGCGCTTGGCCACTCTTCCCTTGGCGCGCCAGCGGGTAACCGTCAAACGTGGTCGCCACTGACCACGGCTCGCCGGGGATATTGAACAGCACCGAAGTGATGGCGCCGCCGAACAGCGCTCCCCAATAAATGGATGTGAGCAGGATGATCGCCGAGGTCGGCGGCATGCGCAGTGTGAGCGGCAACAAAATCGCGACTCCGTTGGCGCCGCCCAATCCCGGCAGCACGCCGATGATCGTGCCAAGAGTGATGCCGATGGCAGCATAGAGCAAGTTCTGGTGCGCCAGAGCCTGCTCAAAGCCGAGAAAAATATTTTCCAACCCCATCAGTAGCCCAGCCAGTTCTCGAGCGGTCCCTTCGGCATCGGCACCAAGAACCACAATTCAAAAATGACGAAACTGATAACAGGAACTGCGAGCGCAATTGCAACGACGCTAAACCAGGAGTGGCGTCCGACCCAGCGCATGTAAAATCCGATATACAGGCCGGCGGCGATATACAGGCCGACGAAATGAGTGAGCAGCACCATGGCCGTCGCAGGCCAAATTACTTTGAAGACCGGACCGAGCTGTGCGCGCGTGACGAATGATGCATCGGATCGGCTCCGCAAGGTTTGGAGAAGAATTACGGCGCAAGTCATGACCATGATCAGAGCTAACCAGAAGGGAAAAAATCCGCTCTTTGGGCCGTCCGTCCCCCAGCCGACACCGAGTCGAACAGCATCGAAGAGGACGACGCCGCCCAACAGCAGCAAAATGGAGGCGGTGATGAAATCCGCGATGCGCATCTCACTTGCTGAGCAATCCGCCCTTGGCCATCAAATCTTTATGAAGCTGTTCGTTGGCCTCAATCCACTTGACGTACTCATCGCCGGTCGCAAACGCGGGCTTCAGCGCGCCTTCGGCAAGATATTTCTTGAACTCTGCCGAGTCGTAAACTTTTTTCAGAAAATCGATGTGCCATTGCACGGCATCTTTCGGGATCCCAGGCGCGCCGAAGATGCCGCGCAGCATGAGATAATGGATGTCGGCGCCAAGCGCTTCCTTGATCGTAGGTATCCCTTTCCAATTCTCATCGGCAATTCGCGCGGTGTCGAAAACTGCCAACGGTCGCACGCGGCCCGCCTTCCAGTGACTCACACATTCGGCGGGATTATTGACCGTCGAATCGACATGCTTGCCGACCAGATTCACACAGACCTCGCCACCGCCTTTAAATGGCACGTACGTAAACTTGACTCCCAACGCCTGTTCCAGCTGGATCGTGATGATCTGATCTTCTTGCGCCGAGCCCGTGCCACCCATCTTCATTCTATTGCTTCCGGCCGATTGAGCCTTCACAGCTGCGATATATTCCTTCGCGGTCTTGTAGGACGTTTCGGCGTTCACCCATAGAACAAACTGGTCCAGAGCCATGCGCGCGATCGGTGTCAAGTCCTTCCAGTTGAATGGCACCCCGGTGTGCAGTGGAGTCGTAAAAAGGTTGGACAGCGTGATGATGATCACATGCGGATCGCCTTTTTTCTCCTTGACGTAGAGAAATCCCTCGGCCCCGGCGCCACCCGACTTGTTGACCGCGATCAAAGGCCGAGGTGACAGCTTATTTTTTTCGGCGATGCCACTGATCAGCCGCGCCATCTGATCGGCGCCGCCGCCGGTGCCCGCCGGTATGACAAACTCAATGGGTTTGGTGGGTTCCCACGCTTGAACTGTCTGCCATGGGGACAGAATCATTGGGGCTAAGAACAAAAGAAATCGGTGGAAATTTCTCTTCATTGAGCTCCCTCCTCCCTTTGCGGGTGATTGAGGCCAAGTATCAATCGCGATAGTAGCCGCCGTCTATCAGAAATACTGGCACTCATGCAAGCCGGGAACTAGTATCCAGAGAAAAAATATATCCGGTTCCTTGATGATAAGCAGAATGGAACTTGGCGAAGGTCGATCCTCAAAGGTACAGCGTTGCGAACGTCATGCCCTCGAAGGATCGATCTGTGGAATCCCAAACCTTTCCCTCAGCTCGTACCGAAACTCTTTTTCTTTATTGCATTTTGTCGTTCCGGCAGAGCGGCGTGACGGATTTGACCTCGCCGTCTTCGCGGGATGTGGCACGTCAGAGTTCAGTCTTCGCGTAGCGGCTGATTGATAGCCGAACGACCATCCATGTGAAGTCGCTCAACGGGAGAATTTCCGCGAGTTGGCCCTCACCGGCGGCATACCCATCACAGAGGCAAAAGCCAGCCCATTCCGCTGAGCACCAGAACATGCAGTTGGTCGGTACCATGGAATTCCCGGTCTGGTACGTGCCGTTCATCACCGCGCCGATGCTCATCCCACTGATCGCGGTGCCACACGTGATCGTGGCGCAGTTCGCCGTTGGCGCGGGGATTCTTCTCGCCGATCTCGTGCGCCGGGCTCATCGCGACCATCGAGTCGAACTGCTTGACTATCTTCACAACCTAACGCGATTCTTTCTCCTGATCACGGTGGTGTTCGGCGCAGTCACCGCGGCTGGTATCTGGTGGACCATCGGCCTGACCAGTCCGGAAACGACCAGCGCGCTTATTCATATTTTTGTCTTCGGCTGGGCGACGGAATGGGTGGCGTTCGTTGTCGAGCTCGTCGCCGCTTTCGCTTTTTACTATCTCTGGGGCCGTTTGACGCCGCGCGAGCATGTCATCATCGATTGAATCTATGCCGGCGCGGCTTGGATCAGTCTAGTATTAATCACCGGGATCACCTCCTTCATGCTGGGCCGAGTGGTTCGCCAAAAGTGCGGACGACAAGACCGATCTTCGCAAGCTGGTGGTGATCTATTTTTTGGGCGCTGGAATTTACAGCATCGCCGGCGCTGTCTATGCGTCGTCGGTCTTGCAAATACTGCCGCGCTTCTGGTTTGTCATCGCCGGCGTGCTGCTTGCCGCCATGTACTGGAAAAGTCCGAGCCGCGGTAGGGGCACCGGAGTGATCGCTGCACAGCTCGCCGTGCTGCTCTCCAACGCCATCGCGCGCCAATGGGTGCAAGTGAGCGACTTGATGAAATGGTACGATCCCTCCAAAGCTCCGATCCGAGGCGAGTGGGGCAGCTTCGCGCTCTTCCTCGCAACGCTCCTAATGGCGCTCACAATCATTACGTGGATCGGTCTAACCGCGCTGCGCCGGACAAAAAGCCAATCCGTGTAGGGGCAGACCTGTGTGTCGGCCCTCCTACTACCGGTCGCGACAGATCACCGCCTGCACAGAGGATCGTAAAACATGGCCATCACAAAAAGCTATTGACGCGCCCGTCGTCAACTAGGTTATGATACCCACGGACAATTTCCCTGCGGCGAACAGAAAGGAGCCATTATGAAATCCCGTTGGTCCCGTCGCGAATTTCTGAAAACCACGACGGCTGCCGTCGTGCTCGGTGCTACAGAAAACGTCTTCGGTGCCGGCGCATTGCTACCCAAGCGTCGCCTCGGCAAGACCGGCGAGATGGTTTCCTGCATCGGCTTCGGCTCCGGCACCCGCTTCTGTTCCATTGAGAATGAAGACACTGCGCAAGCGTTGCTCCAACGGGCTTTCGCTTCCGGCATCAATTACTTCGACACCGCTGGAGCTTACACACGGCGTCCCATCGAGCGCTTGAGCGAGAAACGGCTGGGCGAGTTTTCCAAGACGCGCCGCAAAGAAATCTTCCTCGCCACCAAGATCGATCCCCGAGACCGTGACGGCGCACTTCGTTCGATAGAAACGAGTCTTAAGTTCCTGCAAACCGACTACGTCGACCTGATTCAGATCCACAGCCTGAGCAATCTTGAGGATCTTGAGCGCATCGGCAATTCGAATGGTGTGCTCGCGGCAATACAGGAATTGAAAAAACAAAAAGTCGCGCGTTTCATCGGCATCACCGGCCACAACGACGGCGCCGCCATGGCCGAAGCCTTGCGCCGCCACGATTTCGATACGGTCTTGATGGCGCTCAACGCCGCGCAATCGGCAAACCCGATTGCCCAGCAAAAAATGGAACCGATTCCCACCTTCGAGCAATCGGCTCTGCCGGTAGCGCTGCAGAAAAACTTGGGCATCCTGTCGATGAAAGTCATGGGCCAAGGCATGCTCGTCGGCACCGGCGCCGGCCGTGCCTCCCCTGCCGAGCTATTGCAGTTCAACTTAAGTCAGCCCGTCGCCAGCGTCATCATCGGCTGCGAACAAACGGCCCCGCTCGAACAAAACGTCCAGGCCGCTCTGAACTTCACGCCGATCAGCGAAACCGGCAAGCAGAAGCTCCAAGAAAAGGTAGCGCCGTCGCGCTCGGCTTGGGAGAATTTCTTGCGGGCCCATGAAGATTCGGTCGCGGTGTGACGGAGATGAATTTTCACGCAAAGATTAGCTTTGAGTCCCAGGAATTTTCCGCGCGGTGATTCCGTCGATTTCAAAAAATGCCATCTAAGAACGGGTCGCGCGCGATTGACTCGGACTACGAATGAACGTCTTCCTTCGCAACCACAACAAACGATGAAACTTGTTTGGGGGAATTCGGCAACTCTAGGAGGTTTAACCCAAAGCAAAGACCCGGCGCTCTAGATCCGCTCTCTCCAAAGGCAACGGGGCCAACCGCTATTATCGCCTTTTTGCAAGGGATGGCGTTACGCTCAAAATCCCTTTGTTCTCTCTCTTCGCCTTCTTGTCCGCCCTCTTTTCCATGAGGGTCTTCATCGGTTTCTTTTTCTCGTCTTTCTTTCTATCCATGCCTTTGCTCATGTTATCCGCTCCTTAGGATCGTGTTTGATAGCTCGCGTGGAACCCGCACGCTCGACTATCGATTATTGCCACCTCAACTCCTCACAGCCGCAGAAAACTTCGGGTCAGAGTTCGATTCTTTAGTATCCTGCGGACCGCTTCTAGATGCAACCTTCATGGCTCGACGACCGCGCGTTTTTGCTCCAGGTGTGCTGTATCACGTCATCGTTCGCGACAATCAGCGACTGAAAACCTTTACCTCAGAAGGGGACACCCGAGCCTACCCTCAGCCGCTAGCCAATACCGAAAATGTGTGAACTGGTTGCCTGGTTATTCAAACCGAAACGACGCATCCGTGCCGGTGACGGCGCCCTTGAGCGATAAATGATTCAGTGTGCCTTTAAACTTGAGATCATCGATCGTGTAGACGCCGTCAAACCGCAGCGCTTTCGGCAAAGCCTTTCTAAACTGCGGCAGAGCGGCGTTGACCTTTCCCAGTTCGAGGGCATCGGCTTGGATGTCGCCGTCGAGGGGAACATCGCGATAGTTTTGATTTCCTGCGAGAGGACCGATCCGGCTCTTGAACTTTAGATTGTGCTTGGTGGCCATGACCGCAGCCTCGAGCTCGACGTCAAAGGGCTCGTTCCATTCGAAGTCATTTACTTTCAGATTGATCTGCGTCGCCGTTAGCTCGCCGCCGGTCTTGAGGTCGCGATAACGCAGCGTGCCATCGGAAATATTTAACGACGCAATCAAAAACAGCTGGCTGTCTTGCATCTTGGCAGAGGCGTTTTTGTGACTGGCCGCGTTCTCCGGACCGCTTTTCTCATTGCGGGCGCTGCTCGCGAAGTTGTATTGGCCGCTCCCGTCGCGAACGATGATGATGAACGGCGACTCGAGCGCAAGTCTTTTGATCTGGAACTGGCCGATTAACAAGGGCAGAAGCCGAAGATCGACTTGAAGATCCTTAGCGCTAACAAAGGCGTCGGGGGAAAAGGCCGGATCGTCGGCCATGGCAAAATTTACCAAACGAGCGCCGATGGGGCTGAGCGTGATCTCAATTTTGTTCACGCTAATCTTGCGCCCGAGCATCTGCTCGAGTTGGCCGATCAGATAATCTTTGTTGTGCCGAACCAGGAAATTGACGTTCAACACCGCGAGCACCAAAACGCCACCCAAAGCCAACACCACGGCGCCGATGATCCGTTTACGCATGGACTGCTTAGTTACGCCTCCCTCGGTCTAAAATGCCGAGCCGACTCAAGTCCCGCACGAGCCACAATACCAAATGCCACCGCGATTACACGTTGTCGCGGTACAAAGCGCAACCGCAATGACCTAATCCGCAATCCGAACTTAGCAGCGGAAACGACCCAGAGCCTTGATTACGCGGACAAGGACACTTTGTTAACCTATTGAATTGCACGACTAGCCAACTCCCATCGACGATGCGGTTACACGGTTTGGGTTATTTGACCGATGCTGCCCTGGTATTCTTGGAGCGTGCCCCCAAGGGCGTGAACAATCCTTCTAGATCAATTTGTTTAGTCGTCTTCCCGCCGTTGACTCAGCCCCTTGCATTTCGCGGGAAACTTCCTCGAATAGTCGCGCAGCGGTTGATCACCGCTTGTCTATGAGCGACAGTGAAGGCTTGGAGGACGATGAACCGTGCCGCAATTCGAGGTCTACGTGCTATGCAATGAATGTGGCGCCATGCATCCCATGGGCGTGCGCGTTCATTTGGACGTCGGGCCGCACACCAAGCAGAGTCTCGGCGACGCTTATCAAGGAAAATCGCGCCCTCCACAGATTCAAGCTCTGCATGGTCACAAAACCCTATGTTTGAAAACCGGCAAATCGTTTGTACAGGGAGACGACGACCGCGTGTTTTTAATTCCTATTTAGCTAACAGTACGAAGGTTCCGAGGACACGATTCGCAAGCACGGGCGTGGGCAAAGCTCCCGCGACCTCAAAGCGCACCAGAGAGGCACGTACCATGACCTTGACCGCCTATAACCATATTCGCATTCCCTCTTTTATGTATGGCACAGCTTGGAAAGAAGAAGCCACGAGACCGCTCGTGGAGCTCGCCGTGGCTTCGGGCTTCACAGCCATCGACACGGCCAATCAACTGATCCATTACCAAGAAGCTCTGGTGGGGGAAGCCCTGCACGCGCTCGAGAAAAAAGGAATCAAGCGAGACACTCTGTTTCTGCAAACCAAATTTACTTCGGCCGATGGTCAAGACCATCGAACCCCTTACGATCCCGCTGCCGGTCTTGCCACCCAGGTAAGACAGTCCTTTGACAGCTCGTTGAGCCACCTCGGCACGAGCTACGTCGACTCCTATGTCTTACACGCGCCGTTTCAGAGGCAGGGCCTCGGGGATGCCGATTGGGAGGTGTGGGCGGCCATGGAAAGCCTGTATGAATCCGGGAAAACCAAAATGATCGGCATCAGCAACGTCAGTGCCGGCCAACTGACCCAACTGTGTGAACAGGCGGAGGTAAAACCCATGGTGGTGCAAAACCGCTGTTATGCCACGCTCGGATGGGACCAAGTGGTTAGAAAGACTTGCCAAACCCATGGCATCATCTATCAAGGGTTTTCGCTGCTAACCGCCAATAGATCCATCCTTGCCAACCGAGAAATTCGTTCCATAGCCCAACGCTTAGGAGGGACACCCGCTCAAATCATCTTCAGGTTTGCCATGCAAATCGGCATGCTCCCGTTGACCGGAACGACGAGCCGCCAACACATGGAAGAAGACCTCCAAGCCGAGCGGCTTACGCTCCCCAGTGAAGACATCGAGCGGATCGAAACGATCGCGCTGTCGTGAAAGACAGCGGCCCGAGCTCGTTTTCGATGATTGGCCGACGTAAGACTAACTGGTGGATCAATTCAACATTTTCGTCCTCATCTGCCATGGCCGATGTGGCAAAAAACAATGCTGCGCTAAAGAGAACCATTCGCTCCATTCGGTAAACCCCGGCCGTTAAGTCGTACAAGTCGTCCCAACCCCGATCAACAATAAACGAATTATTTCCGCCCGGCCGCTGCTCGCGGATTACTGATGCATACGATTCGGTACGGCGACCGGTCGCATTATCGAGCGGCTTAGTCGGCCGATCCGTGACGACAACGGCGAACCTGTGGGCAAAGGCGGAAAAACAAATCCAGACGAAGCGAAAACATAAGCACGACATCGAACAACTGGCTAAGAAAGTGTAATGATAGGTCGTCTCGTGAACCAGCGGACGCGAGACCTTAAGAACAAAAAGCTCTCGTTCATGTCGTTCAATAGATCCAAATCGGTTGCAAATTTGCATCAAGGAACCATGGAGCAAACAGAATCACAGAAGCTAAATGTGAGCCGGTTCGAGTTGTTCCTCGCTTTTTCCCGGATTAGTCTGACCAGTTTCGGCGGCGCGATTTTTTGGGCGCGGCGCGAGCTGGTCGAGCGACAGCGCTGGCTCACCGAGCGGGAATTTGTCGAAATATTCACGCTCGGACAGCTCCTGCCCGGACCGAACGTGCTCAATCTCACGGTGATCGTGGGTCATCGTTTCGCAGGCTGGCTGGGCGCCGCGGCGTCCGTCGCCGGGTTCTTGGGTTGGCCGTGTCTGGTGGTCATCGGCATGGGCGTGCTGTACCAGCACTACGGCGCTCTGCCGCAGGTGCAGCAGGCACTCACCGGTATGTCGAGCGTGGCGGCGGGGCTGCTGCTCGCCACCGTGATCAAGTTGGCGATGGTGCTGCCGCGGCATTGGTGGCCGTGGCTGTTGGGCGTCCTGGCCTTTATCGGCGTGGGC
>WNGO01004234.1_pt1 | contig 10208 bp, 8 predicted proteins | sample 5400511 | NCBI WGS metagenome assembly WNGO01 (sample SAMN13153380, study PRJNA577476) | soil metagenome | isolation source: 20 cm soil or saprolite under Garry oak tree replicate 2 | place: USA:California | collected 2016-06-15
AGCCCAAGCGAAACTGAAAGCCGACATCGCGGCGATCGGTCAGGACCGCAGCAAGCTCAATCAGCAGTTGATCGACATCGCAGCCCAGGTCCGCAGCGTCGAGACCAGGATCGGTGACGCCGAAGCAAGGCTGCGCCCGCTCGATTCCCGCGAGCAGGAAATTCGCGGCTCGCTGGATTCGCGCCGCTCCGAAATTGTGGAGGTGCTGGCGGCGCTGCAACGCGCCGGACGGCGCACGCCACCTGCCTTGCTGGTGCGGCCCGAAGACGCGCTGCAATCGCTGCGTACTGCCATGCTGCTCGGCTCCGTGGTGCCCGAATTGCGGACACGCGCGGAAAAACTGGCCGGCGACCTCACTGAATTGGTTACGCTTCGCAAGACCATCGCCACCGAACGCGATCGGCTGGCCATCGATCGCGACAAGCTCAGGGAAGACCAGACCCGGCTCGCCGCCCTTGTCGAAGAGCGGCAGCGACAGCAGAGTTCGATCGAGAAAGACCTGGAGGTCGAAGGCGCCCGCGCCATCGCGCTGTCCCGGCAGGTCGACAGCCTGCAGGGCCTGATTGCCAAAATGGAGCAGGACCTGAAAAGCGCCGCCAAAGCGGCCGCAGCCGCCAATCTTCAAGGCGCCCCCACTACCCTCAACGGCAAGCCTAATCTTGGGGCGCTTAAGGACCCTGCCCGGATGAGCCCGGCCATTGCTTTTGCATCCGCCAAGGGTTTATTCGCAATGCCGGTTAATGGCGTCAAGATTCGCGAATTTGGCGGTTCCGACGGCGCCGGTGGCGTAGAAAGAGGCATTTCCTTGGCGAGCCGGGCCGGAGCCCAGGTCACAACCCCGTGTGATGGCTGGGTTGTGTACGCCGGACCGTTTCGCAGCTACGGACAACTCTTGATCCTCAACGCCGGTGGCGGGTATCATGTATTGATCGCCGGGATGGAGCGCATTTCGGTAAACATCGGCCAGTTTGTACTTACGGGGGAGCCGGTCGCGACCATGGGATCAAAGTCCCAGGTTGCCTCTATCCTCGCGGCGAACGCGAGCCAGCCCGTGCTCTATGTCGAGTTCCGTAAGGACGGCACTCCAATCGATCAGACTTCTGTAATTCTCCTGAGTGCCGCCACCGGCGCGGCATTGACGCTGTTCGTCACCCAGCCCCGCGCGGTGCTGATGGGATCGAGTGCCCGCGCGGCGACCTCGGACACCTATCGCCAGCTCAATTTGTTCGGCGATGTGTTCGAACGGGTCCGCAGCGACTACGTCGAGAAACCCGACGACAGCAAGCTGGTCGAATCGGCGATCAGCGGAATGCTGACCGGCCTCGATCCGCATTCGAGCTACATGGACGCCAAGAGCTTCCGCGACATGCAGGTGCAGACCCGCGGCGAATTCGGCGGGCTTGGCATCGAAGTCACGATGGAAGATGGGCTGATCAAGGTCGTCTCGCCGATCGATGATACGCCGGCGTCCAAGGCCGGCATCATGGCCAACGACATCATCACTACTCTCGACGACGAAGCCGTGCAGGGCCTGACCCTCAATCAGGCCGTCGAAAAAATGCGCGGGCCCGTCAATACCAAGATCAGGCTGAAGATCGTTCGCAAGGGTCAGGACAACCCGATCGAGGTCACGCTGGTGCGCGACAACATCCGTGTCCGCTCGGTGCGCGCGCGCACCGAAGGCGACGATATCGGCTATATCCGCATCACCACGTTCAATGAACAGACCACCGAAGGCCTGAAGCGGGAAATCGCCAATCTCAGCACGCAGATCGGCGACAAGCTGAAGGGCTACATCATCGACCTGCGCAACAATCCCGGCGGATTGCTGGAAGAGGCGGTGACGGTTTCCGATGCCTTCCTCGAGCGCGGCGAGATCGTCTCCACCCGCGGCCGCAACGCCGAGGAAACCCAGCGCCGCTCCGCGCATCCCGGCGATCTGACCAAGGGCAAACAGCTGATCGTTTTGATCAACGGCGGCTCGGCATCAGCCTCCGAAATCGTGGCCGGCGCGCTGCAGGACCACAAGCGGGCGACGCTGGTCGGCACCCGCTCGTTCGGCAAGGGCTCGGTGCAGACCATCATTCCGCTTGGCTCCGGCAATGGGGCGCTGCGTCTCACCACCGCCCGTTACTTCACGCCATCGGGCAAATCGATCCAGGCCAAGGGCATTGTCCCTGACATCGAGGTGCTGCAGGACGTGCCCGACGAGTTGAAGGCGCGCACCGACACCAAGGGCGAAGCCTCGTTGCGCGGCCATCTGAAATCGGAGGGCGACGAGAAGACCGGCTCGCAATCCTACGTGCCGCCGGACGCCAAGGACGACAAGGCCCTGAAGATGGCGGGCGATCTCTTGCACGGCATCAAGGTCAACGTGACGGCGCCGACGACCGCCGACAAGACCTCGACCGACAAGCCTGCCAACAAGGCGGCGAACTGATCGAGTTGAGGCGCACCGGCATTCGCGAAAAGGGCGGCCTTCGGGCCGCCCTTTTTTGCGCGGGGTCCGGATGCTCATTGAAGAGCCTGAGACAACCTTACGTGCCAATCGGCCTGACGCATCGTCGCGGTCTTGCCTCGCAATGGTCACGATCCTGCCCCTCCGTGGTAACGTGGTCCGGTTGATTCGGGGAGGTCCATGGCGGAGACGGCGGACGATCTGAGTACACCGCTCGGACAGGAGACGGTGCAGCGCAAGCGCCGATACCGGTTGCCATTTACCGGCACACAAGTGCTTGCGGTGCTCCTGGGCCTGTTTCTGGTCGCCTTTGTCGGTTTTGCCATCTTCAACGACGATCCTCTCGGCGGCGAGCCGATCGCGCACATCGCATTGCGTCAGGCGACGCCTGCGGGTGAAAAGCTTGCCACCGCGCCCCCCGGCGCTTCCCAGCCGGTTGCCGCTCCCAAGCAAACAGCGGGCGAGCAGAAGACCGTCACCATCATCGACGGCTCGAGCGGCGCGCGCCGCGACGTCGTGATCCCCGGCGACGCCGCGGACAAGGCCGAGGCTGACGCCGGGCTCGTCATGATGGCGGGGATCGATCAGCGCCTGCTCGAAAAGTCGCGCTACGGCATGATCCCGGTGGTGTCAGAAGGCTTGAAACCTTTCACGGTCTACGCCGCCGAGGCCGACCGCGCCAAGGCCGCAAAAATGCCGGTGATCGCCATCGTCGTCGCGGGTCTTGGCGTCGGTGCGGCCAAGACCACTGATGCGATCATGAAACTGCCGCCCGCGGTGACGCTGGCGTTTACGCCCTACGGCTCGGATCCCGCCAAACTGGCCGAACGCGCGCGCGCGCAACGTCACGAGATTCTGCTGCAGATTCCGATGGAGCCGTTCGATTATCCCGACAATGATCCGGGGCCGCAGACCTTGCTCACCAGTATCGCGCCCGAGCAGAATCTCGACCGGCTGTACTGGCACCTCAGCCGATTCCAGGGCTATGCCGGGATCGCCAATTTCATGGGCGCGCGCTTCGTCGTCACCGATGCCGTGATGCAGCCGATTGTCCGCGAGGCGGCCAAGCGCGGCCTCGGCTATCTCGACGACGGATCGGCGCCGCGCAGCGTCGCCCCCACGCTGGCTGCAAGCCAGGCGATGCCGTTCGCCAAGGCCGATCTCTCGATCGATGCGGTACCGACATCAGTGGAAATCGACCGGGCTCTCGCCAAGCTTGAAACCCTGGCGAAAGAACGCGGAATCGCGATCGGCATCGCCTCGGCGTTGCCGATTTCGATCGAGCGGATTGGCGTCTGGATCAAGGCGCTGGAAAGCCATGGCATCATGCTTGTGCCATTGACAACCGCAATGCTGAAATCAAAATCCGGCTGAAGGCGTGATCCCGAAAAGTGGAAACCGGTTTTCGGGTAAGATCATGCCCAAAGAAAACGCGATGAGATTGGTCCTGCTCCGCCGGATCAATCTCTGAGGTCAACGGATTGGCGCGATTTCGAGCCCGGCCGGGTTCCCGCGCGCCGGATCACGATATGACCGCAAGAGGCCTTGACGGAATGGCGCGCTACGAAGACCTGCCCTACCGAACATGCGTCGGCATGATGCTGATTAACCCGGAAGGGCTCGTCTTCATCGGTCGCCGCGCCGGCGGCATCGAACACGTCGACGAATCCCACGTTTGGCAGATGCCGCAGGGCGGCGTCGATCCCGGGGAGGACACCTGGGAGGCCGCGAAACGCGAACTCTACGAGGAAACCAGTGTCCGCTCGGTCGAGAAGCTCGGCGAGGTCGCGGACTGGCTGATCTATGACATTCCGCGCACCGTTGCCGGGCGCACCTGGAAGGGCCGCTATCGCGGCCAGCGACAAAAATGGTACGCGGTTCGCTTCACCGGCGAGGACGACGAGATCAATGTCGCGAGTCCCGGCGGCGGCGGGCACAAGGCGGAGTTCGTGAGCTGGCGTTGGGAGCCGATGAAGAACCTTCCCAAGCTGATCGTTCCGTTCAAACGACCAGTTTATGAGCGCGTGGTGAAGGAATTTTCCACGCTCGCGGGTGATTAGCGTGGTTCGTCGTTCCGGGGCATGCCAACGAGTCCGCGCAAAGCGCGGCCCGATGACGGGCTTCGTATGAACCCCGGAATGACAGTCATTGAGTCAACCCGCTATGGAAGATGAAAAACCCTATCGCCGCAATGTCGGCATCGCGCTGTTCAACGCTTCCGGTCGGGTGCTCATCGGGCGGCGCTTTCGCGACGACGGACCGGAAATCATTCTTCCGGGACTTGAGTGGCAGCTGCCGCAGGGCGGCATCGACGCCGATGAGAATCCGCGCGATGCAGTGATGCGCGAATTGTGGGAAGAGACCGGGGTGATGAACGCGACCTATCTCGGCGAAACCGATTGGCTGACTTACGACTTTCCGCCGTTCACCGGGCCATCATCGCATCGCTTGGCGAAGTTCCGCGGCCAGCGGCAGAAATGGTTCGCGCTGCGTTTCGCAGGAAACGATGACGAGATCGATCCGCTGACGCCGCGCGACGGCCAGCCGGCGGAATTCGACTCGTGGCGATGGGAGCGGCTCGACCACATCGCCGATCTCGTGGTGCCGTTCAGGCGCGACGTCTACCGCACGGTGGCGCGGGTTTTTGCGAAATTCGCTGGATGAACAGGGTCGGCTAATGCATCGCGGTTGAATCGAGCTGGTGCTGGATGCTCTTGAAATGATCGAGCCGTTCGACCGCGCGGTCGAGTTCGGAGCCTTCTTTCTCGCCGAGCTTGGCTTCCATTTCGGCAATCTTGTCGGCGAACCTGGCCCGATCCAGATCCTGCAGGGAGGTGGCGACGTCCGCCAACACCGTCAGGCCCTTTTCCGACACCTCGGCAAGACCGCCGAGCACGATGATCTTCTGATGGGTGCCGCCCGACGTCACGGTGAGGATACCGGGCCTGATCGCAGCCACGACCGGTGCATGTCCGGCAAGCACGCCGAAATCGCCCTCGACGCCGGGAACGTCGACCTGGTCGACCTCGCCGGAGAAGGCAAGTTTTTCGGGGGAGACGAGATCGAAGTGGAAGGTGGCCATCGGTCGCTACTCTCTCAGCTGTCACCCCCGGGGCTTGACCCCGCGGGTCCATCAATCAAAAAATCTCTTTATCGATGGATTGCCGGGTCATCCAGTGCGAAGAGGCGCTTCGCGCTGTCGCCCGGCAATGACGACAGTTTTCTCTACGCCGCTTCGGCCGCGAGCTTCTTGCCCTTTTCGACAGCCTCTTCGATGGTGCCGACCATGTAGAAGGCCTGCTCCGGCAGATGATCGTACTTGCCTTCGCAAAGCCCGCGGAAACCCTTGATGGTGTCCGCGAGGTCGACGAACTTCCCCGGCGAGCCGGTGAAGACTTCCGCAACATGGAACGGCTGCGACAGGAAGCGCTCGATCTTGCGGGCGCGCGCCACCGTGATCTTGTCCTCTTCCGAGAGCTCATCCATGCCGAGAATGGCGATGATGTCCTGCAGCGACTTGTAACGCTGCAGGATCTGCTGAACCAGGCGCGCGGTCTCGTAATGCTGCTCGCCGACGACGAGCGGGGAGAGCATGCGTGATGTCGAGTCGAGGGGGTCCACCGCTGGATAGATGCCTTTTTCAGAAATCGCGCGGCTCAGCACTGTGGTGGCGTCCAAATGTGCGAACGAGGTTGCCGGCGCCGGGTCGGTCAAGTCGTCGGCCGGTACGTAGATCGCCTGCACCGAGGTGATCGAGCCCTTGTGCGTGGTGGTAATGCGTTCCTGCAGCGCGCCCATGTCGGTGGCGAGCGTCGGCTGATAGCCCACGGCCGAAGGAATGCGGCCAAGCAGCGCCGACACTTCCGAGCCGGCTTGCGTGAAACGGAAGATGTTGTCGACGAAGAACAACACGTCCTGGCCCTGATCGCGGAAATACTCGGCGACCGTGAGACCGGTGAGGCCGACGCGGGCACGGGCGCCGGGGGGCTCGTTCATCTGGCCGAACACGAGAGCGCATTTCGATTGCACGTTGGGATCGGGATGACGCGGGTCGGCATTGACCTTGGATTCGATGAACTCGTGATACAGGTCGTTGCCTTCGCGGGTCCGCTCGCCGACACCGGCGAACACCGAATAACCGCCATGCGCCTTGGCGACATTGTTGATCAGCTCCTGGATCAGCACGGTCTTGCCGACGCCGGCGCCGCCGAACAGGCCGACCTTGCCGCCCTTGGCATAGGGCGCCAGCAGGTCGACCACCTTGATCCCGGTGACGAGAATTTCCGCTTCCGTCGATTGGTCGGTGTAGCTAGGCGCTTCCTGATGGATCGGCCGCATGCCTTCAGCGGGCACCGGACCGGCCTCGTCGACCGGCTCGCCGATCACGTTCATGATGCGGCCGAGCGTTCCGGCGCCGACTGGAACCCGGATCGGCCCCCCGGTGTCGCTGACTTCCTGGCCGCGGACCAGACCCTCGGTGGTGTCCATCGCGATGGTGCGAACCGTGGATTCGCCGAGATGCTGCGCGACCTCGAGCACCAGGCGGTTGCCGCCGTTCTTGGTCTCGATCGCGTTCAGAATGGCCGGTAGATGCCCTTCGAACTGCACGTCGACGACGGCGCCGATGACTTGCGTGACGCGTCCGGTCACGTTGGCGGGTGTTGCCATGAAAACTGTCTCCTTCGAATTCTAATCTCAAACGACCGTCAGTTTGACGGGGATATTGCCCTTGGTTGCCTTTGAGTACGGGCAGACGGTGTGGGCTTCCTCGACCAGTTGCTGGAGCTTGTCCTTGTCGGCGCCAGGTATCCCTACCTTGAGTTCGACGGCGAGGCCGAAGCCGCCGTCCTTTTGATCCAGCGTAACTTCGCAGGTCACCCGCGCGGCCTGACCGTCGAGGCCGTATTTCTTGGCGATCAGCATGAGCGCCTGACCGTAGCAGGACGAATAGCCCAGCGCGAACAGCTGCTCGGGATTGTGCCCGTCGCCGGCACCGCCGATTTCCTTCGGCGCGGCCATCGCGAGCGCAAGCGCGCCATTGTCCAGCATCGCGCGGCCGTTGCGGCCGCCCTTGGTCGTCGCCGATGTCACATAAGCCATGGTTCGCCTCCTGTTGAGATGCGGCTCTAGATCGCCTCGGCGCCGGAGATGATTTCTATTAGCTCCTTGGTGATCATGGCCTGACGGGTTCGGTTGTAGATCAGGGTCTGCTTGCGGATCATGTCGCCGGCGTTGCGGGTGGCGTTGTCCATCGCGGTCATCTGCGCGCCGTAGAATGAGGCGTTGTTCTCCAACAGCGCGCGGAAGATCTGCACCGCAAGGTTGCGCGGCAACAGACCGGTCAGAATCTCATCCTCTTCCGGCTCGTATTCGTAGGACGTCGCGGGGCCGGCATCGGCGACGGGTGCTTCCAGCTCCAGCGGGATGATCTGTTGCGCGGTCGGAACCTGCGCAATCACAGACTTGAAGCGGGAATAGAACAGCGTGCAGACGTCGAACTCGCCGGCCTCGAAACGGGCGATGACCTTGTTTGCGATGTCTTCGGCGTTGACGAAGCCAAGCTGACGCACCGATCGCAGCTCGATGGTTTCCACGATCTGTTTCTCGAAATTGCGGCGCAGCTGTTCGTAGCCCTTGCGGCCGACGCAGAAGAACTTGACCTCTTTGCCCTGATTGACCAGCGAAAGCGCGCGCTCGCGCGCCAACCGCACGATCGACGAATTGAATGCGCCGGACAGGCCGCGTTCGCCGGTGCATACCAACAGCAGATGAACTTGATCGTTGCCGGTTCCGCCCAGCAGCGCCGGCGTTCCGGGGGAGCCCGCCGCCGCCGCGGCAATGTTGGAGATGACCGCGTCCATTTTCTCCGCGTAGGGCCGCGCCGCTTCGGCGGCGGTCTGCGCGCGGCGCAATTTTGACGCCGCGACCATCTGCATGGCCTTGGTGATCTTCTGCGTCGCCTTGGTGGAGGCGATGCGGACCCGCATGTCTTTAAGTGAAGCCATTCCAGTCTAACTCACGGCACCTCGGTTGCGACCCCCTCCCCCGTTGCGGGGGAGGGTCGGGGTGGGGGTTTAGGGTTCTATGAGAAACGCCCCCTCCCGACCGGCTTCGCCGGCCGACCTCCCCCCAAAGCGGGAGAGGTTAAGAAATCAAGTAAGTGACTTGGCGTACGTCTCGACCACGGCCTTCAACTTGGCGGCGGTTTCGTCGCCGAGTTCGCGGGTGTCACGAATGGTGTTGAGGATGTCGGCGTGCTTGGTCCGCAGCAGCGATAGCAGGCCTTCCTCAAACTCGCGCACCTTGCTGACAGGAAGCGGATCGAGATAGCCGTTGGTACCGGCCCAGATCACCACGACCTGCTCTTCCATCTTCAGCGGCGAGAACTGCGGCTGCTTCAAAAGTTCGGTCAGGCGCGCGCCGCGATTGAGCAGGCGTTGGGTCGCGGCGTCGAGATCGGAACCGAACTGCGCGAACGCCGCCATTTCGCGATACTGCGCGAGCTCACCCTTGATCCTGCCGGCGACCTTTTTCATCGCCTTGGTCTGCGCCGACGATCCGACCCGCGACACCGAAAGCCCGACGTTGACCGCGGGGCGAATGCCCTGGAAGAACAGATCGGTCTCGAGGAAGATCTGGCCATCGGTGATCGAGATCACGTTGGTCGGAATATAGGCCGACACGTCGTTGGCCTGGGTTTCGATGACCGGGAGCGCCGTCAGCGAGCCGGAGCCGTGCTCCTCGTTCAACTTGGCGGCGCGTTCGAGCAGCCGGGAATGCAGATAGAACACGTCGCCGGGATAGGCTTCGCGGCCCGGCGGGCGGCGCAGCAAGAGCGACATCTGACGATAGGCGACCGCCTGTTTCGACAGATCGTCATAGATGATGACCGCGTGCATGCCGTTGTCGCGGAAATACTCGCCGATGGTGCAGCCGGTGAACGGCGCGATGTACTGCATCGGCGCCGGATCGGATGCGGTCGCCGCAACGATGATCGAATATTCCAGCGCGCCCTGCTCTTCCAGCACCTTGACGAACTGGGCAACAGTGGAACGCTTCTGGCCGATCGCGACGTAAACGCAATACAGCTTGATCTTCTCGTCGCCGGTGGCGTTGAGCGGCTTCTGGTTGAGTATGGCGTCGAGCGCGATCGCGGTTTTCCCGGTCTGACGGTCGCCGATGATCAGTTCGCGCTGGCCGCGGCCGATCGGGATCAGCGCATCGATGGCCTTGAGGCCGGTCGCCATCGGCTCGTTGACCGACTTGCGCGGAATAATGCCGGGCGCCTTGACGTCGACGCGCTTGCGTTCCGACGACTGGATCGGGCCCTTGCCGTCGATCGGATTGCCGAGCGCATCGACCACGCGGCCGAGCAGACCCTTGCCGACCGGAGTGTCGACGATGGCGCGGGTGCGCTTGACGGTCTGACCTTCCATGATCTCGCGGTCGGCGCCGAAGATCACGATGCCGACGTTGTCGGTCTCAAGGTTGAGCGCCATGCCGCGGGTGCCGTTCTCGAACTCGACCATCTCGCCGGCCTGGACGTTGTCGAGGCCGTAGACGCGGGCGATGCCATCGCCGACGGACAACACCTGTCCGACTTCGGAAACTTCAGCCTCCTGGCCGAAATTCTTGATCTGGTCCTTGAGGATCGCGGAAATTTCCGCGGCGCGGATGTCCATCAGCCTGCCTCTTTCATCGCGTGCTTGATCGAATTGAGTTTGGTGCGAAGCGAACTATCCACCATGCG
>WNGO01006593.1_pt1 | contig 10208 bp, 9 predicted proteins | sample 5400511 | NCBI WGS metagenome assembly WNGO01 (sample SAMN13153380, study PRJNA577476) | soil metagenome | isolation source: 20 cm soil or saprolite under Garry oak tree replicate 2 | place: USA:California | collected 2016-06-15
CAAGATTGTTCTCGGGACCTTGCTCCTCTTCGGCGTCGGGCGCATTGCCCCCAATTACCTTGTTGCGGGCTGGGTCGGGATGATTGGCATGATTTTGATCTTGCACTTTGGCTTGTTCGATCTTGCCGCGATTGCCTGGCGGATCGCTGGCATCAACGCCAAACCAATCATGAATGCGCCGTTCAAGTCGAGTTCGCTCAGCGAATTTTGGGGGCGCCGCTGGAACGGCGCTTTTAATCAGTTAGTGCTCAACATTTTCTTCCGCAAGCTCAGTCGCTCAATTGGAACTGTCAGGGCAGCCCTTACGGCCTTTCTTTTATCCGGGCTACTGCATGAGCTTGTGATATCGCTCCCGGCCGGCGCTGGTTATGGCCTTCCCACAGCCTATTTCCTGTTGCAAGGCTGGGGCGTAATTGCGCAGCACAGCGACAGTGGGGATAGGCTTGGAATCCGATGCGGCGTTCCGGGCCGCGTGTTCACGATTTTTATCACTGCCGCGCCCGCTTTTTGGCTGTTTCATCCGCCATTTATTCGAACGGTCATTTTGCCATTCATGAAAGCGATCGGAGCGTTATGAAAACGTTGCTGCAACTGGCCGGCTTTCTGCAATTCTCCATCTTGATCGCGAGTGCGATTGTGCCGCGCGTTTTGAATTGGCGACAGAATCTCGCTCCACTTCATCCATTTCTGCGAAGGTCGTACGCCTGGCAGTGCAATTCTTTGTGTTCGATGCGCGCCCATTCCTCACCAACTGGTTCTATGCGCTCGGATATCATGGGCTTACCGTGATCTTCAGCGTGCTGGTCTTGATCTACGGATGGGCCGCGCTATCCCCGGAGGTGTTTCGATGAAACCACGTATCGTTCTCGCCGGCGGCAGCGGGTTCCTAGGCCACGCGTTCTGCCCCGTTCTTCTCGCACGTGGCTACGAAGTTATCGTATTAACGCGAGCGACCTCACACGACAGCGGCGGAGTGCGTTTTGTCCAGTGGAACGGCAAAACCATTGGCGACTGGACAGGATTTCTTGACGGTGCCGCCGCGGTCGTCAATCTGACCGGTCGCAGCATCAACTGCCGGCACACTTCAGAAAACCGGCGCGAAATCGTTAAATCGCGCGTGAATTCGGTTCAGGCGTTGGGCAAAGCCATTGCGCAGTCCGCCCAGCCACCAAAAGCTTTCGTGCAAGCAGCCGGGATCGGTATTTATGGCGACGCCGGTGACCGTTGGTGCGACGAGGACGCGCCCCACGGGAGCGATTTTGTCACGGAAGTATGCGAACTTTGGGAAAGAGCCTTTACCGATATAATTGCACCCGGCACGCGTAAGGTTCTTCTCCGGCTAGGGGTAGTGCTCGGTTCGGATGGCGGGTTTCTGCAGATTCTAAAGAAGTTAACGCGCGCATTTCTCGGCGGACAGATCGGCGATGGAAAACAGTTCATCAGCTGGATTCACATCGCTGACCTCAGCCAGATGTTCGCTTCCGCGATTGAAAACGCAGAGATCGCCGGTGTTTTTAACGCGACCTCGCCCAATCCTGTGAGGAACGCGGAGTTCATGCGCGAACTCCGGCACGCCTTGCACCGGCCCTGGAGCCCACCCGTTCCAAAATTCGCGGCGAGTATCGGTTCCTTAATCATGGGAACCGAGGCGAGTCTTGCGTTCACCAGTCAACGCGGGGTGCCAAAGCATTTCCTCGAGAAAGGTTTCAAGTTCGATTTCCCCGAACTCGGCCCAGCCCTCAACAACCTATTGCAAAACTCATGAACTTCCTGCGCATCCACATCGATCTCGCCCTTCGCGCCGCTGCCATTGTGCAAATCGCAGTCGCGATCCTCAACCTTTCGCTTATTCGCATCATGAAATGGAAACCGGACCTCGCGCGGATGCCGCTGCTCGTCCGGGAAGTGTACCGCATCCATTGCTATTTTATTTCCATCACGCTCGCCATTTTTGGGGTCCTGACTTGGCGATTCGCGCCAGAAATTGCGGCAGCGGGCAGCCCGCTCTGTATTTGGCTTGCGACGGCGATTGGAGGATTCTGGCTGATTCGTTCTGCCATGCAGTGGATGCATTACAGCACGACCCATTGGCGCGGCCATCTTCCGCGCACGGTCATTCATTTTCTTTTGTTCTTCGGCTACGGGGCCCTGGCCACGGTCTATTTCATGGCCGCATTCTGGAGAGTTGTGTGAACGAAACCATTGCTTTCGTGAACGCGAGCGGGCAGGCCAGGCACCGATTGCTCGCGACACATGGCGAACCGTTGTTCCATGCGCGTTGGGATCGCGCTGTTTTCATCCATTATGAGTGCGATCCAGAAGCCCTTCAGAAATGTCTGCCGTTTCCGCTCGATCTCTATAACGGCCGCGCTTTTGTCAGTGTTGTCGCTTTCACCATGCAAGAGATGCGGCCACGCCTTGGAGGACCGATCGCCGCGTGGCTCTTCAAACCAATCGCGACACATCGTTTCCTCAACGTGCGCAGCTACGTTAAGCACAAAGGTGAACCCGGCATCTATTTCATGGCGGAATGGCTTTCCAATCGACTAAGCGTTCTTCTTGGCCCGGTGACGTTTGGGTTGCCGTATCGATTTGGGCAGATCGAGTACTGGCACAATCCCGACGCGGGCGAGTTGGAAGGACGCATCGCGTCGACGTATGGCGCATTCGAATATTGCGCATTGCCGGCTGTTGAATTCGATCTTTGCGAACCCGGCTCCGTCACCGAATTTCTGCTGGAACGTTACACTGCTTACACTTGCGCCGGCGACCGAAAACGCTTCTTCCGCGTTTGGCACGAACCGTGGCAGCAAACTATAAAGATCATCTCCCGGATCGCCATGGGACTTGTCTGGTTGTACGAAGGTCTGATCCCCAAAATCCTGTTTCTGCGCAGCGATGAGGTCGATCTGGTACGTCGATCGGGTGTAATCTGGCGCACGCCGGAATGGACCCTTCAGGTTCTCGGGATTGCGCAAATTGCTTTTGGAATTTGGCTGATTGCCGGCTGGGCCGAACGCTTCGCGGTCGCAATTGCCACTGCATGGATGGCTGTACTCATTGTCCTCGTCGCCGGCGTGAATCCCGACATGCTGACCGATCCCTATGGCGCGCTGATAAAAGATCTTTGCCTCATCGCGTGCGCGATCACGGTTTGGATGCTGGCGCCGCCGCTCGAACGGCCCGATTCCGGGTAGCGCAATTCGCTTGCGGCATTTTCGAACATCAGGAACGTGACGGACTGTGTTCGAACTGGTTGCAACTGATCCGCAATCCAAAGCGCGCTGCGGCCGCCTGACAACAGGGCATGGTCTGATCGAAACGCCTGCCTTCATTCCGGTAGGAACGCAAGGGACGGTCAAGGCACTGACGCCGCGCGAATTGCACGAGCTCGAGGCGCAAATTATTCTTGGCAACACCTATCACCTATTCGTTAGGCCAGGTCTTAACGTAATCCGACATTTCGGTGGACTCCACCGTTTTATGAATTGGAGTGGACCGATTCTGACCGACAGCGGCGGCTATCAGATCTTCTCCTTGGCGAAACTGCGAAAAATCACCGAGGAAGGCGTGCATTTTCAAAATCACGTCGATGGCACGCCCGCCTTCATCAGTCCGGAGCTCGCGATCCAGATTCAGGCTTCTCTCGGAAGCGATATCGCGATGGCGCTCGATGAATGTCCACCGTGGCCGTGTGATTATGAGTACGCGGCGCGCAGTTTGGAGATGACAACCCGCTGGGCGAAAAGGTGCAAAGTAGAAGCGGCTTCCAGCCGCTTTCCCAAAGGCACGCGGCAAGATGCCGCGTCTACTCGTCAACTTCTCTTCGGCATTGTGCAGGGCGCGACGTTTGACGAGCTGCGAAGACAAGGCGCACAAGCGATCGTCGAGATTGGCTTCGATGGCTACGCCATTGGCGGTGTCAGCGTCGGCGAACCGGAGGAGGAAATGATACGCGCCATCGACGCAAGCGAACCGTTCCTGCCGAAAAGCAAACCACGCTACGCCATGGGTCTTGGGACACCTCCGCAACTGCTGGAAATGATCGGGCGTGGCATGGACATGTTTGATTGCGTGCTGCCGACGCGCCTGGCGCGCAATGGCACGGCATTTACATCGGCCGGGACTTTGAATCTAAAGAATGCAGAGTTCGCGCTGCAAAAAGGGCCAATCGAAGAGAGCTGCGCGTGCCCAGCTTGTGCGGAGTTCTCCCGCGGTTACGTCCGGCATTTGATTAAAGCAGAGGAGATTCTCGGCCTGCGATTAATCACATTGCACAACTTGCATTTTTATCTGGACCTGATGCGCCAGGCACGGACGGAAATTCAAAACGGCAGCTTCGATGTTTTTCGAAGGAACTTCGTAGCCGGTTACCACAGCCGGGGTATCGACCTAGTGGAGATCGAGCAAGAGAAAGTCAAAGAGTAGAAGTAGAGAGAAAGCCGCGTTTAACGAAATCGCGCGAACTGGTAGACTTCGGGCGGCACGGAATCGATCGCCCAAGGCACCGGTCCACGCACACTACTGTAGAATGAGGCTCCGGTTTCCCGACCAAATGTCGTAATAAACGGCAACGTGGCGAAGCTTGCCTGTTCGGGGGCTAGAATCTTTCCCCGCGGAATATCAATGACCGCGGTGTTGTTCAACGGAATGACCATGATATCGCCGGACATAATTTCACTCGCGGCCGCGTTCCACGGTTTTGCGCCCCAGTTCTGCATATAATATTGAAAACCCCAGTGGCTCTGAAACCAAACGGTGGCCCTTTCTGGGCGGAAGCGGTGTTGAAATGAATAAGCTGCGTCACGCGCGCTGTTGGCCTGAACGTAATCGGCCGCCGTGACAAGCAATGACACAAATGCGGCGGCGAACAGACGCCAATGCCGCAAGATCCCGGCTGAAGTCGAGACCTCAACCGGAGTTACCCGACGGACAAGCAAAATAGCGACGGCGGGAACCATCGGCAGAATCGTCCGCGAGGTGATTGACCAATTGAAAAAAGTCGCGAAGCAAAACGTGCCAATCACCCAAAGTGTCAGCAAGATCGAGTCTGCGCTCCTGGCTTCGATGGCATCAGCCAGGGCAAGTGCCATCACACCGAGGCCAATGGTGGCGAAAATGGCTGCCTCAATCCAAACGGCGGCGCGATTGTTTTCTGCGATCAAATTTGGATGGCTCTGTCCGAAAAAGTAAAATGAAATCAGCATCGCCAGCACAGCGCCGCTCGCGGCTACAAGCAGCTTGAGAGATTTCTTTGGGAAAAAGAACAGCGCAGGAAATAAACAGCCACCCGCAAACGACAATCCTGTGAGCAACTGCGCCGCCAAAGAATGTGGGTGCGCCGACGAACTGATTCGCGCGTACGTGATCGCCCCGGAAAATAGCGCACGGCCATAATGCGAGTTCGTCCAGACCTCATAGGCCGCAGTGACGGCGATGGGCAAAAATAAAAGTCCAACCCGAGGAAATAACCGGCGACAGCGGACAATCGTGTAAACAAAGAGCAGCGGAACGAGCGCAATTCCGAAATACTTAGTAAGAACCGCTACCGTGGCCAGCAGAGCAGAGACCGCCAGAAACCACGCTTTGTTTCGTTCAAGGCCGGCCAGCCACAACTCAATCGACCAAACCCAGCAAGCCAGCAGTATCACGTCGCACATCAGATTTGTTGCGGAAACGAGAAAGACCGGGGTAAAAAGGGTTAGGGCGGCGGCCGTTGTCGGATTGGGGCAGAGTCTTCTCGCGATTACATAGGTCCCCAACACGGCTGCGACTGCCGGCAATATCAAGGCCAGGTGCAGACCGACTTCACTCCATCCCGATATGGCTGCCGCGGCGGCGATGAAATAAGAGCAAAACGGCGGGTTCTGCATCACCATCCACATCGGTTGTGGAAATGACGTCCAGTTTACGTCGAAGCCATACGGATCCAGGGGATGTTTGCTGATCTGTTGGGCCATCCACAAAAAGAGTGGATCATCAATGTGAAACGCCTTGTCGAGAAAAGGCGCCAGCACGGCGACAGTCATGGCGGTCAGAACGAATTTAGGCGAAAGAGCCTTCACGTTTTTGCATCACTTCTGCCAAACTAAGGACAATTGAAGCGAAGGAAACCTCTTTCCCAATTCATACGGCTCCGGAATCGTACCGGATTTGTCCGACGCAACAAAGCGCGTGCCAGATTAATGAATTGCAGCGGACGCTTTCGCGCTTAAGATCGAAATCGCTCTAAACTTTTCGCAAATGTTGCTGGCATTCCTAGCTCAGGCACAAACGCCCGCCCCGGCTGGACCTGGAGGCATCGGCGGCGGTTTGGGCGGTTTTATCGTCCCGATGACGCTGATCTTCGTGATGATGTACTTCCTTTTGATTCGGCCGCAGAAAAAACGTCAGATGGAGCAACAGCGCTTAGTTTCGGCATTGAAGACGGGAGACCGCGTCGTAACAAACGCCGGGATTCACGGGCTGATCTCAAACGTCAAAGAAAGCACCGTCATTGTGAAAGTGGCTGATAACGTGAAAATAGAAATGGAAAAGTCGGCCATTACTAACGTGCTGAAATCGGCTGAGAGTTAACGGGTTAAAGTGTTGAAGTGATGACTAAATCGGAAATCGAAAAACCCGTCCTGAGCGAAGCGAAGCGAAGTCGAATGGATCGAAAATCGAAAATGCGATGAGTCCCGCGTTTACATTTTTCGCTGGCTTGGGTTTGCTGATCCTTTTCGGTTGGTATTTCGCCACAGACTATGGGCCGCGTAAGCGAGCGCTCGCCAGCGCGCTGATGGTATTGCTTGTTGCGTTTAGTTTCGCGACCATCTGGCCACCGCAGAAAAAAATTCAGCTTGGTCTCGATATCCAGGGCGGCACCTCCTTCTTGATCCGCCTGATTCCGGGTGAGAAGCAGATCACGCGCGCCATGCTGGATCAGGCCGTCGAGGTCATTCGTAAGCGGGTTGACTATTTTGGTGGTGGCGAGCCTGTCATCAGTCCGGTTGGGAACGACCGCATCCTGGTCCAAATCCCCGGCCTAGACACTGCCAAAATTCAGGAAGCTCGCGACCAACTCTCGCGCGTGGCAAAGCTCGAGTTTGCGCTCGTCCATCCACAGAATAATGAATTGGTAAAGAAGATCGAAGCGGGAGAGGCCATCATCCCACCAGACTATCGCCTGGTCGTCTACAAGTATGACGTTGGCGAAAACAAGAAGGCCGAGGAAAAGTTACTCATTCACAAGAAGCCGGATTTGACCGGCGATCATATCACCCACGCTTTCGCCACTTTCCAAAACGAGTGGCAAGTGAGCCTTGAACTTGACTCCGTCGGAGCAAAGCGCTTCGACGAATTGGCCGCTGCCCACTACCACGAACGATTTGCTATTCTTCTCGATGGAGAAGTTAAATCTGCGCCGACGATAAATGCCCAGTACTTTGGCGGGCGCGCCGTAATCAGCGGCGGACGCATGGGCGAACAGGAGGCGCGTGCGCTCGCCAGCGTGCTCGAAAACCCATTGCAAACACCGGTCAGTATCGAGGAGGAGCGCAGCGTTTCCCCCACCCTTGGAATGGACTCAATCCGTTCGAGCATCATCGCCGGTTTGATGGGACTCGCGATTACGATGGTTTGCGTAATGATTTATTACCGATTCCTAGGCCTGATCGCGAATCTCGCCCTCATCGTCAATCTCGTTCTGCTCATCGGAGCACTGACCATGTTCCGTTTCGTACTTACATTACCCGGTATTGCCGGCATCATTTTGACGATTGGCCTGGCGGTGGACGCAAGCGTGCTGATTTATGAACGTTTGCGCGAAGAGCTTGCGCTCGGCAAATCGATGAAGGTTGCCGTGCAAACTGCCTACGAAAAGGCGTTCAGCTCCATTTTCGACGCCAATGTCACAACACTGATCACGGCGGCGATTTTGTTCTGGAAGGCCAGCGGGCCGGTCAAAGGATTCGCCATCTCACTTACGCTCGGCATTTTGGCGTCGTTATTCACGGCGTTGATCGTTGGCCGCAATGTTTTGAGCTGGTTTGTCGACACCGGTCGCCTCACGCGGGTGAAAATGCTGCACCTTATTTCTTCCAAGAATATTAATTTTCTGGGCAAAGGCTTTCTCGCCTGCATGTGTTCACTCGCGCTCCTGATTGCCGGCGCCAGCGCCTTCTACATTCGCGGGGAGAAGAATTTCGGAGTCGATTTCCGCGGCGGCGATTTGGTGACCCTGAGCACGACTCAGAATGTCTCGGTCCACCAGGTTCGCGAGGCGCTCAAACCGCTGCATCTCGAAGATGCTGCCATTCAGCAATCGAGCCAGGGCGGCAAGACTTACATTACGATCCGCGGGCCGCTTAATACGAGCGACAAGATCGAAAAGCAGATCATGCAAACGCTTCCAAGCGCTGGTTTTAGGGTCGAGCGCTCAGAGAGGGTAGGCGCGCTTGTCGGTGGCGAGCTGGCAAAAACTTCCCTGGCCGCGCTTGGACTTGGCATTCTCGGAATTTTAATTTTCGTCACTTTCCGTTTTGAACTTTCCTTTGCCGTCGGCGCGATCGTCGCCTTATTGCACGACGTGCTTATGACCGTTGGAGTTTTCGCGCTTGTCGGGCGTGAGTTGACTCTGACGATGGTGGGTGCCGTGCTCACGATCGCTGGTTATTCGATCAACGACACCATCGTTGTCTACGACCGGATTCGCGAAGGCCTGGCCAGCGGGCGGCGCGGGACGATTGAAGAAATCATGAACTCGAGTATCAACCAAACGTTGAGCCGCACGATCCTGACCAGTACCGTCACCGTGATTCCAATTGTGTGCTTATTTCTCTTCGGCGGCGCCGTCCTGCGGGACTTTTCGCTGGCAATCATAATTGGCGTCGTGGTAGGGACTTACTCCTCAATCTTTATCGCTTCACCCATCGTGCTTTGGTGGACGCGAGCCCGCGGCGGCGGCACCAGTTCTCTGCGGAAGGAAATCACCCAAAAGGCCACCTCGAGCAGCCCTGCGGACCTTTTAAAAAGGTAGATTATCGCCAAGGTTGTTGACGCCTTCGTTGGCTCCGAGTAGGCTCTGACTCGCCGTTCGGTGGTGTTTTTGAAGCAAGAGAGGAAAATTGATGCCAGAAGTCATTGTTCGCAAAGGTGAACCGGTAGACCGGGCGCTCAAGCGGCTTAAGAACAAGCTCGATGCAGAAGGCATTCTCGAGGAGGTCCGCCGCCTGCGCGCTTTTGAGACGCCCTCCCAGAAAGTTCGGCGCAAAGCTAAAGCCAATGCGAAGCGCGGGCGAACCAAATTCCGGTTTAACCCGCTGTAACTGTTCATCCTATTCTGTCTCTCGAAAGATGCGCCTTAGCGCGTCTTTTTTTTATTAAAGGACTCGCCACGGCGGGTCCTTTTTGTTGGTGGAACACGTCCTGGGGCGCAGCAGATCATGGCAGCTCACTGCGGCAGCTGCCGAACGCAAGGTGAGAGCCTGCCCTGAGGGCAGTCGAACGGGTCAATCGCCCTTACCCTACTCGCATTCGCACGCGATCCGAAATCCCAGATCGTTGCAGGAAAAATTCGGAGCGTTCGAGCCGCGCGCGGTGGTTCTTAAGCTGTTGAACCGAGACTTCCAGCTGCCGCCGCGATAAACACGCTTTGCGCCACAAGTTGGCCCGCGCGGATTGATCTTCGGCGCGCCGCGATATGCTTCGTAATAATCAAGGCACCATTCCCAAACATTCCCTGCCATGTCCTCAAAACCAAAAGGACTGGCCCCGTTTGGAAACGCTCCGACTGGCGAACTCTCGGCAAACCCGTCGTCGATATCGCGGTCGCTCCAGGCAAAAACAGTATTTTTGTCGGCAAAATTCGCCAAATCTCCACGGCCTCCGTATTCGCCCCAGGGATAACGTCGCCCGTCGTTTCCACGCGCCGCATATTCCCATTCCGCCTCGGTCGGCAGACGATATCTTTTGCGCTCACGCGTGCTCAGCCATTGACAAAACTTTATGGCCTCGAGGCTACTCACATAGACGACCGGATGCCGATTGCCGGTTCCAGGCGCTCGCTTGCGCGCATGCGAAGGATCAAATTGCTCGTAGTCGGCATTGGTAATGGGATAGCGCGATAAATAATAACGGCTCACGCTCACGTGCGTAGGTGGACGTTCGTTCGGCGCGGCATCTATCGCATCGCTTCCCATAACGAACTGCCCGGAGGGGACAAAAAT
>WNGO01003441.1_pt1 | contig 10206 bp, 9 predicted proteins | sample 5400511 | NCBI WGS metagenome assembly WNGO01 (sample SAMN13153380, study PRJNA577476) | soil metagenome | isolation source: 20 cm soil or saprolite under Garry oak tree replicate 2 | place: USA:California | collected 2016-06-15
CGGAGCTGCTCGCGGTGATGGCGATGACCGAGAACGCCCCGGAGCGGCTCATCATCTGCAACGGCTTCAAGGACGACAGCTACATCGAGGCGGTGACGCTCGCCACCAAGCTCGGCCGCACCATCATCCCGGTGGTGGAAAATTTCGAGGAGCTCGGGCTCATCCTCAAGCACGCGCAGACCTACCAGGTGCGCCCGCGCATCGGGGTGCGCGTGAAGCTCTTCAGCGAGGGCTCCGGGCGCTGGAGCGCCTCCGCCGGGGAAAGGTCGAAGTTCGGCTTATTCATCACCGAGATCCTCGAGCTGTTCAACGTGCTCAAGCAGCACGACATGCTCGACTGCCTGCAGCTGGTGCACTGTCACCCGGGCAGCCAGCTGCAGGACATCCGCCGCGTCAAGGAGGCGATCAACGAGCTGGCCCATGTCTACGCGGAGCTCAAGCTCATGGGCGCGGGACTGCAGTACATCGACGTGGGCGGGGGCCTGGGGGTGGACTACGACGGCAGCGGCACGAACTTCGCCTCGTCGATGAACTACACGCTCAATGAATACGCGAGCGACGTCGTGTACCGGATCGCGAGCGTGTGCAACCTGCGCGACATTCCGCACCCCATGATCGTGAGCGAGTCCGGCCGCGCGGTGGCGGCGTACCACAGCGTGCTGATATTCGATGCGCTCGGCTCCTCGGCGCTCGACAAGTTCCGCGTCACCGGGGACCGGGCCGAGGACTACGGCGGTGATGAGGAACTGCCGCAGCCGGTGCAGGATCTGTTCGAGGCCTACCGCGCGGTGAGCGAGCGGCGCCTGGTCGAGTGCTATCACGACGCCCTCACCGCCCGCGAGCAGGTGCTGCAGATGTTCAATCTCGGCCTGCTGTCGCTCGAGTTCCGCGCACTCGCCGAGCGGCTGTACTGGGCCACCTGCGCGAAGATCCGCGACTCCTGCCGCAAGCTCGAGCGTCTGCCGGAGGAGCTCGAGGACCTGGAGTCGATTCTCTCCGATACCTACTTCTGCAACTTCTCGGTGTTCCAGTCGCTCCCGGACAGCTGGGCCATCGACCAGCTGTTCCCGATCCTGCCCATACACCGCCTGCACGAGCGCCCCACCCGCACCGCCGTGCTCGCCGACATCACCTGCGACTCCGACGGCAAAATCGATCACTTCGTGTCGCTGCGCGATGTGAAGCGCACCCTCGAGCTGCACGAGCTCCGGGCGGACGAAAAGTACTACCTGGCGGTGTTCCTGGTCGGCGCCTACCAGGAAACGCTCGGCGACCTGCACAATCTCTTCGGCGACACCCACGTGGTGCACGTGCGCCTGCACGACGAGGGCGGCTGGTGGATCGAGGAAATCGTCAAGGGCGACACGGCCAACAAGGTGCTCGAATACATGGAGTACGACGTCGCGGAGCTGTATCCGGCGCTGGCGCGCGATTGCGAGCGCGCCATCCGCGACGGGCGCATGACGCTCGCGCAGAGCCAGGCCCTGAAGCGCTTCTACGAGAGCGAGCTCGACGGCTACGCGTATCTCGAGCCCGCCGGGACCTGAGCCGGCGTGGCGCGGCGCCCGGCGCGCCTGCGCTCGCTACAGGTGAGGCACTAGAGCTGCACGCCGAACAGCACCAACAGCGCGAGCACGATGAACGCCGCGGCGGCGGCACGGTGCGCCCACCTGAGCGGCAGCCGCTTCGCCGCCGCCTCCCCCAACAGCACCACCGGCACGTCCGCCAGCATCATGCCGAGGGTGGTGCCGGCGACGACCGCGATGAGCGCGTGGTATCTGGCGGCGAGCGCCACGGTGGCGATCTGGGTCTTGTCGCCGATCTCCAGCAGGAAGAACGAGATCGCCGAGGTGCCATAGGCCCCGAAGCGCGCCGGCCGCGCGCCCGCGGCCAGCGGCCTGTCGGGAATCAGCATCCACAGCGCCGTGGCGCAGAAGGACGCCGCCAGCAGGTAGCGCATCAGCGCCGGACCGATGGTCGCAGCGAGCAGTGTGCCGACCGCGCCGGCGGCGAAGTGGTTGACGAGAGTGGCGGTGAGGATCCCGCAGATGACCGGCACGGGCGCCCGGAAGCGCGCCGCCAGAAACAGCGCGAGAAACTGTGTCTTGTCGCCGATCTCGGCGAGCGCAACGACGCCCGCCGAAACGAAAAATGCCTCCATAACACCCTTGGTTTGCGTCCCGCAAAGGCCGGGAGTAGCATGCCATGGGCGTTCGTATCCGTCGTGGATGAGTGCGCTTTGTTGAATGTGTTGACTTCATATCCCGCCCCGCGCTTCTCATCCGTGCGCGAACGCAGGTGCAGGCCGCTGGCCCAAGCGCTGCGCATTGACTGACCGCCGATCGTGTGCCTTGAAGCCTTGACCTGTTTGACTGTTCACGCGGTACATGCGACCGACCCGTGCGGCTCGCCGCTGTCCGCCTTTGCAAGAGAGACTTCCTGATGACGACGATTTACGTGGGCAATCTGCCCTTCAACGCCACCGAGCAGGACGTGAAGGCCCTGTTTGAACGTCACGGCAAAGTGGAATCGGTGAAGCTCATCAACGACCGGGAAACCGGCAAACCGCGTGGTTTCGGATTCGTCGACATGCCCCAGGCCGAGGCGCAGAGCGCGATCCAGGCCCTGAACGGCTTTCAGATGAACGGCCGGCCGCTGCGCGTCAACGAAGCACAGGAGCGCCCACAACGCCCCCGCCAGGGTGGCGGTCCGTTCCGCCGCTGACCATTTTGCGCACTTTGCGGGACAAGAAAACCCCGCCTCGCGCGGGGTTTTCTATGGCGCACATCAGCTACTGTGCGCTTCGGCGTGCTCACATGAAGCGAGGATAACCGACGATGTTCGCGAACCCGAGACTCGCCGCAGCCGCCATCGCCAGCGCGTTGCTGGTGGCCGCCTGCGCGGCCACCAGCTCGCGACAGACCACCGCCGCGACGCTCACCGCCATCCTGGCGGCCGACTACCGCCCGGAAGAGAGCCGCGCGCGCGACCTTTACCGCCATCCCAAGGAAACGTTGCTGTTCTTCGGCCTCCGTCCCGAGATGAGCGTGCTGGAAGTGTGGCCGGAACCGGGTTGGTATACGGAGGTGATCGCGCCGCTGGTGCGCGACAAGGGCAGGTACTACGCCGCGGTCATCGCGGCGGAGCCGGAGAGCAAATACATCAGCGAGCGTCTGGAGAATTACCGCCACAAGCTCAGCGAGCGCCCGGATCTCTACGATCGAGTCTCGGTGGTGAGCTTCCCGGCGGATGGCGGCGATGCCGTGCCGCCGGCATCGGTCGACATGGTCGTGACCTTCCGCAACATCCACAACTGGATGGGGCGCGACACGGCAGCTCAGGCGTTCGCCACCATGTACCGCGCGCTCAAGCCCGGGGGCGTGCTGGGCGTCGTCGAGCACCGCGGCAATCCCGCCGTGGCGCAGGACCCGAAGGCGAAGAGCGGCTACGTCAACGAGGACTACGCGATCAAGCTGATCGAAGCACAGGGCTTCAGGCTGGTCGCCAAGTCCCAGGTGAACGCCAACCCGAAGGACACCAAGGACTATGAGCAGGGAGTATGGACCCTGCCGCCCACCTACCGCCTGGGCGACAAGGACCGCGACAGGTACGCCGCCATCGGCGAGAGCGACCGCTTCACGCTGCGGTTCGTGAAGCCCCTGAAGTAGTCCTCACCACATATCGCGCAGCCGCGCACCGACGTCCAGGGTCACCGCCGCACTGCTGTGGCGCAAAGCGTCGGCGCCGGGCAGCACCGCTCCGTGGAAGGTCACCGCCTCGAGGGTCTTGTGCACCTTCTCGGTCATGAAGCGGCTGCGTCCGCCGTACACGTGCGCATCCGCCTGCCGCGGCTGGTGCGTAAGATGAAACTTGAGCGGCACGATCAGCAGCAGGTCGTTCCGGGCGCGGGTGAGCGCGACATACAACAGCCGCCGCTCCTCCTCGATGAGCTCGGGTCTGCCGGTGGAGAACTCCGAGGGAAAGCTGCCATCCACGACGTTCAGCACGTAGACGGTGTCCCACTCCATGCCCTTCGCCGAGTGGATGGTCGACAGCACCAGGTAGTCCTCATCGAGCGCCGGGCGGCCGGCGAGGTCACTGGTGGCGTGCGGCGGATCGAGTGTGAGCTCGGTGAGGAAGCGTTCGCGCGACGGATACTGCCCCGATAGCACCTCCAGCTCCTCCAGGTCGCCGCGCCGGGTGTGGAATTGCTCGTAGAGGCGCTCGAAGTGCGGCCGGTACCACTCACGCGCCAGCTGCAGCTGCCCGGGCCAGGGCCGCTGCGGATCGGCGAGCGACTGCATGAGCTCGATCAGCCGCCGCCAGTCGACCTCCGCGGTCTGCGGCGGGCTGAAAGCCTTGAGCGCCTCGAAGGAGTGTCCCCCGGCCTCCAGCCGCTCGATCGCGGCGCGTGCATTGACCGGTCCCATGCCCGGCAGCAGCTGCAGCGTGCGCAACGCCGCCAGGGTGTTGCGCGGGTTGTCGGCCCAGCGCAGCACCGCCAGCAGATCCTTGATGTGCGCCGCCTCGAGAAACCTGAGGCCGCCGTACTTCACGAACGGCACTCTGCGCTTCGCCAGCTCCACTTCTAGGATGTCGCTGTGGCTTGCGCTTCTGAACAGCACCGCCTGGCGCTTGAGCGGCACGTTCGCCTCGCGGCGCCTGAGCACCTCCTGGCACACGTATTCCGCCTGTGACTGCAGCTCGTCCACCGTGACGAGGCGCGGCCGCGCGCCCTCACCGCGGATCGACAGCAGGTACTTGCGATGCTGCCGCGGCGCCTCGGCCATGACCGCGTTGGCGACATCGAGCACCTGCTGGGTCGAACGGTAGTTCTGCGCCAGGGTGACCACTTCCGCGGGGGGCTGGAAGCGCTGCGCAAAGCCGAGAATGTTCTCCACCGCGGCGGCACGGAAGGAGTAGATCGCCTGGGCGTCGTCGCCGACCGCCGCCAATCCCGCGCCGTCGGGCTTCAGCGCGTGCAGGATCTCGGCCTGCAGTCGGTTGGTGTCCTGGTACTCGTCGACCAGCACGTGGTCGAAGTGTGCGCCGATGTGCTGCGCCAGGCGTGGCTCGGACATCATCGCGTGCCAGTACAGCAGCAGGTCGTCATAATCGAGCAGGCTCGCGTGTTGCTTCTGCTCCACGTACGCCCGGTACAAGCGCTTGAGCTCCTCCTCCCAGTGCGCGCACCACGGGTAGTGCTGCTGCAGCGTCTCCTGCAGCGCCGCGTGGGTGTTGACGCGGTTGGAGTAGATCTGCAGGCAGGTCTCCTTGCGCGGGAAGCGCTGCTCCTTGCCTGCCAGTCCCAGCTCCTGGCGCAGGCTGTCCATGAGGTCCGCGGCATCGGCGCGATCGATGACGCTGAAGTGCGGATCGAGCTGCAGGTGTGGCGCGTAGTGGCGCAGCAGACGGTTGCCGATGGAATGAAAGGTCCCCGTCCAGCTCAGGCGCTGGGCGATGCTGTGGCTGATGCCGCCCAGGGGTTCGTCGAGCGCCTGGCGGGTGATCTCCTGCGCGCGACGACGCATTTCAGTGGCCGCGCGGCGCGTGAAAGTCAACATCAGGATACGGGCCGGATCCACGCCGTGGATCACCAGGTGCGCCACGCGATGCGCCAGCGTGTCGGTCTTGCCGGTGCCCGCGCCGGCGACGATCAGCAGCGGCCCCGCGTGGTAGCCCTTCTCGGCCAGCGCCTCGCCATGAGTCACCGCCTTGCGCTGTGCGGCGTTGAGTTTTTCCAGGTGCGCTGTGGTGGCCATGGCTCCGGAGGCGGACTATACCTGTCGCCAACATCCTGTGGCGACCCGGCGGTGGGCTGCGGTTACGATGGCGGGCATGAAACCCGACAGGCAGACCCTGCAGTTCGCGGGACGCGTCATCTCCGTCACCACCGATGAAGTGGTGCTCCCCAACGGGCAGCGGGCGGTGCTGGAAGTCGTGCACCATCCGGGAGGCGCGGCCGCGGTCGCGCTGGATGAGCACGGGCGGGTCTGACTGCTGCGCCAGTACCGTTACGTCGCCGACGGCTGGCTGTGGGAGTTGCCGGCGGGCAAGCTCGAGCCCGGCGAGCCGGCTCTGCTCACCGCGCAGCGCGAGCTCCGCGAAGAAGCCGGGGTGAGCGCGCGCCACTGGCTCAGCCTCGGCACCTGCCTGAGCTCACCGGGGGTGTTTACCGAGACGCTGCACCTGTTCCTCGCCACCGGGATCGAGCCCGCGGCCGCCGCGCACGAGAGTGCCGAGGTAATCGAGGTCCACTGGGTGGCGCTCGAGGCGGCTTGCGGCTGGGCGCTCGATGGCACGATCGCCGACGGCAAGACGGCCCTGGGTCTGCTGCGGGCGCGACATATTACGGCGCGAGCGGCCCCCGGCGCGGCGCCGGGGCCTGCGAACCCGGCGGCGAAAATTCCGTGACGGGCCTCGCGGAAGCACCTCGCCGCCCGCGGTTACTCTGCACCACGGGGAATTCAGAAGGCTGCAGTGCCGCCTAGTGCCACAATCCGTGCAACAAGCGAACAAAACACAACCAGTCCCAACCGAGCCGTCGCCCGAATCCGAGCGCCGCCGCATCGGCAAGGTCGTGCACGACGACCGCGGGAACGCCTCGGTCACCTGGGAGGACGCGCCCGCGGATTACCAGCGCCCGGTGCTCGAAGTCCTGCCCGACAGCGCCGCGGCGAGCAAGGCCGACGAACGCTTCAACCCCTACGCGAACGGCCTCACGGGCAGCGACGCCCCCGGCACGCACCACACTGCCGCCAGCAGCGCCGGCAACACCGCGCGCACCGACCTGCGCAAGCTCTCGGAGTGGATCAAGTTGACGCGTGAGCTCGAGGAACGCAAGCGCAACGGGGGCGATCGGGACTAGAGGCGGCGGACGAGCCCGTGGCGCGCCGCCGCCGGCTCACTCGCAATGCTCGATGTGCGCGCGCTTGCGCGCGTTGCTCAAGCGATAGAACCTGCGCAACTCCGCCAGCACTTCACTCTCGCCACCGCCGTGCGCCCGGCGACCCTGTGCGCGCGACAGTGTCTGCTCGAGGCGCCGGCAGAATTTCTCCGCATAGCGGCTCGCCTCGCGATACAGCCCGGCGCGCGCCTGCGTCAGGCTCGGATCGACCCGGGTGCGCTCGAACAGCGCGCGGCGCAATTCGGCCGGGAAGCGGCCGGGAAGCTGCCGGCGCAGCAGCCAGTAGCTCGCCACGTACTTGTCGACCTCCGCCTGCATCTCCAGCTCGAGCAGCGACACCGGCCGGTCGTGGCCGGCATTCCAGGCGAGGTACAGGAAGTGACTCACGCCCTCGAGCGCGGTCCAGCAGTCGGCGACATTGCCCGCGTGCAGGCGAGTGAGCGGATCCTCGCGCGCGAGGCGCTGCAGCAGCGCCGGGTCCAGATACAGCGACATCACGACCTCATCGCTCCCCGCCGGCGGCTGGGCCACGATCAGTTCCTCGTCCGCCGTGCCGCTGCGCGCGGCGTGCGGCAGGCGCCCGCGGTCGGTGACCAGGAAGTCGTACACGTCGTGAGCGATGCTCACGTCGTAGATGCCGCCGATCAGGTCCTGCAATCGCGACAGCAGCATGCGTCAGTGCGTGAAGGCGGTTCCGCCGGCGCTGGTGGGGTCGACGCCCAGGCGCTTCAGCAGCGCGTAGCAGCGCGCGCTCCCGGTCTTGAGCCAGATCTCGTACAGCCGCAGGATGTCCCGGTCGGAGTGCGTGTACGCGGTCTCGCTCACCTCGTTCAGGGCATCCACCATGGGCTGGAATTTCTCCGCCAACTCGGCGAACACCGCCCCCAGTGCCGGCACCCGGCCGCGCGCGGTCGCCTGCGCGAGCGAGGCGTAGGCGCGCCCGCCCATCGCGACGTGGTAGTCGATGTCGATGAGCCGGGCGGCGAAACCGTGCGCAAAGAATCCGGCGACGAACAGCGACACATCGCCCAGGCGCTGCAGGGCGCGGTTGCGTTCGGCAACGCTGGGCGCCTCGAGCGCCTCGCACAGGATCGCGACCAACGGCCTCAAGCGCATACCTTCGGGCGTGCGCTCGTACAGCGCCTCCGAGCGTGCGAACAGCGTGAGCAGATTCACCACGTAGTGCTCGGTCTGGTCTTCGACCGCGAGGTTCTGCTTGGCGAGCGCGCCGTGCAGCGAGTCCCTGAAGAACTCGCGCAGGTTGACGACCGGGAGAACCCGTTTGCCAGCCTCACTCATCGTTGCCCGCCTCCTCACTGATATGGAATGCTATTCCCACAGTAGGTTCGCGCGCAGAGCGCGGAAATACCGTGATGTCCTACGCTGATTGGGGGCAGAATCCGCCTACAGGGCTGGCAGCGCCGCACGCAGAGTGCTAACAATTGCTCGGGGGGGCGTTGGATACGCGGCGACTGAGTACCACGCACGGCTTTCTCGGCCTGTCGGGCTACCACTGGCTGGTCATCGCGGCCGGCTGGGCGGGATGGGGCTTCGATGTCTTCGACGCGGTGTTGTTCAACTTCGTCGCCCCGGACTGCATCCCGGCGCTCCTGCATCTGCCGCGCGGCACACCCGCCGCCCATCAGGCCGCGGTCTTCTGGACCGGCGCCATCACCTCGATCCTGCTGGTGAGCTGGGCGCTGGGCGGAGTCCTGTTCGGCTGGGTCGCGGATCGGGTGGGACGCAAGCGGGCGCTGTTTGCGACCATCGCGCTCTACGCCGCCGGCACCGGCCTGTGCGCGCTGGTGACCAACATCGGGCAGCTGATCGCGTGCCGCGTCATCGCGGGCCTCGGAATCGGCGGGGAATGGGGCATCGGGGCCGCCCTGGTGGCGGAGGCGGTACCGGAAGGCCGACGCGTGGAAGCCGGCGTCATCATGCAGACCGCCTCGCCGCTCGGAGTCGTGCTGGCGAGCGCCGCGAACTATCAGATCGCCGGCGTTTGGTTCGCGGCGGACCCGCAGAGCTCCTGGCGTTACGTGTTCCTCGCGGGCCTGCTGCCGGTGCTGGTCGCTCTCGCTGTGCGTTTGTTCCTGCGCGAGAGTGCTCACTGGACGGCGAGCCACGCCGGCGCGCGACCCCCCACGCCGCGCGAGCTGTTCGCCCCGCAGATGCGTGCCGCCACCGTGAGCGGCGTTTTTGCGGCCGTCATCGCGGTGCTCACCTGGTGGGCCTGCAACGCGTTCATTCCGCTGCTCGGCCGCACGCTCGCCGCCGCGTGGCAGGCGCAGGCCTCGAACGCCTTCAATCTCGGCGGGCTGCTGGGCGCGTTCGCGGCGGTGCCGCTCGCCAGAGGGCTCGGCCGCCGCCCGATGTTCATAGCCTACTTCCTGTTTTCGGCCCTCGCGCTGGGGGTCACCTTCGGCCTGGAGCTCGCGCCGCACACGCGCCTCGCCATGCTGTCCATGGTCGGCGCCGGGGTGTACGGCATCTTCGGCGCCTTCACCTTTTACCTGCCGGAGCTGTTCCCCGCGCGTCTGCGCGCCACGGGCGCGGGCTTCTGCTACAACATCGGGCGCATTCTCGCCGCCGGCGGCCCGTTCGTGGTCGGGCTGGTCTCGGCCACGGCGGGCGGCTCGAGCGCCGCGCTGATGCACGTGCTGTCCTGGCTGGCGCTGGTGCCGCTCGCCGCAGCGCTGGTGGCGCGATTCGCGATCGTGGAGACCCGCGGACGCGCGCTGCCCGCCTGAAGCCGCCTCACGCTCCCAGCAGCGCGGCGAGCTGCGCGCAGTCCGTCACCACAACCTCGGGCACGGGGAGCTCCTGCGGCCAGGCGCGCCCGCGCCGGTTCATCCACGCGCTCACAAAGCCCGCGGCGCGCGCGCCTTCCACGTCCGCCAGTGGATCGTCCCCGACGTGCAGAATCTCCCGCGACGCGAGGCCGAGCTCGCGCGCGAGCCGCTCGAAGCAGCGCCGGTGCGGCTTGGCGGCGCCGATCTGACGGGCGTTCAGCGACACGGTGAATGCCGCATCGAGGCCGATGCGCGCGAGGTCGGCATTGCCGTTGCTGAGTGAGGCCAGCCGGTAGCGTTGGCGCAGCCGTGCAAGCGCCGGTGCCACGTCCGCGAACGGTTGCAGCTCATTGCGCGCGGTGAGAAACACCTCGAATGCCTGCTGCGCCATGCACTCGTCGTAGCCGTGCTCGCGGGCGTGGGCGGCGAGCGCGGTGAGCCGCAGGTAGCTCAGGTCGTGGGCGTGGTGCGGCTCGCGCCGCGCGAGCTCCTCGCGCGCCCTGCGCA
>WNGO01006325.1_pt1 | contig 10206 bp, 10 predicted proteins | sample 5400511 | NCBI WGS metagenome assembly WNGO01 (sample SAMN13153380, study PRJNA577476) | soil metagenome | isolation source: 20 cm soil or saprolite under Garry oak tree replicate 2 | place: USA:California | collected 2016-06-15
CGACCGGGACACCGCTGGGCATTTGCGCAATGGAGAGGAGCGAATCGAGACCCTTGAGGGCTTTTGATTCGACGGGCACGCCGAGGACAGGGAGAACAGTCTTCGACGCGGTCATACCGGGAAGGTGCGCGGCGCCGCCTGCACCGGCGATGATGACTTCGATGCCGCGTTTTTCCGCGTTGGAAGCGTATTTAAAAAGCAGGTCGGGAGTGCGATGTGCGGAAACGACGCGTGTTTCATGTGGAACACCGAGCTCACCGAGCGTTTTGGAGACGAATTTCATGGTATCCCAGTCGGAGCCGGAGCCCATGATGATGGCGACGAGAGGATGAGTGATTACTATCTTTCGATCGCCTGCAAGCCGCTTCCCCTTTGTCCTCATTCGATTAGCCAATCGTTCAAAGCGTGACTGCCTTAGCGGGGCGCAGCCCGCCGTGGCGGGCGCCCCTCGAATACCCAAGTCTCCGAACAAAGAATGCCGTGCTGAGGACCGGCGCTGCAGATGCTCGATAAAACCCTAAGGCGATATTCTACGGTTTTTTTCAGCGCGTGGCGACTTGCGCGCGCTGCTTCCAATACTGGCGGAGCTGGCCGACGAGATAGAGAGAGCCGGTGACGAAAATGGCGTCTTCGGGCGCGGCTTCCGCGAGTGCGTATTCGAACGCGCGCTCCGCATCGGGGATCACGGAAAAACGCACGGCATGATGGCCGGCGATTTCCGCGAGTTGCGTGGCGGAAACGGCGCGCGAGGTGCGCGGCGCCGTGAAGATGACTTCCGCGGCGTGCGGGAAGAGCAGGCCGGCTACTTCGTCGACGGCTTTATCGCGAAGGGCGGCATACATTAGCCAAACTTTGCTGCCAGCGAAGTTCTGTTCGAGGAAATGAGCGAGTTCGCGGGCGGCGCCGGGATTGTGGGCGCCATCGAGGTAAACGTCCGGGCTGGAGTGCACTTTTTCGAGCCGGCCAGGCCAGACCGTCTCTGCGATCCCCCGCGCGACGGCATCATCGGGGATTTGAAAGCCGCAGTTCTTGAGGAGCCGCGCGGCGGCGACGGCGTTCAGGGCGTTCTGCAGCTGGAAACGGCCGGGAAGGCTCGGGGCGATTTCGAAGATCGTCTCTGAGTCCGCTGCCATGACGCGTGCGCGGACGCTACCGTCTTGCATGGATTCTCGATCGATGCGAAAGATTTGCGCCGGCTCGATGACCGGGCAGCGGAGTTCCTTGGCGCGAGCAAGAATCACTTCATGGGCTTCCGGCCGCTGCTCGGCCAAGACCGCCGGCACTCCGGGCTTCAGGATCCCAGCTTTTTCGGCGGCAATCTCGTTCAGCGAGTGGCCCAAAAAGTTTTCGTGGTCGAAATCGATGGGGGTGATGATGGAGACAAGCGGTGAAAGGATGTTGGTGGCGTCGAGGCGGCCGCCCAGGCCGACTTCGAAGACGGCGAAGTCCACCAGTTCGCGGGAAAAATATTCGAAAGCCATGGCGGTTACGCATTCGAAATAAGTGGGATGGGCGCGAAGTTTGCCAGCGGCGAGGAGTTCTTCGATCAAGACGTGGATGCGAGTAAAGGTTTCGGCGAAAGCTTGGTCGCTGATCTCCTCGCCATTGATGCGGATGCGTTCGTTGATTTTTTCCAGGTGGGGCGAGGTATTCAATCCCGTTCGAAAGCCCGCATGGCGAAGGACGGATTCAAGGAACGCAGCTGTTGAGCCTTTGCCGTTGGTACCGGCAATGTGGGCGCTAGGATAGGTGCGCTCCGGGGAGCCGAGGCGCTCGGCGAGAATGGTGATGTTTTCGAGATCAAACTTTGCGGCGGCGGCTTGCGTTGGGGCGGCCAATTCCCTGCCAAGGGAGAGCAGGTAGCGGACCGCGGCCTGGTATTTCATTTCATCTCAGCTCAAGAGCAAGTCGAGGGAGCTGGCGATGAAGGACTTGAGCTCCTTGCGGGGCACGACGGCGTCGAGGAAACCGTGTTCGAGGAGGAATTCGGAGCGCTGAAATCCTTCGGGGAGTTTCTGGCGGATGGTCTGCTCGATGACGCGCGGGCCGGCGAAACCGATGAGCGCGCCGGGTTCGCCAATGTTGAGGTCGCCGAGCATGGCGAAGCTGGCGGTGACGCCGCCGGTGGTGGGATCGGTGAGCACGGAGATATAGGGCAGCTTTTCCTCGTCGAGCTTCGCGAGCGCGGCGGAAACTTTGGCGAGCTGCATGAGGCTGATGGTGCCCTCCATCATGCGCGCGCCGCCGGAACAAGAGATGGCGATGAACGGCTGGCGGGTTTCGATGGAGAGTTCGATTCCGCGAGTGACTTTTTCGCCGACCACCGCGCCCATGGAGCCGCCGATAAAGCCAAATTCCATGGCGCAAAGAACGACGGGCCGGCCACTGAGCTGGCCTTCGGCGGTGATCACCGCGTCATTCATCCCGAGTTTTTTCTTGGCTTCCCTCAGGCGCGCGGCGTAGGGCTTGGTGTCGACGAACTTGAGCGGGTCGGTGGAGGTCATGCCCGCGTCGTGCTCGGTCCAGCGGCCGTCGAGGAGCATTTCCAGGCGCTGCTTGGAGTTCATTTTGAAATGGAACTGGCACTTGGGGCAGACGAAGAGATTCGCTTCGAGGTCCTTGCGGAAGACGATGGTGCGGCAGGATTCGCACTTGACCCACAGGCTCGCCTGTTCGAACTTCTAGCCCAGGAACTTCTAGCTTCTAGTAGTCGATGCCCCGCTGAGCCAGTATACCCTTGGTGTAGGGGTGTTTCACCTCGCGCATCTCGGTTACGAGGTCGGCAAGCTCGACGAGCTGGGGATGGGCGTTGCGGCCGGTGCAGATGACGTGGACGCGCTCGGGACGGCTTTTCAGGGCTGCGACGACTTCAGCGGCGTCGAGCATTTTGTAACTGATGGTGTAGTTGATTTCGTCGAGGACGACGAGATCGTACTTGCCGCCGTAGATAGCGTCGCGCCCGGCTTGCCAACATTCCTGCGCCAGCTTGATGTCCGCAGGATCGGTTTCGGCGCCGCCGATCTTGACGAACCCGCGGCCCATGGGACGGATTTCAAACTTGTCGTCGCCGAGCATTTTGGCGGCGTCGAGCTCGCCGTAGTGCCAAGAACCCTTGATGAACTGGACCATAAGGACTTTCAGGCCCTGGCCCGCGGCGCGAAAGGCGGTGCCGAGCGCGCAGGTGGTCTTGCCCTTGCCCGGCCCGGTGTAAACGATGAGGAGTCCTTTTTCTTCCGGCATGGTCTTGCGACTCGGCGAACCCTTTCAAGGCGAGGCGAAAACACTAGAGTTTGCGGAGTCGTCGGCAAAAGGTCAAGGTCGGGCAGAGGCTTCGGAAGTCTTCTGAACCCAGCAACTTTTTGAGCCGCCGTCGAAATGCCTCTGCGGCTGCTTCGTTTGACTGTTTCTCTGGCTCTCCGAACGGTGTCGTGTCAGGTGTCCAATGTACATTGTAAGAACGGCACTGCTAACGGTGGACGATGGCGCTCGTCTATGTCATCGCACCACTATGTCAGCTCACGACATAGTTGGATGCCAACTTGAAATGTGGAGGGGGGCGCAATGATTCTCGATCACCCGGTTGTTCCGCTGCTCGGACGGTTGATGATGGCCTACATTTTCGCGACCAGCGGGATTGGGAAAGTATTTGGATGGTCCGGGAACGTGGGGTACATGAGCACCAGGCACTTGCCGCTGATTCCGGTGCTGCTGGCTGTGGCGATGATGATTGAAGTGGCGGGTTCGGTTTGTCTGGTGACCGGATACCAGGCGCGCATCGCGGCGTTTGTGATGTTCTGGTACACGACCGCGGTAACAGTGTTGTTCCACAATTATTGGGAGGCGAGCGAAGCGATGGCAGGGATGCAGGAGACGCACTTTCGCAAGAATCTGGCGATCATGGGCGGGTTGCTGATGCTGGCGTACAGCGGGCCGGGGAAATGGGCGCTGGGGCGACGAGGCAGTTCGTGAAGAATAATTCCATCCAATTTGCATGGCAACGTAGCGGGCCGATTCCTCTCTAATGAGAAGAGGGGGAAGGAGCAATCCATGCTGGAAGTGATCCTGAAGCGATTCGAGCAGCCGGATGAGATTCGGACCTTTGAGAAGGGCAGGTTCGAGGTGGTGCGGCTGGGCGGAATGACCATCGGGCGGGCGACCTATGAACCGGGATGGAAATGGTCGGAGCACGTGGGGCGCGCGGCGGGAGCGAAGAGTTGCGCGGTGGAGCATGTGGGGATGGTGATCTCCGGGCGCGCGACGGCGGCGATGGATGACGGCCGGGTGTTTGAGATGAAAGCTGGAGACGTGTTTTACATCGCGCCGGGGCATGACAGCTGGGTGCTGGGCGACAAGCCGTACGTTTCGATTCACTTGATGGGCGCGGATGCGTATGCCAGTGCGAAAAAAAGTGCATGATGCCGCGCGAAGTATGAGGCGAATTTCGAAGATGTCTAGATGTCCAGGGGCCGCAGTGCAGAGAAGAATCGGTCACTGCGAAAAAATTACAGGTCCCAGTACTCCTCTAAGAAAAAAACAACTCCGCCCCTATTTGTCTGAGCCCGCTCCACTTATTCATTAATTCCTCGTTTGGCCGACTCGTTGCTCTAATTCCTGCATCCAGAAATGCACGCGGCCAATGAGAAGCATTTCTTGTATTCAAATCGAAAGCAATCTTGTTTTGGGAGGGAAACATCATGAAGATCAAGAAGAGATGGACCGTAGTGATGATCGGAATGCTGGCGCTGGCGCCGCTCTCTTTTGCAAAAGACGCGGACAAAGCAAAAGCGCAGCAGGACCGTCTACGAAATGTCGACACGGTCTTGAAGGAAATTCTCAAAGTCCCCGACAACATTCCGCAGGAGCTGCTGGACAAGGCGCGCTGCGTGATCGTGATGCCATCGGTGCTTAAAGCAGCGTTCGTTGTGGGAGGAAGTTACGGACGCGGGACGATGGTCTGCCGCACGGGCAAGGATTTTTCCGGTCCGTGGGGTGCACCGGCGATGTATGCGCTGGAAGGCGGCAGCATCGGCTTGCAGATTGGCGGGGAAGCGACTGACTTCGTTCTTCTGGTCATGAATGATCGCGGAGCGGACAGCCTCTTGCACAGCAAGGTGAAGCTTGGCGCGGATGCATCGGTCGCGGCGGGGCCAGTAGGACGCACTGCGGCAGCAGACACGGACGCCTATATGCGATCCGAGATTCTGAGTTACTCACGTGCCCGAGGCGTGTTCGCGGGAATCTCCCTCGAAGGCTCAACGCTACGCCCGGACAATGACGCCAACCGCAACCTCTACGGGCGTTCCGTGACAGCGGCCCAGATCATAAAAGAATCGGAGGTCCAGGCTCCAGCAGTGGCGAATGAGCTGATCGCGCAGTTGCAAAAGACATCGCCGAAGCTAAAGGCCTCCTAGTTCTCACCGGGCGCGAGCGGAGTCCCAGCTCCGCGATCTTCTCCTTCGCATTCGCAGTACGCGCTGGGGAGGATAGACGGCGCACCACGAAATGAGATCGGAAAGAGCGTCAGGTCGGCTGGTGCAATTTCTTTTTGGAGGAGCCTTTTTTGAGATAGAGGACGTGGTCGGCGGCGGCGAGCAGTTCATCGATGGTCCTGCCATCGTGGGGGTAGACCGCCGTGCCGGTACTGACGGTGACAGGCGGGTCGTCGCCATCGGTGCTCAGGCGCTCGGCAATTCGATTGGCAACACGAAGGGCGTCAGGGGACTCCGTTTCGGGGAGAATGAGCACGAATTCGTCGCCTCCGTAACGCGCAGCGGTGTCCATGGCGCGGCAATGAATGCGAAGAATGTTTGCCAGACGGCAGATGGCTTCTGTTCCCACGAGATGACCGTAGGTGTCATTGATCACCTTGAGGCCGTCCATATCGAGGAGCACGACGGCAAAGGGGCGCCCGGAACGGTCGTAACGCTTGATTTCCGAGTCGAGAGCGTCGAGAAGCCGCCGATAGTTGGCAAGCCCGGTGAGCGGATCGGTGACCGCCAATTGGCGCACGTATTCATCGGTGCGCTTGTGTTCGGTAAATTCCGCGGCAAGCGTCATGGCCGTAACGGCCATGATGCCAATGAAGGATTGCAACAGCAGCAGAGAGGTGTTTTGAGACTCTCTCGCAAATGGGCCAAAGCCTTGCGAAGTGCCCCAGGTGGCCATGGCCGCCAACAAGAAAATGGCCGTGGCAGCTTTGCGGCGGCCAAAGCGAAACGCCGCCCAGATCAAGAAAGGAATGCAAAGGTATTCCAAGGGATAGTTCTTCAGCGCGGCGTGAAAACGGCCGCCGAAGACGATCCAACCGGTAAAAATAAGTCCGAGAAATAAGAGAACCAGCTCGATGAGTTGCTCCCTGGTCCAATTCAACCGGGGGTTCTCCCGCCAGAGGATCAGTAAGGGAGTGACAACCACAGCGCCGACTGCGTCCCCGAGCCACCACGTTGACCACATGGAACCGTAAATGGTCCAACCGGCGAATCCGGCCAGTGCCAGGGTGGTGACGCCGATGGTGGCGCTGACGGCGGTGCTGACCACGCCGGCGAGGAAGGCAAATTTGAAAACGTCCTGCGCCCGTTCAAAGGCTTTCCGGCCGGCGGCAAAGCGAGTGACCAGGAAGCAACCGACCACCCCTTCGAGGGTGTTTCCGGTAGAAATGCCGAGCGAGGTGGCGACGGAACCGGCGGTGGTCCAGTTTACGAGGAACGCCCCGGCCAGAATGGCGGGCCATACGCGATAGCCGAGGATGAGGAAGGCGGCGAGCGCGAGGCCGGTGCATGGCCAAACGGCGGTGGCGCTGGCGTTCACAAACGCCAGCTTTAGCCCAAGCTTGCCGGCCGCGAAGTAAACCGCAGCCAAGACCGCAAGAGCGGCTAGATCTTTTAGAAATCGCGAACGGACCATATTCGGCTCATGGATTCGCCAGGGCAGTGCGCTAACCGTGAGTCAGACAGAGGTCGTGCTCTGGCCAAACTTCCTCCCCATTCGGCGCAGCTCGGACGACACTGCCTAACTATTTATTCTACAAAGGCTTCCAGCAAGGGACAAGAGGGCGCAAGTCATTTTGTCATATCGATTAAGGGCGATAGAAAGCAGTTTGATATTTCATTTTCAGGTTAATGGCACCAAGCCTGGGAGGCTGTTTCGCCTGGACACTCATGGGCATGAGGATCAGGGCCGGGTTCCGGTGCCGATGACGATTTCTAGGGGCATGCTCAATTCCTTGCCGTTCCAGAATTTCTTGAGCGCGGCCAGAATTTCGGCTTTGGCCTGAGCCTTTTTCTCGGGGGTGAGTTGGTCGATGAGCGGGCGGAAGGGCGCGGCGACTTCGGTGAACTGCTCCCAGTATTCTTCGACGGATGATGCCCAGCGCCCGGCGACGATGCGGTCTTCCTCATGAACACTGCTGAAACCAGCCGCTTCCAGGGCGCGCCGGAGGCGGTCGCGGTCGCCGAACATGAAAAGACTCGGCGCATCCGGATCGGGGGGAGGAGGAGGCACGGGAACGTGTTTCAGGACGATGCCTGCCGTGGTGGTGAAGAAGGGCTGCTCCTTTTTTCCCCAGGCAACGAACGCGGCCCGGCCGAGGGGCTTCAGCACGCGGAAACATTCGCGCAACGCTTTGGGAAGGTCCGGAAAAAACATGACACCGAAGCGGCAGGTGAGAACGTCGTAGGACTTGTCCGCAAAGGGGAGCGACTCCGCGTTGGCTTCGCGGAAGTCGATGTTGGCGAGGCCTTTCTTGCGAGCGAACTCTTCGGCAAGCGACATCATGCCCAGGCCGAGATCGGTAGCGGTCACGCGGCCGGAGGGAGCAACTTCCCTGGCGATGGAGAGCGCAGGATCGCCGACGCCGCTGGCGAGATCGAGGACGCGCATGCCGGGGCGAAGATGGGCGGCCTCGATAATGGCTTCGGTGGCGCCATGCGTGAACGTGGCGATTTGGGCGTGCCATTTGCGCCAGGCGGCGACGGTCCTATCGCCGGTCCACTCCTGGTGAAGGTGCTCGCGGAACTTTTGGATCTTGGCGGGATCGGGGGCGCTCATCAGTGACCTCCAGGAGCAGCCAAGTGTATCAGTGTGATCGAGAGTGCGTCAGCGTTTCCAGAATTTCATGACGGCGGAGTAATCGAGGTCTTCCTTGGACGCGCCTTTGACGTAGTTGTAGGTTTCGCGGGCGGCGGCGGTGGCGGGCAAAGCGACGCCCAGCTGATTGGCGAGGTCGAGCGCGAGGCCGAGATCCTTGTGCATCAGGCGCAGAGGGAAGCTCGGGACGTATTCGCCTTTGAGTAGATTCGGCGCCTTGACATCCAGGACACCGGAGCGGGCCATGCTGGATTCAAGGACTTCGACAAGCTTCTCGCCCTGAAGACCCGCGCCGGTGACAAGGCCAAGAGCTTCGGCGAGGGCATCGACCTGAAGCGCGAGGATCAGGTTCATCGCGAGCTTGATGGTTTGGCCGGCGCCGTGGGGCCCGAGGTGAAACCATTTCTTGCCCATCACGCTGAGGACGGGCTCGGCAGCTTTCAGCGTCGCCGCGTCGCCGCCAACCATGAAAATCAACTCACCTTTCTTGGCGCCCCAGTCACCGCCGGTCACGGGCGCGTCGAGAAAGCGCACGCCGCGTTCCGCGCAGGCAGCGGCAATTTTACGGGCAAGGGCGGGAGAAATTGTGCTGGAATCGATGTAGGTGATGCCGCGCCGGAGCCCCTGCATGGCGCCGCTGGGTCCCCAGAGAATTTCTTCGAGGGCGGGAGGATCGCTGACCATGGTGAGGAGAAAACTGGAAACGGCAGCGACTTCCTGCGGGGATTTTGCGAGCTTGGCGCCGGCAGCTACGAGTTCATCCGCCCGCGAGGCAGTGCGGTTCCAGACCGTAAGAGAGTAGCCGGCCTTGATGAGATTCATGCCCATGGGGCGACCCATCAGGCCGAGACCAATCAGTCCAATTTTTTGGGTGGCTGCGGCGGATTCCAAAGAAGGCCTCCTCGAACGCGACGTACGTGAAGCGCGTCGGCGTTGCCGGTGAAAAGAAGAGATGATTGTAGCCGAATTGCAGGGTGGAAGCAGCGAGGATGGAGAGAGTACAACTGACTGAATCAGGCGGCAGAAGACGAGAGGGTCAGACGCGGGAGGGAGATTTCTCTAGGGGTAGCAGCCATTTGCCGAGTTCCCGGTCGAGCAATTTGAAATCGATGGGTTTGATATGCAGGCGTTGCGGCCGGACTGCAAGAACCGTTGTTGTTCGGTCCCCAGGGCGTGGGCGGTCACCGCGATGATGGGGATGCCCTCCCGGCTGCCGGCGCATCCAAGCGGCGAGGGAAAGTCCGTCTTCATTGCCGAGCTGGACGTCGAGCAAGACGGCGTCGGGTTGCTCGTCCTTGAGCAGGCGCTGCGCGCCACCCAGATCTTCCGTACTGAGAGCTACATAATCTTGCGCTTCGAGCCAATCACAAAGCAGCTCTCGATTGATGGCATTGTCTTCGACACCGAGGATGCGAGGCATCACACTTTCTCCGCCGGACCCAAGGAAACCACGCGGCTGAGCAGCTTGATGAGTGCTTCTTGCCACGGTGGTTGTTTGAGTAGCAGGGATTCGGCGTTAGCGCGAAGGAATCTTTGCTCTTCCAGGGTCAAATCCTTGCTGGTGAGGATGAAGACGGGAAGATCGGCGGTGCGAGGGCTGGCGCGCCATTCGCCGAGGAGTTCCGCTAGCTCCGGGCAACACCAAATCGAGGATTACGAGTTGCGGTTTGTTCGCGGCGACCTGAGCGCTTGCGCCACTCACTGGGTCATGAAGGGTTCCCGAGAAGAGATCACTCAACAAGCAGATTAGCGTTACGTTGTGGAGGACAATAATCCTCCATCCCTTACTGAGCCACTTATAAAGGGTAGGGAAGCTGAGGTTTGATCGGGGCTCGACGGTGTTAATCAGGCGGTCTTGGGGCGGTGGGAGAGGGGGAGGATGCCGGAGGCACCGCCGGCCGAAGCGGTAGCAGCGGCGCCGAGAGGCTTGTCGCCAGGCTTGGACGCAACTTGAGCTTCGGCGGCAGATTTGGGAGCGGCGGTAGCGGAGACGCCGTTTGCAGAAGCGCCGGAGTCGGGTTTTTCTTCGATGCGCACTAGATACTGGTAAGGGATTTCCCAGCGGAAGTGCTTGTGCTGTCCGCGCTGCTCGAAGCTCTGTTCGAGGAAGATGGAACGGCC
>WNGO01006618.1_pt1 | contig 10205 bp, 10 predicted proteins | sample 5400511 | NCBI WGS metagenome assembly WNGO01 (sample SAMN13153380, study PRJNA577476) | soil metagenome | isolation source: 20 cm soil or saprolite under Garry oak tree replicate 2 | place: USA:California | collected 2016-06-15
TGAACGACGTGCTCAAGCCCGCTGCGCTGGATGACAAGATGCGGGAGGAAATCGACGAACTCACCCACATGCTGAAGGGCAATCTCGAAAAGGTGGTGCAGCACGGCAAGCGTGCCGACTCCATCGTCAAGAACATGCTGCTGCATTCGCGCGAAGGCTCGGGCGAACACCGGCCTGTCGATATCAACGCGATCGTCGAGGAGAGCCTCAATCTTGCCTATCACGGCGCCCGCGCCGAACGGTCCGGTTTCAATATCACGCTGCGGCGCGACCTCGATCCCGAGGCCGGCCTGATCGACCTGTACCCGCAGGAAATCACCCGGGTGTTTCTCAATCTGATTTCAAACGGCTTTTATGCCGCCACCAAGCGCAAGGAAGCCGGCGACGAAACATTCGAACCGACGCTGAGCGCCACCACGAAAAGCCTCGGCAACCGGGTTGAAATCCGGATCCGCGATAACGGCACCGGTATCCCATTGGAAGTGAAGGAGAAAATGTTCAATCCGTTCTTCACGACCAAGCCCGCGGGCGAGGGTACCGGACTTGGCCTGTCGATGAGCCACGACATCGTGGTGAAACAACATGGCGGCAAGATCGACGTCGATACAATGCCCGGCGCATTTACCGAATTCATTATTACGCTGCCGCGGACAGCGGCGGCTCAAGCACAGACTGGAGCTACAAATTGAGCGTTTACATCCTCGTCGTCGATGACGAGCCCGATGTCGAAGCCCTGTTCCGTCAGCAATTCAGGCGCGACCTGCGCTCCGGGCGCTTCACGATGGAGTTCGCCCCGTCGGCAGCGGCGGCGCTGGTTCGCGCCGCCAACGTGGCCGATCCCTCGCTGATTTTGATCCTGTCGGACATCAACATGCCCGGCATGAGTGGGCTCGAAATGCTGCCGAAGGTGCGCGCCGAGCGGCCCGACGTTCCCGTGATCATGATCACCGCCTATGGCGATGCGGAAACCCGCCGCAAGGCGATCGAGCGCGGCGCGGTGGGGCTTTTGACCAAACCGATCGATTTCGCGCTGCTGCGCCACGAAATCGATTCCCGGCTCGAGCAAGCCGCATGACCGCAACCATTCTCGTCGTCGACGACGAGCCCGATCTCGAGGCTCTGGTCCTGCAAAAATTCCGCAGGCAAATTCGCGACGGCGAGGTGGCGTTTATATTCGCCCGCGACGGGATCGAAGCGCTGCAATCGATCCAGGATCATCCGCATGTCGACCTGGTGGTCTCCGACATCAACATGCCGCGGATGGATGGCCTGTCGTTGCTGCAGAAACTGCAGGAGGCCGAAGACAAGAAATCGACCATCATCGTCTCCGCCTATGGCGACATGAGCAACATCCGCACCGCGATGAACCGCGGCGCGTTCGATTTCCTCACCAAGCCGATCGATTTCGGCGATCTCGAAATGACCATCGACAAGACCATCCGTCATGTCGAGATGATGCGGGAAGCGCGCCGCCGCCAGGCCGAAGCCGAACGCGCTTACGCCTCGCTGTCGCGGTATTTTTCGCCGCAGATCGCCTCGAGGCTGGCTTGCGAAGGCGAAGCCGACGGCATGACGGTGCATCGCCGCGAGGTCGCGATCATCTTCACCGACCTCACCAGCTTCACGTCGCTGGTGGAGACGACCCCGCCGGACGTGTTTGGCGCGCTGCTCAACGAATATGTGGGCGGGATGACCGACGTCGTGTTCGCGCACGAAGGCACCGTCGCCAAGGTCATGGGCGACGCCATTCAAATTCTCTTCAACGCCCCCGGCGACCAGCCGGACTATGCCACCCGCGCCATCGCCTGCGCGCATGACCTCGATGTCTGGGCCGAGGCGTTCCGCAAACGCTGGAAGTCCAAAGGCGTGAATTTCGGCACAACCCGCATCGGCGTTCACGCCGGCCCGGCGTGGGTCGGCAATTTCGGCGGCAGCCGTTTCTTCGATTACACCGCCTATGGCGATACCATCAATACCGCGGCGCGGCTTGAGGCCGCCAACAAGGTTCTCGGCACCCGCATTTGCGTCAGTGCCACGGTCGCCGATGCCACCGAAAAGTTTCGGGGGCGGCCGGTCGGCGACCTGATGTTGCGCGGACGCAGCGAGCCGTTGCGCGCTTACGAACCGTTGTCGGCAACGGCGTTCCGGAGACCCACGACCACGCAATATTCCGACGCCTTCGCCAAGCTGGAAGCCGGAGATGCCGCCGCAATGCCGGCCTTCGCCGCACTGGTTGGGCTGCATGCGGACGATGCACTGGCTGGCTTTCATCTCAGACGGTTGCTCAACGGCGCCAAGGGCGTCCGTATGCAGCTGGAATAAGCATCAAAGTGGACGTTAAAGGACCCCAGACATGACGCGTGATTTTCCGGCCGGCAATTATCGGTTCATCCCGGCGGTGTTTCAGTATTCGAGTGGTGCCGCGGCCGATTCCGGCTTCGAGATCGAACACGTGCGCTTCGATCGCTTGCTGCCGCTGGCCGAGGGGTTTGCACGAGTTGCAGAATATATTCGAGGCGCGGGGCGGCCGCTGACGTCGTTTTGCGCCTGCGAGCTGCGCTCGCCGGCCGCGTTTACCGAGGACGGATTTCGAACCTTCAACCAGCATTACGTCAAGACGCTCGCGGAATGGGGCCTGTTCGACGGGTCAATCAATCCGGTGGCGCGCAGCAACGTCTGCCCGGAGATCGATCCACCGGCCGAGCCATCATTTTATGCATTCTCGTTCACGCGTCCGAGCCAGGGAACAGGCGCGACGCCGACCTTCGTGATCGCCGGCGGCGCGGCAGCGGCAGCTATCCGGAGCGTATCGTGCGCTACCGCGACATTACTGCGGACGGCGTGAGAGAAAAAGTCCGGTTTACCGTTGGATCGATGGAGGAGCGTCTCGGCGCGTTCGGTTTAGGCTGGAAGGACACCACGGGGGTGCAAGCCTACACCGTGCACGACTTCCATCCGATGATATCCGATGAACTGGTCGGCCGCGGCGCCACGCGTTCCGGCTTGACCTGGCATTTTGCGCGCCCGCCGGTGATCGATCTCGAATACGAGATGGATTGCCGCCGCGTGATGCGGGAGACGGTGATCTGAGGGGCGTATTTGTCGTCATTGCGAGGAGCGCAGCGACGAAGCAATCCAGCCTTTTCCGCCTTAAGATGGATTGCTTCGCGGAGCCTGTCATCGGGCGCGCATTCGCGCGACCCGTTGGCTCGCAATGACGATGTCAAAGCTGGCGAGATTCGGCATCAGCGTTCGCGCGGATCGAGCGCGTCGCGCAGGCCGTCGCCGACCAGATTGAACGACAGCACCACCAGGAAAATCGCCAAGCCCGGCCACAGCGCCATCCACGGCGCGTTGGTCAGGAAGCGTTGCGCTGCATTCAGCATGCTGCCCCAGGATGGGGCAGGCGGCTGCTGGCCGAGGCCGAGGAACGACAGCGCCGCCTCGGCGATGATCGCTGCCGCAATCGAAAGCGTCGCCTGTACCAGGAGCGCCGGCATGATGTTCGGCAAAATATGAAACAGCGCGATCCGCCAGCGCGGATTGCCCATGGCGCGCGCGGCCTCGACATAGTCTTCGACCTTGACGCTCATCACCTGGCCGCGGGTCAGCCGCACAAATACCGGCATCCTGGAGACACCGATGGCGATCATGGCGTTGCCGAGGCTTGGTCCGAGAAACGCAGCCAGTGCAATGGCGAGGATCAGGAACGGGCAGGCCAGCATGGCGTCGGTGATGCGGCTGATCAGCGCGTCGATGAAGCCGCCGCGATAACCCGACAACAGCCCGAACGGCACGCCGATGCCGAGCGCGATCCCGACCGAGATCGCGCCAGCCGTCAGCGAGGCGCGGGCGCCATAGATCACGCGGGCGAAGATATCACGTCCGAGGTCGTCGGTACCGAACCAATGCAGCGCCGAGGGCGGCTTGCGCACCGCTGTCCAGCTTGTCGCAATGGGATCATAAGGCACGATCAAAGATGCAAACACCGCGAGCACGGTGAATGTCGCGATCACGATAAGTCCGACGACCGCGCCCTTGTGCCGAAACAACCGGCGCAGCGCGCGCCGCGCCGGACTTTCCAGTTCGTCGGAACTGGCGACAGGTGTTGTGCCGAGCGTGGCGTCGGTCATGCTGCTCAAGCCCTCAGCCGTGGATTGACCAGGATATAGGCGATATCGGCGATCAGGTTCAGCGTGATGTAAATGGTCGCCGTTACCAGAACGACGCCCTGCACCACGGCATAATCGCGATTGAACACCGCATCGACGATCAGCTTGCCGAAGCCTGGAATCGAAAAGATCTGCTCGGTCAGCACCGCGCCCGACAGCAGCTCGCCGAGTTCGAGCGCGCCGAGCGTGATGACCGGCGTCAGCGCGTTGCGCATGGCGTGCTTGAGGATGACCGAGCGTTCGGACAGACCCTTGGCGCGGGCGGTGCGGACATAATCGCTTTCGAGCACCTGCAGCATGGCGCTGCGGGTATGTCGCATCAGGATCGCCGCGATCGCGTTGCCCAGCACGAAGGCGGGCATGATGGTGGATGCAAGGCTGGCGCGCCAGTTTTCGGCGAGGGAGACGTAACCGGACGCCGGCAGCCAGCCCAGCTCGATCGAAAACAGAAAGATCAGCATGATCCCGAGCCAGAAATTCGGCGTCGAGATGCCCCACAGCGCGAACAGGTTGGCGCCATAGTCCCAGACCGTGCCCTTCTTCACCGCCGACACAATGCCTGCGGGGATGCCGATCAGGAAGGCGATCAGGATCGCCATCGACGCCAGTTGCATCGTTACCGGCAGCTTCTGCACGATCAGCTCGCGAACCGGTACCTTGATGCGGAGCGACTCGCCGAAGTCGCCGGACAGCACGCCCTTGACCCAGTAGACATATTGCACCGGGATCGGCTGATCGAGCCGGTATTGCTGGCGGATCTGCGCGATGACGTTGGGATCGCGCTCTTCGCCGGCCATCACCAGCGCCGGATCGCCCGGCAGCAATTGCTGCAGAGAGAAAATCAGGATCGACACGAAGAACAGCGTCGGGATCAGCTGAACCAGCCGATTGGCGAGGAAGCTCAGCATGGCTCAGTTCGTTTCCCGGGGGCGGCGCAACACGCTGTGTTGCGCCGCTGACCCGGGATCCATCTTGAGGCAGGTAGGTCCTGGCTCTGCGGAGCAGCGTAAGAACGCTGCACCGCGTCCGGGATACGAGAGGATATCTGCGTTTCTCACTTCAGCTTCAACCCGACCACGCGCACCAGTCCGTCCGGCATCTGCTTGTAGCCCTCGAGCCTGGTGGTATGCGCGATCAGGATCCTGCGGTGATAGATGTACAGCAGCGGCTCCTCGTCGAGCGCCAACTTCGTCAGTTTTTCGTAGATCGCCTTGCGTTGCGCCTGGTCGGTGACAAGGCGGGCGTCATCGAGCGCCTTGTCGGCGTCCGTATTAGACCATGCGCTGTAGTTCTGCGGCGCATTGGTTTTCAGGAAGATGTAGGAATTACCGTCCGGGTCGATGCGTCCGCTCCAGGCCAGCATGTAGGCCTGATATTCCCCGGCTTCAGCCTGCTTCAGCGATGTCGCGAACTCGGTAACCCTGATCTTCATGTCGAAACCGGTTTCCGCCGCCATCGACTGGATCACCTGCGCGACCGCTTCGGTTTCCGCGCCCTTCGGCACCATGAAATCGACACTCACCGGCGCGGTGACGCCGGCTTCCTTCAATAGCGCCTTGGCTTTGGCGGCGTCGCGGCCGCGCACCGGGAAGGCCTTCTGGTAATAGGGATGATCGGGATTGACCCATTGATTGCCGGGCTTGAACTCGCCGTTGAACACCACCTGGTTGATGGCCTCGCGGTCGATCGACAGGTCGAGCGCCTGGCGCACCTTGGCGGACTGGCTGAGCGGCCCCTTGGCCTTGTCCTTGCCGATGTTCAGCGTCACGCCCTGATAACCGAGCTCGATCGCACTCGACAGTTTAAGTCTCTTGTCCGCCTGAACATCCTTGATGTCGGTCGCCAGCAGCCGTTCGATCAGATCGAGGCCGCCGGATTTCAGGTTGGCCAGCCGCACCGTCGCGTCGACCAGCGGCAGATACACGATACGATCGATATGGATATTGTCCTTGTTCCAATAGTCGGCGAATTTCTCGAATACGATGCGGTCCTGCTGGACCCGCTCGACGAATTTGTAAGGCCCGGCGCAAACCGGCTTCAATCCGAACTTGTCGCCTGCTTCCTTTACCGCCTTGGGGGAAACCATCATGCCGGCGCGATCGGTGAGCTGCGCGATCAGCGGCGAGAACGGCGTCTTCAAGACCAGCTTGATGGTCAGAGGATCGACGACATCGACATGGTCGAGCTGGGCCAGCTCCGGCTTGCGGAAGGACGCCGGCAGCGTGACGTGGCGGTCGAGCGAGAATTTCGCAGCCTCGGCGTCGAACGGCTCGCCATCGTGGAATTTCACGCCCGGCCGAAGCTTGATGAAGACCTCCTTGCCGTCGTCAGAGGTCTCGTGGGACAGCGCGAGCTGCGGCACGATGTTGAGTTTTTCGTCGATGTCGAACAGCTTGTCGCAAAATGACGCAAACACGATGCGGCCGACATAGGTACGCCCGAGCGACGGGTCCAGAATATCCGGATCTTCGGCCAGGCCGATGCGCAGCGTGGTCTGGGCCTGAAGGCTCGCTCCAAGCGACAGCAACAGCGCCGCCGTCGTGGCCGCCAAACGCAAGATTTTCATTGGACTGTTCTCCATCTTCAAACGCCGGCCGCAGGCATCGGCTCGACTATATCAACCCCGGAGGGGCCGGCGCCTTCCGCCGGAATGCTGAAGGCCGCCACCAACCGTTCCAGCGCCGGGGAAAATGCCCCGTCGGCCGGGACGATCATGTCCGGCGGCGGCAGTTCCGCCGTGCGATGACATGCGGTTGCGTGACCGGCGCTATCCGCGAGCAATTGCGGCGGTTCAACACGGCAGCGCTCGATCGCATAGGGGCAGCGGGTATGAAAGCGGCAGCCCGCCGGCGGATTGAGCGCGCTCGGCATCTCTCCCTGCAACAGAATGCGGCTGCGCCTTGCCCGCGGTCTAGGCACCGGAATCGCGGACAGCAGCGCGCGGCTGTAGGGGTGACGCGGCGAAGCAAACAGCGCCTGGGTCTCCGCGGTCTCGACAATCCCGCCGAGATTCATCACGGCGACGCGGTCGGCGATGTGCTTCACGACCGCAAGGTCGTGCGAAACGAAAATGTAGGCGAGGCCAAGCCGGTCCTGCAGGTCGCGCAGCAGGTTCAGGATTTGCGACCGGATCGACACATCCAGCGCCGATACCGGCTCGTCGCAGATGACCAGCTTCGGTTCGACCGCCAGCGCCCGAGCAATGGCGATGCGCTGGCGCTGCCCGCCGGAAAATTCGTGGGCATAGCGGCGCGCGAAGCGCGGCTCCAGTCCGACCAGCCGCAACAATTCCTCGACCCGCTGGCGACGGCCCGAGGGTGGCACGAGATCATGCAGCGCCAGCGGTTCGGTCAGGATCTGGCTAACCGTCATGCGCGGATTAAGCGACGCATAGGGGTCCTGAAAGATGATCTGGGCGTCGCGGCGAAACGCGCGCAATTGGTTCGCATCCAGCGCGAGCAGGTCGCGGCCCTCGAAGCGGATGTGGCCTGAATCCGGTTCGATCAGCCGCAGCACCAGCCGGCTGATGGTGGATTTGCCGCAACCGGATTCGCCGACCAGCGCCAGCGTCTTGCCGGCGTCGACGCTGAAGCTGACCCCGTCGACCGCCTTGATGAACGCGGTCGGCCGTCCGAACACCGAACGGTCGGCGACGAAATGTTTGACGAGATTCTTGACCTCGAGCAGGGCGGTCAATTTCTCGACTCCCGGGGAGCGAAGTCAGAGTGCATCGGCATCATGACACCAGCCTTTCCAGCGGCGCCTTGATGCAGCGTGTCCAGTGGCCGGGACCTACACTGACCATCGGCGGCGGTGCTGTGACGCAGATATCGCTGACGAAAGGACAACGCGCGGCGAAGCGGCAGCCGGTCGGCAGCTTCGTCATGTTCGGCACCATGCCCTCGATGGTGGCAAGATGTGAAGTGCGCCGGTCGAGCCGCGGGATCGAGCCCAGCAGTCCGACGGTATAGGGATGCTGCGGGCTTGCGAACAATTCATCGACGGTGGCGCGTTCGACGATTTCACCGGCATACATCACCGCGACCTCGTCGCAGACTTCGGCGACGACGCCGAGATCGTGGGTGATCAGGATGATCGCAGCGCCGCTTGCCGCCTTCAGTTCGCGCATCAGATCGAGGATTTGCGCCTGCAGGGTGACGTCGAGTGCTGTGGTCGGCTCGTCCGCGATCAGCAGCATCGGATCGCAGGCCAGCGCCATCGCGATCATGACGCGCTGGCGCATTCCGCCCGAGAGCTTGTGCGGATATTCGTCGATCCGCCGCTCCGGGGAGGGGATGTGGACGTGCCGCAATAATTCGATCGCACGCTCGCGCGCCTGGCTCCGCGAACCGCCACGATGGCGCAGGATGGTCTCGATGATCTGCTCGCCGACGGTGAAGCTCGGGTTGAGCGAGGTCATCGGCTCCTGGAAGATCATCGCCAGCCGGTTGCCGCGCAGATCGCGCAAGGTCTGGTCGGGCACCTCAAGCAAGTCAAAACCGTCGAACCGGACCGAGCCGGTGACTTCGGCGCTTTGCTTCGACAGCAGGCCCATGATGGCCAGCGAGGTCACGCTCTTGCCGCAGCCGGATTCGCCGACCAGGCCGAGCGTGGCGCCATTGGCCACGCTGAGGTCGACGCGGTCGACCGCATGGGTGGTGCGGCCGTCGTCGCCATGGAAGATCACCCGCAAGCCTTCGATTTCGATCAGCGGGATAGCCGTCATTTCTGATCCGCAATATCAGCTTCGATCCCGGCGTCGATGGTCTTGCGATCGGTGATTCCTGCGGGATTTTGGCGGGTCGGCAGATACTTTCGGAAATGCACCCAGCGCTCGCGGCTTATCCGTTCGAGGCGTTCGAGTTCGGCAAGCGGATCGGTGTGATCGTCGACGCGCAGATCAAGCGCCGACCATTCCTCGTCGCCGTAAATCACAAGCGCTGCCGACTGCCTGCCGCGCTTGTCGCCGCCCGCGGCTTCGCCTGATCGCATCGCCGCGATCAGGCGTTGCGCGAATGGCAGCCTTTGGCCAGTGATGTAGGCTTGCGCGGTGTCGTCCAGCACGCTTGCGCCCGCCAGCATGTTGCCGGCGATCGAGAAGCCATCGCCCTCGACATGACCGCACCAGTCGACGCAGTCGCGCCCGGTATGGGCGGCGACGCGGCCGCTGGCGTCCAGGATGTGCAGCTGCCGGCTTTCGTGGCCGCTATCGGCTGCAATCAGGGTCTCGACGATGTCGCGGGGGCTGCGGCCTTCGCGCAGCAGCTTCAAACCGTCGATGCCGTAATACGGATTGACCAGCGCCTGCGTCGCGATGCCGCCGAGGCCGGCGGCGACATGCGGCACGCGTGCGCCGACCGCGAAGAAACGTGTCGCTACCGCTATACCGAACTGGCCGGTCATGTCGTCGCGGGCGATGATCGACCAAGTCATCTACGCTCTTTCACGTCATCTCAGCCCCTTATCGTCCGGCCGCGTAGCCCTGCATGCCGCGGGGATTGGCGGCAGCGCGACGGCGGCGACCGACCTTCGAGGCGGCGGTCAGGCGGCCTTCTGACCAGTCGGGACCGGTCTCCACGATATGCCCGCGGCTCTTCAGGGTATCGACGGTCGCCCTCGGCACGCGGTTCTCGACCACGAGCACGCCGGGCCGCGCGGTGCGCGGCCAGAACGAGATCGGGAAATGCTCCGAATGCCAGGCCGGGGCGTCGATCGCTTCCTGCAGGTTCATTTTTGCATGAACGTGCCGCAGAAAGAATTGCGTGGTCCATTGATCCTGCTGGTCGCCGCCGGGTGAACCCCATGCCAGATACGGCTCGCCGTCGCGCAACGCCATGGTCGGACTGAGCGTGGTGCGCGGGCGCTTGCCCGGCGCCAGCGCTGCCGGGTGATTTTCCTCGAGCCAGAACATCTGCGCGCGGCTGCCGAGGCAGAAGCCGAGTTCCGGAATCACCGGCGACGACTGCAGCCAGCCGCCGGACGGGGTCGCCGAGATCATGTTGCCGGCGGAATCGATGATGTCGAAATGCACGG
>WNGO01009494.1_pt1 | contig 10205 bp, 8 predicted proteins | sample 5400511 | NCBI WGS metagenome assembly WNGO01 (sample SAMN13153380, study PRJNA577476) | soil metagenome | isolation source: 20 cm soil or saprolite under Garry oak tree replicate 2 | place: USA:California | collected 2016-06-15
CGGTTTCGAGGAAGTTTATATCGGCGAAACCCTGACAGACCGCGAAGAACGGGCGCCGCTTCAATTTGTGGATATCGATCCGCCTACGATTCGCATGCACATTCTGGTAAACGATTCGCCGTTTGCCGGGCGCGAAGGAAAATTTGTGACGGCACGAAATATTCGCGAGCGCCTTATCCGTGAAACGCGCGGCAACGTCTCACTCCAAGTCAACGATACGGAAACCGCAGGCGCATTTGAGATCAATGCGCGCGGCGAAATGCAGATCGCGATTCTGGTCGAGCAAATGCGACGCGAAAGCTACGAACTGATGGTCTCTCGACCCGAGGTGATTTTCCATCGAGCGGAGGATGGCACCCTGCTCGAACCGCTGGAAAATCTTTACGTCGATCTACCGAACGAAAATCTCGGTGACATTTTGCAATCGCTTGCCAATCGCAAAGGCGAGGTCGTCAGCATGGATCATCACGCGACACGCGTGTCGATCGAAGCGATCATTCCGACTCGCGGCCTGATTGGCTTTGAAACCGATCTCGTCAACCTGACCCGTGGCGAAGGGTTGATGAGTCATCTCTTTCGCGAATACGCGCCGTTCAAAGGCGAAATCGGAGGACGCGGTCGTGGCGTGATGGTGTCGATGGAATCGGGAGTCAGTACGGCCTATGCGCTCAACAACATTCAGGAACGTGGCCGGCTTTTCATCGGTCCGCAGGAAGACGTTTATGTGGGGATGATCGTCGGCGAAAACGCGCGACCGGAAGATTTGCCAGTCAATCCCTGCAAAGCAAAACATCTCACCAACATGCGGAGCCAGGGCGAAGGCAAAGGGATTCAGCTCGAAGCGCCGCTGTGCATGAGTCTGGAACGCGCGATTGAATACATCGACATCGATGAATATGTGGAAGCGACGCCCAAATCATTGCGCTTGCGAAAGCGAATTCTTGACGCGACCGCCCGGAAGCGCGCCATGGTGATAGCTGCTTAAATCAGCTGATCACCGACGATTTTTCGGGCGCAAGTTTGCGCAATACGCTTGGCTGCGGTTCGTTTCCGCAGTCGCCAATCCGCAATCCGCAATCGCTAATGTCTCGTCAATATACGCTGCAGCGCGCACCAACATCGACGTCAGTCCATATTGATTATGCCGCTGAGCTGAACGAACAACAGCTCACTGCGGTAACTGCCCCGCCCGGCCCGATTCTGGTGATTGCCGGGGCGGGCTCAGGAAAGACGCGCACTCTTACCTACCGCGTGGCTTATCTGCTCGAAAACGGAATCGATCCCCGCAACATTCTGCTTCTCACATTCACGAACAAAGCCGCAAGGGAGATGCTGGTGCGCGTAACGAATTTGCTGCCGGTAGATGCCAGCGGTCTCTGGGGCGGAACATTTCATTCAGTAGGCAACCGGATTCTGCGCAGGCATGGCACTGCACTCGGTTACTCCGGCAGATTCACCATCATGGATCGCGAAGATCAAAAGGATTTGATCGAAACTGTTGTCGCCAGCGCGGGCATCGATCCGAAGGTAATTCGGTTCCCAAAAGGCGATGTCCTTGCGGAAATCTTCAGTTTTGTCGTCAACACGGAGAAACCCTTGGAGCAGTTACTTGCGGAAAAGTTCCCTTATTTCCTGCCTCTACTCGACAAGATTCAAGATGTTCACGAGCGATACGAAAAAAAGAAGAAAGCCACGAACTCAATGGATTTCGACGACCTGCTGCAAAAGACGTTGTCGATGTTTCAGCAGCACGAACCCATCACAGAATTTTACCGGCGGCAGTTTCGGTTCATTCTCGTGGATGAATACCAGGACACGAACAAAATTCAGGCTGACTTGGTAGACCTGCTCGCCCGCGATCACCGGAACGTAATGGTCGTTGGAGACGACGCGCAGTCGATTTACTCATGGCGCGGCGCGAATTTCCAAAATATTTTAGAATTTCCGAAGCGTTATCCGGACGCGCAGGTGTTCAAAATCGAAATGAATTACCGCAGCGTGCCGGAAATTCTCGATGTGGCCAACGCAGCGATTGCCGCAAACCTTCAACAATTCCGCAAGCATTTAAGCGCAACACGTGAATCAAAAGCGTTGAAACCGGCTCTGGTGGCGTTGAACGACGGCGCTGAACAGGCACAGTTTGTGGCGCAGCGCGTTCTCGAATTGCGCGATGAAGGTGTCGATCTTAATGACATCGCCGTGCTTTATCGCGCGCACTATCACGCGTTAGAGCTACAGCTGGAGCTTTCCCGGCGCGGCATCCCCTATCAAATTACCAGCGGTATCCGATTTTTCGAGCAGGCGCACATCAAAGATGTGACTTCATTCATCCGTTTCGTAGCCAATCCGCGCGATGAAGTCGCCTTTAACCGAATGGTGAAATTGCTTCCCGGCATTGGTAATCGGACGGCAGAAAATCTCTGGCAGGCATGGGCTGCCGGCTTGGCTGTAGCCGGCATCGGTGATGCCGGTGAAAACATATCAGTCTCTTCCGGGGTCAGCGACCCCGGCTACAGTCCCGACCCCGGCTATAGCTTCGGTGAACGCCTCGTAGCGATGAACGTTCCCGCGAAATCGAAGAAAATGTGGACGCAATTGGCGCATACCCTGGATGAGATCGCGCCCGGCGGGGAACCTAATCCGCCTTCCGAGATGATCACATCGATTGTGGAAGCGATTTACGATGACTACGCCAAAGTGAACTTTACGAACTACGAACTGCGCCGCGAAGACCTCGATCAGCTCGCAGTTTTCGCCCGCCAATTCAAGGACGTGCACGAATTTCTTGCGCAATTGGCGCTGATTAGCAACGTCGATGCGGAGGCCGCGCCGGCTCAGACAAGAGACAAGGAAGCGGTCAATCTGTCGACGGTGCACCAGGCGAAAGGTCTCGAGTTCCACACGGTGTTCGTAATCTGGTTGACGGACGGGATGTTTCCGAGCAGCCGCTCGCTCGATACGCGCGAAGTATTAGAGGAAGAACGGCGTCTGTTTTACGTGGCCATCACACGCGCGCGCGACGAGCTTTATCTCACCTATCCGCAACTGCGGTTAAGCGGAGGCTTCGGCGACGTGTTCCAGCGGCCATCGCGTTTTCTACAAGAAATTCCAAATGAGCTAGTCGAAGATTGGCAAGTGAGAAAAGTCTGATTCTTTAGCCACAGATTAACACGGATGAAACACGGATAAGCACATGTTGGAAATCCACGACGAACACACCGACAAGTTGCTGCATCGCGCGACTACCGAGGTAATCATCGGAGCCGCGTTTGAAGTGCATCGAGAACTTGGATACGGCTTTCTTGAGCGAGTTTATCAGCGCGCGTTGCAGGTCGAATTAATCCGTCGCGGTGTTGCCGCAGAGATTGAAAGACGTATTCAGGTTCAATACAAAGGAGCAGTCGTCGGTGATTACGATGTAGATTTGATTGTCGCGGATTCTGTCGCTGTCGAAATCAAGGTTAATCCACAGTACGACAAGCGAGACGAAGCTCAGTTGCTCAATGAGCTAAAAGCAACCGGTCTCAAGGTCGGGCTGCTTGTTAACTTCGGACAAATAAAGTGGAGTACAAGCGCCTAGTCTTCTAATCCGTGTTTCATCCGTGTTCATCCGTGGCTAGAGAATGAATTTGTCGCCGGAGAAGAGGATTGCTGGAGTCCTCGCACCACTGTTTGCGCTGCGCGGGAGAAACGACCTGGGAATCGGCGACCTCGCGGCGTTGCGCGAGTTTATTGATTGGGTCGCAGAGATCGGATTCAGACTCGTCCAGCTCCTGCCTATCAACGAGACGGGAACCGATAGCAGCCCATACAACGCGATCAGCGCACTGGCAATCGAGCCAACGACCCTGCACCTTGCGCCAAACTCGCCGGAGGATTTAACGCGCGAAGACTTTGATGGTTTAATTGCCGGCGTTGATCTTCCGAGTCTGCGTCTTGGCGCAGTAAGGTATCGAGCTGTAAAAAAGTTAAAGCGACGCTTGCTGGAAAAGGCGTTTGCGAATTTCTCGGCTCACGCCAGCGAAGGACGGCGGTCGGAATTTCGAACGTTCCGCGAACAAGAATCCGCGTGGCTGCACGATTACGCGTTCTTCCGGGTCCTGATGGAGGCGCACGATGATAGCGCCGCGTGGAATCGATGGCCGATGCAGCATCAGACAATGGAACGAGCCCGCCATTGGCTGCACGATCTGCCCAGCGATCGGCAAGGAGCGCTAATACGCCGCCAGGAATTTTTTTGTTACGTGCAATGGATCGCGCACCAGCAATGGCGTGCCATCAAATTATACGCAGAGGAACGCGGCGTGGCGCTAATGGGCGATATTCCATTCGGAGTCAGCTATTGCAGCGCCGACGTCTTTGCGCGGCCAGACGAATTCATGCTGGACTGGTTCGGTGGCGCGCCTCCCGAGCCTTACTTCAAAGACGATGCGTTCACGCAGAAGTGGGGCCAGAACTGGGGGATCCCGCTTTTTCGCTGGGAGAGAATGCGCGCGAACAATTTTCAGTGGTGGCGGGAACGCGTCCGCGCTGTCCAAAGCGCGTTTCACCTCTGCAGGATCGATCATATTCTCGGATTTTATCGCATCTACGCCTTTCCGTGGCGGCCGCGAAAGAACAATGAATTCTTTCCGCTAAATTGGAATCAAATGCTTGAACGAACTGGGGGACGGCCACCACATTTTATTCCCCGTGATGACGAAACACCTGACCACCGGCAAGCTAACAAACGCGAAGGCGAAGAATATCTGCGCGTTATTCTGGAAGAAGCCGGCATTATGCGGGTGATCGGCGAAGACCTCGGCGTGGTGCCTGATTATGTGCGGCCGAATCTGCGCTCACTCGGCATCGCCGGATTTAAGATTCCACAATGGGAAACGCGCGACGGCAAGATCGTTCCCAGAGACAGATATGAACGGCTGTCCGTGGCCACGTACGCAACCCACGACCATGAACCGATTGGTGCTTTGTGGGATGAGGCGTTCGAGCGTCCCGCGTCGGATGCTGGAGAACAAGCGCGAGCAACGCTGGAAAAAATCGCCGCGTTCGCCGGGCTGAATCCAAAAATCGACGCACTCGATTTTGAAAAAGATTTTTACCCGGCAATCATGGATGCGCTTTTCAGGTGCGAATCGTGGATTTCAATGGTGATGATCACCGATCTGCTGGCGCGCAAATACCGTTTCAACGTTCCTGGCACAAAGGCGAACTTGAATTGGACGCGGCGAATGCAGCGCTCGATTGCGCAACTAAGTTCGAGTCCCAAAGAACGAAAGCAGATGCAGCTGATGAACGAACTGCTTCTAAAAACAGGGCGCGTTTAACAGTTTCTTTGGTAATTTTTCAGGCAGCGGCGCGAAAACGACTGCTACGCTGATTTCTCAATAGGCGCGCCGACCTTGTTACCCCACTCAGTCCACGAACCATCGTAATTACGCACGTTGTCGAGTCCCAGCAGATAGGTCAGCACAAACCACGTATGACTGGAGCGCTCGCCAATTCGGCAATAGACAATTGTGTCCTTATCGGGACCGACTCCGCATTGATCGAAATAAATTTTCGCCAGTTCTGACACTGGCTTAAACGTGGCGTCATCATTAGTGGCAGTTTTCCACGGCATGCTCTTCGCGCCGGGAATATGACCGCCGCGCAGCACGCCCTCCTGCGGATACTCTGGCATGTGCGTGATCTCGCCTTTGTATTCGCCCGGTGAACGCACGTCGATCAGCGGTTTACCGCTCTTGCTTTGCGCCAGCGCTTCATCAAAGAAGGCGCGAATCTCTTTGTCGAATCGTTTCTTCGGCACCGGATAATTTGTGCTCGGATATTTCGGAACTTCGCGCGTCATGGGACGGCCTTCGGCTTTCCATTTGTCGCGTCCGCCATTAAGGATTTTAACCTTTTCGTGACCAAACAAGCGAAACGCCCAGAGCGCGTAGCAAGCCCACCAGTTGGCCTTGTCGCCGTAAAAAATACACGTCGTATCAGGTGTTATTCCGTGCCGGCCGCAAACGCGCGCAAATTTTTCCGGTGAAATATAATCGCGAATTAGCGGGTCTTGCAGATCGGCGCGCCAATCGACGTGCACCGCGCCGGGGAGATGGCCGGTGTCGTAAAGCAAAATATCCTCATTCGATTCGACGATGCGGATGCCCTCGTCTTTGAGGTGTTTCTCCAGCCAATCGGTTTCTACCAGCGCCTCTGGGTGCGCGTATTGCGTAGGATGCGTAGCCATAAGGGAAAAAAATTCAGGCTGCTTTTCGGTGCGAGCAAGAGGTTTTTTGTTGCGACACGGTCGCGTGTGGTGGTGTCATCCTAGCGTATATCGCTCGGAAGCCGCGGCGACGCCAGTAACTGCTCAAACTCATGCCAGCGTTTCTCCGGTTGCTGTTCCGTGCCGCCGCGCTTCTCGATTGCACCGCATAAAATTCCTCCGCGCGTGATGGATCAATTCCAGCTGCCGGAAACAGCACTGTTCTCGCGAACTCCAGCCGTTCCGGCTTCGTGAACACAACCTCTCTTCCGAAGTTGGCGGTGCCTTCGGCAATCAGTGATTGCGGTGAGAAGAGCGGATAAATCGAGAACTCGACCCAACCGCGATCGCGAACCAGATTTTTCTCAAGCAACGCGTTGTAGACATGGTGACCAGGGTAGCCCTCGTGCGCGGCCAGATCGATGGCCCGATCAATGTAGACCGGCAAATCGGTGTTCACTTGGATGACGCTGCGATAATTGCCCTTGTACCAATTGTAACCGCCCCACGGTTTATTGGTGACGTATTCAACTGTGAAATTTTCGTTCGGCGGCAACTTGATGTGCGCGAGTGTGCGTTCGCGACACGCCTTGATCGCGAGCTGAAAGACAGTGTCCAGTTTGTCTTTTGGAATCACGAACGCCCGGCGCCAGTTCTCGTAACGCTGCAAGAGCGTTCCCTCACCCGGAAGTTTCGATTCGAGCTTGGCGAGGATTTCCTGGAAATGCGTTTCAAGAAACCTGGGTGCAACGGCGTCATACAGGGCCTGCGACTCTTCATCGAATTTCAAACGTTCGCCTTTCAAGATCCGCACTCGTGCCTCGAACGCGGATAGTTGTCTTGTTAAATACGCGAGTCGCAATCGCTCCATCTCATCCGCCGGGTTGGAAATCTTCGCGAACTGGTCGCGTAATCGATTCGCCTCAAGCGCGAGCGAATCGAGCGGTTTCTTTCCCTGCAATTGTTGCTTCCATTCCGGCGGCCCGTAATACGCGTCGACATAATCCGGATCGTGCTGCCCCAGCGCGAGCACGAGTTTCACATAAGCTTCTGCGATCTTATTAAGACTGGTCGCCGTCGCTGGTGTCGGCGATAAAGCAGCGGCGTTGGCCGTGCACACCGTAACCAACGACAACAAAAGGGCGACAAGCGGCGCGCACTTCATAAACGGTTTTCTTCTCGCGTTCAGTGCAGAATCGAATCAGCCGGATAACTGACACCGTTCTTGATTACTTTGTCGATGTCGGAAGCGTGCGCGATATCCTCCAGCGGATTGGAATTGAGAACGACCAGATCGGCGAAATAGCCGCTTTCAATCTGGCCGATGTGCGCGTCCGTCTCTCCGCCGAAAAGCTTCGCCGCGTTAGCGGTCGCACATTGGAGAATTTGCATCGGCGTTAGCCCAGCTTCTTTCATCAACTGAAATTCGCGAAAGAGCGCCGGTCCGTGAATCGTTCCGATATTTCCCGCGTCGGTGCCCGCGGCGATAGTTACACCTGCATCTTCGAGCTTCTTCAAATTCGGCAGCGCGACCTCGTAAGTTTTGTTGATCTTATCGAGAGCGGCTTTCGGATCAGCCAGCGCTGTTTTGACTCGATCCGGTAATTTGTCCTGAGGAATTTTCGTCACGTCGAGCGACGCGACCACTTCCGGGTTGCCCCACTTTTGTTCCTCCGTAGTGAGATTCAGTTGGTGCGAAAACGTCCGGCCGTAGCGTTCAAACACCACCAGCGTCGGACACAAAATTACGTGCCGATCTCTTAATAGCTTCACAAACATATCATCGACCGGCTTGTCGGTGACACTATGGACCAGCACGTCTGCGCCTTCTTCAACCGCAGCACGCGCAGTTTCCAATTCAGTCGCGTGAACTGCGACTCGGATTTTGTGCGCATGACTTTCCTCAATGGCGGCGCGGACAATCGGGCGGAACGAATCGACCGGATGATCCTTGTCGACGATGTACCAAATCTTCACCAGATCTGGTTTTTGTTCCGCGAGTTTGCGAACGAATTCGCGCGCTTGATCGGGCGTATCGATCTTCACGATCGGCGGATCGCCGAGATCGAGTTTCTCGCGCGAGACACTGGAGATTAAGGGGCCAGCTACGGCGACGCGTGGCGCTTTCTGCATCGCATTCGCCTTTTTGCGGACTTCGAAATTCCACATCGGTCCGCCGACATCGACTACGCTCGTAATTCCGCAACGAATGTAGCGCGCGAACACATCATCGAGGTGTGACTTGATCCAGGCGACCTCGTCCTGATACGGGCGCACACTGTTGAAATCCGCGCCGTCCGGTCGCGTGAATAAATCGGCGGACTGAAAGAAATGCACGTGCGTGTCGATGTAACCGGGCAAGATGAATTTGCCGGCGCAACCGATCTGTTTGCCGAGCTCCGCGGCATCCTGTTTCCCCATCGCGACGCGTTCGATCTTATTGCCGTTGATCACAATCGTCGCATTTGGCAGCACTTTGCCATCAGCAGGGTTGATCACCGTCCCGCCGACGAGCGAAACTTTTTCAGCGCGCGAACTCAGGGCAATCAGACCAACGGCAATACAAAGTAGAGTTCTCATCGTTTAGGTTTTGGGTTCATCAGCGATTTTTAGAACAAGTTTGCCGCGAGTGTGATGCGTTTGCGCCTGCGCGACCGCTTTCGCAGCGTCGGTCAAAGGCAGGACTTCGGTAACGATCGGTCTAATTTTTCCCGCGTCGATCAACTTCGTGATCTCGGTAAGCTCAGTCGCGTCGGGATGCGACGAAAGCGACGCGCCGCGGATCTGATGTTTCTTCAGCTCCGCTTCATCGCAACGCGACACAATCGTCACGACGATTCCGTCTTTTTTCACCACGCTATAAGAACGCGCCAGCGTATCGCGGCCCACTGGGTCGAGCACAACATCGACATCGTGTGCGATCTCTTCGAACTTTTGTTTCGTGTAATCGACTGCGACGTCGGCGCCGAGTTGCTTCAGTAAACCCTGATTAGCCGTTGATGCTGTCGCAATGACACGCGCGCCACGCGCTTTCGCGATTTGAATCGCAAAACTTCCCACGCCGCCTGAGCCACCGTGAATCAGCGCGGTTTGTCCGCTCTCGAGTTTTGCGATGTCGATTAGGGCCTGCCACGCAGTCAACGCGGCTAACGGAATCGCGCTTGCCTCAATGAAGCCGAGTGACTTCGGTTTGATCGCGGACTCGCCTTCGTTCGAAATGCAGTATTCCGCCCAGCCGCCGCCCCAGAGCAAATATGCATAAACCGGATCGCCGACTCTTAATTTCGTAACTTTTGCGCCGGTGCTCACCACGACTCCGGCCATGTCGTAACCAAGAACCAACGGCAGATGCGTTCCGAACTCTTTTGCATATTTTCCATTCAGAATCAGCGGATCGGCCGGGTTCACGCCGCTCGCGATCACGCGCACGAGAATTTCGTTTTCCTTCGGCTTGGGCAGAGGAACATCTTCATATTTCAATACCTCCGGTCCGCCGTACTGGTGCCCGACCATTGCCTTCATCGTTTTCGGCAAAGGTTGTGCGCTTGCACACTGCCAGGCATTCAAGGCAATTAGCGCGCAAAGAGCGAATGCGAAGGCGAGCGTTGGTTTCACAATGGAATATGCAATCCGCAGCGCGTTATTCCTTTGATTCAGGCACGGCTTTCTGGGCGGCTTGAAAACCAATCTTGGAATGCGTGCCGTCGCAAAACGGTTTCTCGGTCGAAGCGCCGCATCGGCAGAGCGCCATTCGCTTTTCAACCGGAAACTTGTTTCCGTCGGCGTCGATTAATTCCACTTCGCCCTTCACGATATAAGGACCGTTCCTGACTGTCTCGATTGTTACTTGAGCCATGGAAGCACCTTAGGCGATCTGAATCGCGCTGAAAAGGTGTAGCGGCATTTGTGTCAAGCACCGAGCCAAATGAAAAAGGCGCTTGGCACAAGCGCC
>WNGO01003443.1_pt1 | contig 10201 bp, 5 predicted proteins | sample 5400511 | NCBI WGS metagenome assembly WNGO01 (sample SAMN13153380, study PRJNA577476) | soil metagenome | isolation source: 20 cm soil or saprolite under Garry oak tree replicate 2 | place: USA:California | collected 2016-06-15
GTGCCGGCGGCATTCCGAGGGGAGCCCCGGATGCGACCGGCGGCCTATGCCTTCGGGCTAGTGATGGCGGGCAACGGTCTGTTGCACCTGGTCGGGTCGATCTATCTGAAGAAAGCCATGCCAGGAGTGTACTCCGCACCACTCATCCTCGGCGCAGCCCTGTATCTGCTTGCCTCCCTGCGCTAAGTCACTCGCTTGACAGTCGCCCTGCCGGGTGCATATTGCAACCAGCTCAGGTGCTATGAACCCCGTGGCGCGATGTCGTGCGGCTCGCCAATGCCTCGGGGGGAGCGAATCGCGAAACCGGCTGAGTGGGAGACACCCATGCGGCCGGTTTTTGCTTTGCGTGCGGAGACAGCGGTGGACGACTGGGTCGCCGAGCTACAGGCGAACAGGCCGGAACCCGCGTGGGACCGGTTCCTCGACCGCTACCGCCGCCTCATCTTCTCGGCGATTCGTCACTACGCCGAGGACTACGACGACGTCATGGACGTGTTCGCGCAGGTGTGCGAAGCCCTGCGCGCCGACGACCTGCGGCGGCTCCGCTCCTATGTCGACCAGCGCGATCACCGCGCCCGCTTCTCCACGTGGCTCGTCACCGTCGTCCGCCACCTCACGATCGACTGGTTCCGCCACCGCGACGGCCGCCGCCGCCTCTCGGCCGTGGCCGAGCGCTTGCCGCCGCTGCAGCGGTGCATCTTCGAGCACGTCTTCCTCGACCGCCGCAGCCACGTCGAGGCGTACGAGCTGATGCGGGCCAACGGCACCCCCACACTCACGTTCGGCCAGTTCCTCGGCGCGCTGAGGGCGACCTATGCCGTCGTGATCGACGGACGACGCGGCCGGGTGCTGCGCGAGCTGGGCGGGCCGCTGCCGCCGGACGCCGAGCCGGCGGACGACGCCGCCTCGGCGGAGCGGCGCGAGCTGGTGCACCAGCTGCTCGGCTCGCTCAGCCCCCAGGACCGTGTGGCGCTCGAGCTCCACGTGGTCGAGGAACTCCCCGCCGAGCAGATCGCCCGCGTGCTCGGTCTACCGAATGCAAAAGCAGTCTACAACCGGGTCCATCGCGCGCTCGGCGCCCTGCGAGCGCGGCTCGCCCAAGACGGTCTCCAGCAAGCCGACGTTTGAGCAGTCGCGCAGTTCGCGGCCGTCTTATAACGGCGACCGGTCGAACTACGCACCACGGAGGACTGCAGGCCCGTGCCCGATCCCGATCCGCTCGATCTGCTGCGCGACTCCCTGGGGACGCAACCCGGGCCCGAGTCGCGCACGCCTGACTGCCTCGACGACGACACAATAGCGGCGCTCGCCGCCGGCACCGTGGATGCCACGGCGCGTGGGCGCGCCCTGGCCCACCTGGCGGGGTGCGCCCGCTGCCGCCATGCCGTCGCGTCTGTCGCCCGGGCGCTCACTGATCCCGTCGTGGCTCGGGAGGTCGCGGCCGTGGAGCGCGGCGGCCGCCGCCTGCCCTATCGCCTGGCCCTCTCCGCGGCTGCGGCAGCCATCCTGTTGCTGCTCGCCGGGCCGCGGCTCCTCGAGCTCGGGCGTCCCGTCCACCGCGCGCCACCGCTCACCGGCACGGTCCCAGTGCCGGCGTCCCCCGTCGGCGTCGTGGCCGACGCGGACACGCTGCGCTGGCTCGGCGTGCCGGGCGCCGACCGCTACCGCGTCACGGTGTTTGACGCCCCCGGCCAGGTGCGCTATGAGACCCAGCTCGCCGGCACTGTCGCCCTATTGCCGGACACGGTCGTCCTCGTAGCAGGACGGCCCTATCTGTGGAAGGTGGAAGCGCGCACCGGGTGGGACCGCTGGTCGGCGTCCGAGCTCGTGGAGTTTTCGCTCGCTCCCCGCGGAGGCGCGCCGCGGTGACCTCCTCCGGGCTGTTGCTTTGGCTCGGCGCGACCGCCGCTCAGTCGCCCGCGGCCGACTCGTTGCGCGTGCTCGCCGCACGCCTGCCCGAATCGGCCCTCGTGCTGGAGACGCGCGCGCGGCCGCTCGCGGTGCGCGAAGCGGTCGCCGGCGCGCTCGCCGGGAACGACCTCACGGCGGCCGGCCAGCTCGCCGCGGCCTATGCCATAGCGTGGCGCGATTCGTTCCTGGTCCGCGAGGTGGTCCGGTTCGCCGCCTGGCCTCCTGATCGGCGGGCCGCGAAGCTCTGGGTCGACAGCGTGCGGCGTACGGGCATCACGGCGTACGGCCGGGACGGCGCGCTCGCCGCGATCACGATCTGGCGTCGCGCCCTGTCGCGCGCGCTCACGATCGCCGATACCGCGGGGGCCGCGGCGGCGCTCGGGAACATCGGAGCGGGGTTCCTCACTGAGGGTCGGCTCGACAGCGCCGAAACCGATCTGGAGCGGTCACGCGTGCTCGCGTCCGGCATCGGGGACATTCGCGTCGAGGCGAACGCCGTGGGGACCCTGGCGGGGGTGAGTGGGGATCGGGGAGACTTGGCCGGCGCGCGGGACGGGTACGTGCGGGCGCTCGCGCTGCGGGAGCGGATCGGGGACACCCGCGGCGTCGCCGCGGACCGCAACAACCTCGGCCTGTTGGCGCAGCACGTCGGTGATCAGGACGAGGCCCGACGCCAGTTCGAGGCTGCCTTGGCCTTGAACCGGCGCGACGGGCGGGACGAAGTCGCCGCCACGAACCTCGTCAACCTTGCCGGGCTCTCGAGCCAGGAGGGCGACTTTGCCCGGGCGGAGGCACTGTACCGCGACGCCCTCGCCACCTGGCGCACGCACGAGCGCTGGGCCGATGCGGCAGACGCGTTGCACGGGTTGGGCGAGCTCGAGCTGCGGCGCGGCGACTATCGGGCCGCCCGCACGGCGCTGCTCGATGCGCAGGCGATCTACGACCGCACCGGCCCGCTCGCGAGTGCGCTCGCGGTTCGCCGGGAGCTTGCCGCCGCACTGGCGGCCGCGGGCGAGCTGCAGGGTGCGCTCGACGGGTTGCGGCGCGCCGAGCAGCTCGCCGACTCGCTCAAGGCACCGCCCGGCGCGCGGGCGGGCGTGGTACTCGCCCGCGCCGATCTCGCCGTGCAGCTCAATACCTTGGCCCAGGCGGAGCGGCTGTACGTCCGGGCGGCGTTTCTGTATCACCAGGCTGGAGACCCGAGCGGCGAGGCGGAGGCGCAGGAGGGCCGCGCCTTGCTGTTCCTGCTGCGCGACGATCAGGTGCGCGCGCGACAGCTGCTCGAAGCCGCGCTGCGGACGCAGCTGGCCGCCGGTAACCAGCGCGCGGCGGCGCTGACCAGGCTCTCGCTCGGCGACGTGTCGCGCGAGCACGGGGATACGGCGGCGGCGCGCCAGCAGTTCCGGCGGGCTGCCGCCGACCTGGAGCGTCTGGGGGATCCGGTCGCCGCCGCTGCGGCGGTAGGCGAGCTGGCGGCGTTCGAGGCCGCGACGGGACTCCCCGCCGCCGCCGAGTCGCTGTATCGCGCCGCGCTCGCGCGCCTGGGGGATCGCATCGCGCCTGAGGTCACCTGGCGCCTGCACGCGGGATTGGCGCTGGCGCGTCGCGCCCAGGGAGCGCCCGACTCGGCCGCACGTGAGCTGCGGGCCGCGCTCGCCGACGTCGAGCGTCCGGGCCGGTCGCTGGCGTTGGCGGAGCGGCGGTCCGCATTCCTCGCCGACAAGTGGGACGTCTATGCGCAGCTGGCCCTGACCGAGCGCGCCCGCGGTCGTCCCGGCGCCGCGTTCGAGGCGAGCGAGCGGCTGCGCGCGCGCGAGATGCTCGAGCTCTTGGCGCGGGGCCGGGTGGGAGCGCCCTCCGATACCGCCGCGGAGCTCGTGGTCCGCGAGCAGGACCTGCGTCACCGCATCGCCGAGCTGACTCACGACTTGGAGAGCGCAACCGCAGGCGACGACGCGCTGCGCGGCGCGAACGCGGCGCCGCTGCGGACGGCAACCACTGAGAGCCTCACCCGAGCGCAGGAAGCCTACGCCGAGCTGCTGCTCGAGATGCGCGAGCGGACGCCGCAGCACGCGGCGCTCGTGTCCCCGGAGACGCCGACGTGGCGGGACGTGGCCCGGCGGCTCGCCCCGGATGAAGCGTTCATTGAATACCTGGTCAGTGACTCGGGCTCGCTGGCGTTTGTCATCGTGTCGGACACCTTCGCCGCCGTGGATCTGGGCGCCGGTCGCCGCGACCTGGCCCGCCTCGTCGAGTTCGCGCGCGGCACGCTCGAGCGGCGCGCCACGGCGCGGACCGACTCCCTGTGGCGCGGTCCGTTGCGGCGGCTGCACCAACACCTCTTCGCGCCGCTCGAGGAGACCGGCCTGCTCGCCGACAAGACGCGGCTCGTGATCGTGCCGCACGGGGAGCTGCACTATCTGCCGTTCGCCGCGCTGCTCGAGAGCGGCGAGCAACACCGCTTCCTGGTTGAGCGCTACGAGGTGACGGTGACGCCGTCGGCCGCGGTGTGGCTCGCGCTGGCGCGCAGTCCACCGGCCCGCGCCACGGCCGGTACGCTCGCCTTCGCCCCCCGACCTGATGCGTTGCCCGCCTCGCGGCGCGAAGTCGCCGCGATCGCGCGGCTCGCTGGCCCCGAGCCCCTAGTCTTGAGCGGTGGCGCGGCGACCGAAGATGCGTTTCGCCGCGAGGCGCCGACCCGGCGCATCCTGCACCTCGCCACCTACGGCGTCCTCAACAAGCACAACCCGTTGTTCTCGTACGTCGACCTGGCGCCCGGAGGCGGCCAGGACGGGCGGCTCGAGGTGCACGAGGTGTTCGGGCTGCGGCTGCAGGCAGATCTCGTCGTCCTCTCCGCCTGTCAGACCGGGCTCGGCTCGGGTGCGCTCGCCGACGTCCCGACCGGGGACGACTGGGTGGGGCTGACGCGTGCGTTCCTGCACGCCGGGGCGGCGCGCGTCGTGGCGACGCTCTGGCCCGTCGAGGACCAGGCGACCGCCGCGCTGATGGAGCGGTTTTACGAAGGCCTGGCCGCGGGCGCCGACCCGGCGCGTGCCCTGGCGCTGGCGCAGCGCGCGCTGCTCGCCGCGCCCGCGACCGCGCATCCGTTCACCTGGGCCGGGTTCGAAGTGGCGGGGCGGAGCGGCGGAGCAGGGCCGGCGCCATGAGAATCGCGGCGGCGTGCGCCCTGCTCCTGGGAGCGGCCTGGGTCGGCGGGTGTCAGGACGAGCACACGGTCGGGCCGACAGGCACGGGCGCCACCCTCCGCCCCGGAGTGCCGATCGTCTCGGACCCGGTGCCGGCGGCCCTGGCGCGCGCCGCGTCTCGCTCGGTCAGCCAGGCGACAGGCACGGACGTGGTCTACGTGTCGCTGCAACCGGGGACCGTTCCGAATGGCGGCCTAGCCACCATCCGGAACACGCGTACCGGCAGCAGCGTGACGACGGCGATGGACGCGGGAGGCTTCGATCCGGTACAGATCGATGCGCAAGCGGGCGACGTGCTGGCCGTGCAAGTCGAGTTGGCCGGGGGCGGCACCCAGACCTTGACCCTCAGAGTGCCGGTCACGCACCGGCCCGGCGTCGTCCGCACCGACCCGCCCCCGGGCAAGCGGGACGTGCCGCTCAATGCGCGCATCGTGGTCGTGTTCAGCGAGCCGATCAATCCCGGCACCGTGAGCGGGATCCGGCTGCTGCGTGGTGCGGCAGCGATCGCGGGCCATACCACCCTCTCGACCGATGGTCTCCGTGCGGAATTCCAGCCGACCGGGCTGCTCGCGGCGAACGCGGGCTTTGCGCTCTCGATTCCGGAGGACGTGGCGGACTTGAGCGGGGAGCGGTTAGAACAGCCGGTCACGGCGGACTTCGCCACAGGCAGCTCGGTCATCGCGGCGAGCGTCGCGACCGCACAGCCGGCGCTCATGACCGACCCGTTCAGTCGTGACCTGCGCACGTTTGTCATGAGTGCGATTCGCCAGAACGACGGCCGCGTCTCCGGCACCTTCAGCATCTTCTACCCTGCCACCGGCGTGCGCGTCTTCGGCCGCGTGAGCTGCTTCACAATCGTGGGCGGCAATGCGGCGTGGATCGCCGGCGTAGTCGAGGGCGCCAATGATACCACGGCCATCGGACAGGAGGACGGGTGGCGGGCGGTGGACAACGGGCTCGAGGGTGGTGTTCCCGACCAGCTCAGCCTGGCCGCCCCACTGGCTGCGGCCGGGCTCGGCACGGCGCAGAACTTCTGCGCAAGCACTCCGGTCAATGGCGACCTCGCCCTGAGAAACCTGATCGGCGGTGACATGGTCGTGAATGCGTCGGGTCCGCCGCCGCCGCCGACCGAACGCATGAGCGAGATCGCGTTTGCGGTGTGGCCGAACGGCGGCATTCAGGTCATCAACGCCGACGGCACCACCGGTCGCGTGCTCACCAGCGATTCGGGGGACTTCAGCCCCGCGTGGTCACCCGACGGCGCAAGGCTCGCGTTCGATCGCTACGACCGTAACCAGTTCGCCCGCGACATCTACGTGATGGGCGCTGACGGATCCGGGCTCAAGCGTTTGACCAGGGATCCATCGGATGACAGCGATCCGGCGTGGTCCCCGGACGGCAGCAAGATCGCGTTCGGGCGTGACGGCGCCATCTATACGGTGAACGCGATTGACGGCTCCGGCCTGCACGCCCTCACCACCGGGGGTTACGACTCGCATCCGACATGGTCGCCCGACGGCTTGCGGATCGCTTTCGCGAGCTCCCGTAGTGGGGCAAACGCCATCTACGCCACGAATGTCGACGGCACCGGAATCCGACAGCTGACGAGAGACCCGGCGGGCGACTACACCCCGTGGTTCTCACCGGATGGGCGCCGCATCGCCTTCCAGCGTGGCGAGTCGGGAGTCGGCGCCATCTACCTGATAAACGTGGACGGCACCGGACTCACGCAGCTCACGCTGTTCGGGCGAACGCCGTCCTGGTCACCGGACGGCCGGGTGATCGTGTTCGAGCAGTATGGTCTCACGGTCGTGAACGCCGACGGCTCCGGGATGATGCGGCGTGGGATCGGCTTCGACCCTGCGTGGTCGCCTGTCGGCACCATGCCGGCGATGCCGCAGCCTTACGCGTCCATCAGCATCGCTGGTGGTACCGGACAGATCGGCAGGGCCCTCACAGCGCTCCCTCAGCCGCTCACCGTGCTGGTGTCGCGGGACGACGGAGCCCCAGTGCCCGGCGCACACATCTCGTGGTACTTGCCGAATGGCGGGCTGCCCTCGGAGCCTTCGCTGTCGTCGTACGGCTCGGTCACGGACGCGTCGGGTCTCGCGTGGGTCTGGTTGACGCTCGGCGCAGCCGCGCCGCAGGAGATCAAACTTCGGGCGGCCGTCACGGATGGCACGGGCCGCACGCCCGGCGTCGAGTTCATCGCCACGGCGGTCCCGTGAGCCCTCGTCCCGCCGCACTGCTTGGCGGCCCGGTCCTCGCGACGCTGCTCGGCGTAGCCACGTGGCTCGGCGCCTGCTCCGACAGCGGTGGGCCGCCGCAACTAGTAGTGGTGTCCGAAGGCTCGGACTCCGCGATCGTTTCGGACCCGGTGCCCACCCCAGCGCCCTCGGGAAGGCGCGCCAGTTTCTCCGTGGTCGGCGGCACCAGCACTGATCTCGTATACGTCTCGCTCGAGCCGGGCACGATTCCCGAAGGCGAGGCGGCCACCGTTCGCAGTCCTCGTACGGCGGGCACCGTGGCGGCGGCGATGACCGGTGGCGGCTTCGACCCCGTCCCGATCGCCGCCAACGCGGGCGACAGCGTACAGGTCACGGTGAGCGCGGGAGGACGCAATCTCGTGAGCTTCATGCGCGCCGTCCCGACCGCACGCCGGCCGATCGTCATTCGTACCGATCCGCCGCCCGGCAGGCGCGATCAGCCGCTCAACGCGCGCATCGTCGTGGTGTTCAGTGAGCCGGTGGCAGGAGCGACGATCACTACTTCGTCGGTGCAGTTGTTGCGCGACACAAGCGCCGTTCCCGGGACGGTGAGCTTGCTTCCAGGCAGCGCCACCGCCGCGGTGTTCCAGCCGGCGGGGCCGCTCGACGCGAACACAGCCTACCGGCTGGTCGTGACGCAGGGGGTGAGGGATCTGCAGGGTGATGCGCTCGCCGGGGACGCGATCGTGGCCTTCACCACCGGGACGGTAGTGGCAGGGTCCGTCAACTCAGTGTCCGTACTGCCGGACACCACGGAACTCCTCATCGGCACAGCGGTCCAGCTGGTCGCGATCGCGCGAGACAGCGTCGGCACGGTTGTCGCCGGTCAAGCGGTGACCTGGTCGAGCGACGCCCCGGCCGTGGCGTTCGTGTCCGCCACGGGACTCGCGACCACGCTCGCCGAGGGGGTGGCCCACATCCACGCACAAGGAGACTACTACGAAGGAGTCGGAACGGTTGTGGTGACGGCGACGCAGTCGCCTGTCGCCTTCGTGGCCCTGACTCCCGACTCGGCGGCGGTGCCGCTCGGTCCGCTAGGGGGCAGTAGCCGGCTCACAGCTGTGTTGCGCGACGCGGCCGGAAACGTGTTGCCGTTCCGCCAGGTGTCGTGGAGCACCAGCGATCCGGCCACCGCAACCGTGACGGCGAGCGTAGGCGGCAGGGCATGGGTTAGCGCCGTCGCGCCCGGCACCGCGACGATCACAGCCACGAGCGAGGGCCAGAGCGCGACGGCGGCGATCACCGTTGTCAGGCCAGGCCCATACGTGATGCTGTCTCCCGGTGGCTTCAGCGGGTACGGCGGCGGCCACACGTGCGGAGTGACGACGGACGGCTGGGCGTTGTGCTGGGGCGTGAACCAATACGGCGAGCTGGGCACCGGCGCCGCGGGCTACGCGTACACGCCGATGGGTGTCGGCGCAACCAAGTTCTCCCAGGTCGTTGCGGCATGGCTCCGTACGTGCGCACTCACGCCGGACGGCGCCGCGTACTGCTGGGGTGACGCGGGCCTTGGGGCGTTGGGGATCGGGACCACCAGCGGACCAGAGTTCTGCGCCGTCTACCTGGCCTCCCTGTGCAGTCAGACGCCCGTGCCTGTGTCCGGCGGACTGCAGTTCACAGCGATCGGTCTGGGCGCAGAGCACGCATGCGCGTTGACTACCACCGGGCGCGTCTACTGTTGGGGTTACAACGAGTACGGCCTCCTGGGCGTTGGGACGGCGACCGGTCCCGAGAACTGCAACACCACGGATGGCCGGAGTGGCCCCTGCAGCACCGTGCCGGTCCCGGTCACCGGTGGGTTGACATTCTCGGCGCTCAGCGGGGGTGGCGAGCACACGTGCGCGCTCACCCCAGGCGGCACCGCGTACTGCTGGGGCCAGAACTACCCTGCTGGACAGCTGGGAGACGGCACTACCATCGATCGCGCCTCGCCTGTCCCGGTCCTGGGTGGCCTCAGCTTCGTCGCGCTAAGCGTGGGAGACGGTCACACCTGCGGCCTCGTGTCCGACGGGACCGCGTATTGCTGGGGTCGTAACGAGAGCGGGCAGCTCGGCGTGGGAGCCAGCGCGGGCCCGGAGTCCTGCAGTGGTTCAGCAGCCTGCAGCACCGTCCCGGTCCCCGTTGCCAGCGCGCTGCGCTGGAGCTCCATCAGCGCGGGGAGCGGTTACACGTGCGGTGTGACGACGAGCGGCAATGGGTACTGCTGGGGCGGCGGCCCGCTCGGCAACGACTCCGCCAGCTCCAGTTCGCTCCCTGTCCCCGTAAGCGGTGGGCTCACGTTCGCGAGCCTCAGCGCAGGTTTCCACCATACCTGCGGCGTCACGCTCGCCGGCCTTGCGTATTGCTGGGGCGACAACTTCACGGGAGAGCTGGGCGACGGCACGACGACCGACAGTAAGGTGCCGGTGAAGGTCGCGGGGCAGCCGTAGCCCGCTGGATCTGGTCGGTCCGCCCCGAGCAATCCGCGGCGCCCGTCCGTCCAACGTGACGTGAGCGTGCGGGCGCCGGCTGCGTCCTCCGCTGCGCTGTCTGACCACCAATGGAGAGACTGAACATGAGAAGGGTCCTGCCTTTCGTGTGCGCTCTGGGCATGCTCGTATCGTCTGCCGCATCCAGTCAACGGCAGGGAGAACTCGATGCGATCAATCGCCTGATCGATCGGTACGGCGTCCTGGAGGATGCCATGGACATGAATGCCCAGGCGCAGTTGATGAGCGGCGATCGCGTGTGGATCGTGCAGGCCGCGGGGCGCCGCACGGACCAGGCGACGAACATGCGGATCCAGCAGGCTGCATTCGACCAGCTCAAGAAGCGACT